>Ga0065711_1034761_pt1 | contig 23276 bp, 9 predicted proteins | sample Hoacrofraction12_FD_59098 | JGI IMG/M metagenome (GOLD analysis project Ga0065711, IMG submission 59098) | Hoatzin crop microbial communities from Cojedes, Venezuela - Epithelial fraction 12 v2 (version 2) | ecosystem: Host-associated > Birds > Digestive system > Esophagus > Crop | place...
TCCTGTGCTTCAGTTTGTGCCCATTGCCCCTTGTCCTGTCACTGGGCACCACTGAAAAGAGCTTGTCCCCATCCTCCTGACACCCACCCTTCAGATATTTGTAGGCAATTATGAAATCCCCTTTCAGCCTTCTTCAGGCTGAACAAGCCCAGCTCCCTCAGCCTCTCCTCGTAGGAGAGATGCTCCAGTCCCCTCACCATCCTTGTAGCCCTTCGCTGGACACTCTCCAGTAGCTCCTCATCTTTCTTGAATACAAAAGAATGTTACAAGTTGTAAATGTTTATCTGAAGATTACTTCAGATGGTGGAATTTGAAATTAGTAGTAGATGTGGTTATTTTTTTGGCTTGTGGACTTGTGGAGGTGAGAGATCTGAAAGTGTATCTGGAAGACACTTAAAGAAAACGTCTCATTTTTAAGAGACCTCGTCTATGGAAGCTGTCTAATTCCTGTATTTATAGAAGTCTCCATTTTCTCTTTCTGTCTAGAACTCAGAGGTACTTAATTAAGAATCATTTTACATAAGATTACATTATGGTTTCTTTTATTTCCCGAGTTAATTGGTGGACCAACACTTTCAAGAATGTCATGCACTTATCTGCCACACCTCATTTGCTTTGCTCTTCCTTCTTTATCTGAACTCCTTGATTACTGTCATTTAGACAGCTGGTTTTTTTTCTTTAAACATAAAATATTTGTGCAAGAACAATTCACGAAGGTGTGAAATTAAGTTGTTTCTAATGGCACAAATTCTGAGGAACACTGTTCTCTTGCAGCTTGTAGCATTACATATACTACAGCAGTCCTCTGACCTTCAAAGCTTCTCAGGCAACCAGCAGTCATTGGCTTTAGCAGGAGCCTAAGACCTGAATATTTTGGAATGTGGGTTTAACAAGTCTTGCCTGAGTTCAAAGAGATGTTCAGCAGCAGAGCAAAGAAGTGACCATGAATTTTGGAACGACTGCTGAACAAGAAAAAGACCCTTTTCTCTCCATGTAGATGGGTGGAAAAGACAGGATACATCTGGGTAGTAGGTATATGAGGTTATTCACTGTTGAGGACTGTTGTACTCATGCACTGCTATGTATGAGCAGCCATGAGACTAGGCTTCAGGCTAAGTAAGATACTGCCCCTAGTCCTGTTACTGTTGGGGGATTCCCAGGGATGACTTATTAATGGCACTGGCATGCTGAGAGTAGTTAGTTAGCTAGCAATACACCAAGGCTCACTTGTTGTCTTGGTTCATTAGCCTTGACAGCCAAAGAAATAGTCACCTTACCCAATATTAGACATCTATGTTATACACATCTATATCAGAGTTAATTGTTCAGAATATTTTTATCGGTAATGAAGGGAAAAATCACTTCTGAAGAATGACACATCTAATGATTTTAGACATCTGCCTTGAAGCTAGAGTTAATCTGTTTCTCTCCACCAGCTGTGAATTGTAGAATGCGTTGGAAGGGACCTCACAGATCATCAAATTCTAACCCTCCTGCTATGGGCAGGGACACCTCCTTGTAAAAAGTACCTCTCCAGCTTTCTTTTAGGCCCCCTTCAGGTACTGGAAGGCTGCTGTAAGGTGTCCTCAGAGCCTTCTCCTCTTCAGGCTGAACAATCCCAACTCTCTCAGCCTTTCCGCCTAGGGCAGGTGTTCCAGCCCTCTGATATTTTTTGTGGCCTCCTCTGGCCCTGCTCCAAAAGATCCATGTCTCTCCTGAGCTGAGGGCTTCAGAGCTGGATTCAGGACTCCAGGTGAGGTCTCACCAGAGCAGAATAGAGAGGCAGAATCCCCTTTGTCGACCTGCTGGCCATGCTGCTTTTGATGCAGCCCAGGCTACAACTGGCCTTGTGGGCAGCCAGGTTATGTCGAGCTTCTGGTCAACCAGCATCCCCAAGTCCTTCTCCTCAGGGCTGCTCTCAATCCATTCTCCTCCCAGCCTGTATTTGTCCTTGGGATTACCCTGACCTATGCTCAGGGCCTTGCACTTGGTCTTAGCGAATTTCATAATGTCCACATGGGCCCATCTCTCTAGCCTGTCAAGGTCCTTCTGGAATGCATCCCTTCCCTCCAGCACGCTGACTGCACCACACCTTGGTATCATTAACAAAAGTGCTGAAAGTGCACTCATTCCCACTGTCCATGTTGCCAACAAAGATTTTAAACCTCGCTAGTCCCAATGCGAGGAATGCTACTCGTCACTGGTCTCCATTTGGACATGGAGCCATTGACTACAACTCTTTGAGTGCAACCATCCAGACAGTTCCTTATCCGCCGAGTAGTCCATCCATTGAATCCATGTCTCTCCAATTTAGAGACAAGGATGTCATGCGGGACTATGTCAAATGCTTTGCAGCAGTCCAGGTAGACACCTATTGCTCTTCGCTTACCCACCAATGCAGTAACCCTGTCATAGAAAGCCATCAGATTTATCAGGCACGATTTGCACTTAGCAAAGCCATGTTGGCTGTCCCCAGTCACCTCCTTGTTTTCCATGGGCCTGAGTGTAGTTTCCAGGAGGATCTGCTCCATGATCTTGTCAGGCACAGAGGTGAGACTGATTGGCCTGTAGTTCCGTGGGCCTATGTTTTTATCCTTTTTAAAAGTGAGGGTTATGTTTCCCCTTTTGCGATCACTGGGAAAGTCACCGAACTGCCTTGACTTCTTGAATATGATGGCTAGTGGCTTAGCAACTTCATCTGCCATCTCCCTTAGTACAAGTGGATGCATCTCATCAGATCCCACAGACTTGTGCATGTCCAGGCTCCTTAGATTGGCTTGAACCTGATCATCTCCTGCAGTTAGTGGTTCTTCATTATCCTGGTAGGGACCAGGGCCTTTCCCTTCTGTGACTTGAATGGTGTAGCTGGAGCACTTGCCAGTGAAGACTGAGGAAAAGAAGTCATCGAGTACCTCAGCCTTCTCCATATCCTGGGTAACCAGGTCTCCCATTTCCTTCCTTGAAGTACATTCCTTGAAGAATCTAGACAACTAGCTTGCGTTTGTACCTCTAGATTCCATCTGGTAAATACTTGTTTATATAAATACTTCAGATAGGATGCCTGACCTTCAGACTGCTAAGTGCCTGAATTTCACCCTGTGTATACAGAGTGACACTTCCCTCCTGGGGTGAAGTTGCATGATTGCCTAGACTCCTCCTTAGGGGGACTGTGTTATTCAGGATGCATAGGCATAGTGTACTTGAATTAAATTCAGAGTGGAAAAAAGGTGCTTGGTCTGGAGATAGTCCTGACTGTGGCCATCTTTTACATTGAAGATACAACTGGAGTATTAAAGTGAACCTTGAGACATCATTGCAATGAACTGTGCATACCTGATTTGCACAGAAAGCAGACAAGAGTCTACAAGTTTTAATCTGTTTTCAAGCTTTCTTGTGTTTCATGATTATTTATAGTCAGAGTATGTTTTAACAAAATCATAGAATCACAGTACGATTGATTTGGGAAGAGACTTTTCAAGCTCATCTAGTTCAATCTCCCCCGCTGAAAGAAGATCAGCTACAGCAGATAGCCCAGGGCTGTGTCCAGTTGGATTTTTAATATCTCCAAGCATGGAGACTCAGCAACATCTTCAGGCATCATGTTCCAGTGTTTGGCCATCCTCACAATAACGAGTGGGATTTTGTTTAAATGGAACTTTCTGTGTTTCAGTTCATGTTCATTGCCTCTTGTCTTGTCATTGGGCACCTCTAACAAATGTCTGACTCCCTCTTTACACCTCCTCAAATTGTATTAATTTATACAGGTTGATACCACCCTCCCCCCAAGCCATCTTTTTCTACACTGAGTAACCCAAGGTCTCCCAGCCTTTCCTCGCATGACAGATGCTCCAGTCCCTTAATCATCTTTGGGGCCTTTTGCTGCACTTGCTCCAGTATGCCCATACCTGATCTTTACTCTGGACCTCAGCTCTGGACCCAGAACTCCAGCAGAATTGAGCAGAGGGGAAGGATCACCTCCTTTGATCTGCTGACAACACTGCCTAATGCAGCGCAGGAGGCTGTTGGCCTGCTTTGCTGCATGGGCACTTTGCTGGCTGGCGGTCAATATGTTATCCACCACGACATCATGTACAACTTCTCATGAGGAGACAAATGGAGAAGCCACAATGTGCAACAGACATTAATTACATGAATGAGTCACTGGGAACTTCAGAATTAGTGATGATTTTCTATAAGACCATAGGGACAACAGGAAACCTGTAATGCTGTGACACCAAGACTGAGTACACACTGAATATTTTCTAAAATTTAAGTTATTTTTGCATCACTGTGGGTCAAGCTTTTGTTATTATTTTATTTATTTTATGAGAACCAGGCTACTAGTCAGTAAACTTATTGCTAGAAGATTATTTTAACTTCAAAGAGGTTTTTTCCTTTGCTCCTGCAGGACTGTTTCCATTTACTGACAAGACAAATTTCTGGCCCTAGGATTTCCCATGTCAAAATGATAATGAATTTTTTCATTCCTAAATTTGGTTGGACAGGTGAGACTAGGTCAGAAAATGAGGCAAGAGATGACACAACACAGAAAGCTCAAAACCCAGCCCAAAGACAGGAAGGATATTAGGTATCATCTGCAGTACTAAGGACTGCTGCTCTGAGAGGATGTTCGTATCTTGAAATTTTCTCTTCACAGAAGTCCCCAGTGCCCGTTAGCACAGCTTTCCCCCAGCTAAAATTGAGTGTGTTAATCCAAGTGCTAAAATTTCTAGCAGCTCTATTGCTTTTTCTTCAGACAGCTTTGTCAGAGATTGCTCTACTGAACTTCAGATAAAAATGAGCTTTACAAAAAAAATGATCCCAACTCAGAAGGACAGTTCCCTGTAAGCCACCTAACCTACTAGTCTTAAAGCAGAAGAAAATTTTCACCAACAAGTAAAAATAACCTAACATATACATCAGAATATTCCAAGGGGCAGGCAGCATTCACTGTTCTTAAAGGGAAGGAGGGTGCTGACATCAGTTAAAACTTGATGCAAATAGGATTCCTAGTATCGCTTGTATTTTAGCCCTTAACATTTTACTTAAAGGGGCATATAAGAACAACCAGAGGATGTGAAAAAAACTATAGGTGTGGTTCTGTGTGGGATTTTGGGCCAAAGCTTCTGCACAAAACCTAAAACTGTGTTTGAAGATGAGGGCCTGAATAAAGAACAGTGTAATAGTCATACATTGTCTCAGAGCTTGAGCAGCCAATAGACATAAAAGAAAAAAATGCTCATTGCTTTTGTACCAATGGTCACATTTTCAAGTATTCAGGTCAGAGTTTCTGAGTCTGGACAGGTTGGTCTTCATTTTTGCTGAAGGAGGCTGAGATGTTCATTGCAAGTAAGACTCAGATTTAGGATGAAATTCTATATGAGTTAGATTGACAATATCAGGATCTTAGCCTTTCTCCAAGGTTGGTATAGATCAAATGCTTTTGTAAGGAATACCCAAGCTCCTGACTTCTCTGGACCTGACCACAGAAGCGAGTCAGAGATCTCTCAGAGGGAGCTGAGACAAAGACTGAAACTGGAGCAGATCTAAATCTCTGTATATGTGAAATTTTGCGTGCTGGGATCAACTTTCTTCAGTCCTCAGGCATTTTCTCTAATCACAGCAACATTTCTACCTGGCCATCTCAGTAGCTCACTGTTCCTATTTACAGCGTTAAGTGTGATCGATCAAGCATCAGAAGTGTTTTGTGTCCCTTGCCCATGTGCTGAACACAACAAGACAGTTGGTCATAATTTCTGCTTATGTTCTCTGCTTTTCCTACAGTAGGCTTTTATTTTGGGGTGTTACAATGCCAGCAGGAGTATGTAAACGGAGAAGACTTGTACTGGCTCTGTATTAATGATTGGCACAAAAAGAATATTTCCTCAGAGGGACTGTATGTAATTTTTAAATTATTTTTTTCCCCCAAGCCTCTCTTCTGAAAACTGTCACTGTCTGGCAGTTCTGCCTTGCCTAGAGCCAAGGTGAAACTGAACCCTGTGCCAGCTGCCTACTACCAATGCAGGTGAGCATCAAGAGACCAAGCGTTTTCCAGTTACTGTTTTTCAAGGAATTATTCCCATCAGAGAGCACCAGGATGCCCGTCCATCCTGTGCTTGCTGACCTGTGATTGGGAACGGTTGCCAGCACTGATTCATGCCCAAAAGGGATTAACTTTCACAGCTTCTTCATACCACTAGTGCGGGACGGATTGAATGAGAAACGCTTCAAGATCAAACACATAAAAGAGGCTTCGAAATCGAGCATTTATCCTTCTCTTTACCCTTCCCATAAAGCTTTAGGATTCAGGTCATTTCCATCTCTCTCCAAGGGCTCTGGAAGGAAACACAGGTTCAGCCAGCAGACATAGGGATGTTGTGTGTAACCTTACCAAGGGAATCAAAATGCTAACACCCAGAGAGGTGTGAGTGCTAAAAAGCCCCATTCAAACCAGAGAGGCACCCAGAAAAAGCAAATGCTAGTGTGCCATATCCACTTCAGTATGCAGAGGTAACTACTTTTTTTAAAAAAAATCAGAATATAGGACTGGTTCTTCAGTAAATGTGTTTCAGGCTACTTATATAAATATAGACCAATTTGTACTTACTGAAGATCTGACTCCGTGTTTTCATATACCAGGTGTAAAACCACTGCTGTTCTGCATGCAGTCGAAGGGCACTAGCTCTTTTTCCAGGTGCATTTCCATTAGTGTTTCAGTTCACCTCAGCAGTGCACTTCTGAATTGTATCTCCTTATCATCATCCCATAGCACACAGATTCAGATTGCAGATGGGGCTCCTAGCATATGCACTGCAGTCCTTTAGGAAGGCATTACACCAGAATATAGTATCAGCACTTAATTTCTGCTGATTGCTACTAGGTATCCAACCCGCAGCACCAGAGCTAGCCTGAAGCAGACCTGCTGGAAGGTGTGTAGCATAGACGTCAAGTGCATAACATCAATTTGCTCTCAAATTGGGCCTCACAGCTTTCTAGCATAGACCCAGCCACTCACTTTTTCTAAAACTAAGATTTCTTCAATATCTTGTTTCAGCAACTTGCTCCTCTCCTCCATGGTGATATCATGCCCACCATGCATCACCCCCTTGCACTTATGTAAATCCCTGTCATCAAGAGAAGCCAAAATCAAACCAAGATAATAATAATAAAAAGGTAATATAATAAGTAAGCGGCAAGTGGGAAAGATCACTGGCAATGCATAAGGGGGCGTGACGAAGCCAAGAGACAGAGGGAGTGAGCTTCCAGGGACTTGGAAGCTGCTAAGAGAGCAGTTTTACGCTGCAGCCCCAAAGCAAGTAGTGTAAAATTCCATTTTAATTTTTTTTTTTAGCTGGAAGCTCAAACACTGCCACATGCTGATAGTGATAAATCCAAAGAGGCACAACCTTTGCAAAGCAATTTTTATCAACACTAAGAGGATGCTGCCTCAGCAGCCTGGAAAAGCAGAAAATGTTGAGTTTCCTGTAACACATATGGTAATTTTTGCTAAATTTTTGATTGAGTGGTGAATTTAGTGCTGTATTGTAGAGTTTTACAGCTACTTATGTTCACTGCTAATTAAGGAGTGGTGTTAAAAAGGCAAAAAAATTTAATAATGTTTAGCCCTTGGACAGGGTGTTACACGTCTAAAAGGCCTTTCACACGTGAGTCTTGTGCAGTGAGGGCTCTGCCGTGCAAAATCACTTCTATCAGCTGGGGGAACGACATTGGCAGAGGTCAGCTTGCTATAATGCGAAGAAGCCAATAATGTTTAACAATTCAGTGCTGTCTGCTAGACACTGATTTCCATCATTAGGTGCCTAAAAATGTATTTTTTCAGAGATACCGATCAACTTCTAAGGAAGTCAGTGGAAACTGTCACTTCACTGGTCTATTAAAATAAGACTGCTTGATGTCCACATCTGGTGCTGGATTTGGTTTCCAGCCCCAGAGATCTGACACCACAGTTCCGTGAACAGTTGCAGTTATTTATACTTTTTTTCGTGAAAGGTAGCCATGAAAATCACATACCATCAGACAATATATAAAAAACAAAAAATAAAACCCAATCACTTTCCCTTGCCTCAGCTGAGATGTTGGGTTGAAATGTGGTTAGGTTCAGTCTCAAGATTAGATGATGCTTTAAAACTACACTTACATCCACTGAAGGGCAAACATGAATTGTGCTTCCATATTTATCTCAAAGGATTCTGGCTGCATAAGCCTGAAGCATGGGGTCCTAATTCTGTGTCTGGCTGAGATCCAGAGGGTAGGGTTCCTCTGCTCCTTTCTCTGTGACTCTCTGTCTAGCAGGAGCACACTTTGCTTATACCTACAGGGCAGTTCCTACACAAAATGCAATGCCGTAGATACTGTTGAGACAGTGTCTGTCCTTTCACCCACCATCAATCTAATTGAAACACTTTCCAGGTTGTTGAAAATTTACACTGAAATTCCCACACTAGGAAGTTAAATAGATCCTGCCTACCTTCAAACTTCTACCACTTCCCATATCTTTAAATCAGGATGTGCAACTCATATCCTCTATTTAAACCTCTCTTTTGTCATCGACCCTCACACATGCAGACTAAGACTTCAGTCCTATAACCCCTGACATCCTCTATATTCCTGCTGTACATCCCAGTTCAGGAGTTCCCTAGCACAGCTGTCTGCAGCCTCAGCCACAAGTTCAAATCCCCAGATGGCAAAGCTGCTGCAGAGTGAGCACAAATTTGTTTTAACTGCACTGTTCATTAAATCTTATTGCTTCATTTTTTTTTGCAGGTGGAGACACTGAGATCAAGGATAAATCATCTGTTGATTTTTAAAATACTTGAAATTTGGCTCACGGTCAAATTCAGTCCCTCCAAACAACAGATTGGGCTATCAGTCTCTGTCACGTGAAGGACATTTGAGAAAGAAGGTGTCAGAGAATGAGCTGGAAAATGGCAGAACTATTCCAGTAAACCAGTCTTGACCATTATCTTTCCCAGGACTTTCTGCTTTAGCTGCCTTGGTAATCTAACTAGAAAAGTGTCTGCCACTGGACCAGAATATTGACATACCTCACAAGAGTACTTTTCATTTAGATGTTGGCAGCACTCACTCTGTGCTCGTCCTAATGTCTGGTCCCTAATAAATGCTTACACTTTTGCTAATAAAATGGGCCAGAAAGCAACAACATCTGTACCTCGAATACAAACATCTTGTTAGTATTGTTTGAGGACTTCCATTGGAAGAATGAGAGTATCATTGAGAGTATCTATAACAATATCTTGACGAAATATCTTGACCATCTTACTCTTCCCAGAGGGTGTCCTTTTTTCTGTATTTTCTTTCTTTTACTTTTCTGTCTACCTCTTTATGGTATTAGCAAGATTGTAATATGAAAATATTTGTAATATTGTTTTTGAGTTAACAAAGAGATTGAGGAGAACATGATTTCAGTTCCTACCTCAAGACAGAAAACTGTTTTTGAAGGAGAAATCTTACAGACAAACTTAAGAAATTCTCACTTGAAGGTAATGATGATGCTTTATAATGTCACTGCCACAGTGTCACCATGGACACACTATCATCTTATGGGGATGCTGAAGATGTAGGCAGCCAACATTCTAGCAGTCAGCTCTACTTGTCACTGTAGCTCACAGAAATTAACTGCTAGCAAAAAAGAAGAGCTCAATAAGGAAAAGACTTTTCAAATGTGCTCCAGGAAAGAAAGTATATATCTATGAACAGAATCAGTTTGGGAGTTATGCTAAATAGCTACAAGTGAAGAACAGTGACACTTCTAACAAAGAATCTGATTCCCCAGTTACAAGCTGGTTTTTCCTTTATCCAGTATAGGTGGCAGTGGCATCTGCGTCAGTCTGTTGTGCTCTTGACTTCCAACTAGTACTGTGCTCGTCTTTTCGTAAGATTTAATTACTGACATGACTGATACCTAAACACGCTACTTCTGTAGTTTGTGATAAACTGGATACAGGAGACAACTACCGCTGTAAGAGTAGAACCTGGTGAAAACCACAGAGCAGCATTAGTAAAACGTGAAAAGCAGCCTTGGAGCCAGTGTCTTTAGGTAACACCAGCCGAATCCCAGAAAATGCTCAGGAGGATGAGGGACCTGAAAAGGGATGGTCTGTGTTTCTTTCATGTGACCTAGAGATTAAAGGCTAATTAAGTGTTTCACCAAGTCTGGTCAGCTCAGCTCCCTCTGCCTTCAATGGAGTCACCCTTTTCATAGGCAATGAATAAGAAGTGGTGCTGCCAACATGCATTTTTTTAAACTTATGCTAGGCCTACGTTAAAGGATTTCCAGAAGTACTCTCCAACCTAAACCACCTTGTGACAGTAGGCCACATTAGATGACTTTGAAGGCACATGAAACGACAGGTAAGAGTATAGATCTCTAAATTCCAGATGCCTGTGTTAGGTAGATGAATCCTTTGAGAATTAACATTTCCTTGAGGAATACGTTACAGACGTCCTATTGTAAGTACAAATATTTAGTTACTTTAATATATTGATGCAGCAGATTTGTATATATGTGCATATTCAAATCCCCAGCATAATTCTTTTCACTGTCTTTTTCAAGCATTCACAGTGTTTTGAAGGGTCAAAATACAGGATTGATGGGACTCTGAGTCAATTCAAGCTACCAAACAACCTTGATGTATGGCTATATTTGGTGACCTTTCTGGGTAGATGTTTTGTCTCAGCACTATGCAAGAAGAATGTTTATGAGGACAGGGAATAGTGTTGCCAGTAAGGTGGTCCGCCCTGTGACCAGGGAGAAAGGAACTAAAGATCAGGCCATTCAAGGGATGCAGGGGACAGGGAAGGTAATTCCACCACTGTCAGGAAGCAGGACCTCTGGGCTGAGGTGGAGGGACGTTGTCAGTCCTAACTTTCCACTGATCCCAGAAGCCCATCTGCCAGGGCAGACAGTCCATGATGGCTCATTGATTTCAGCTGTGTGGTGAAGCCAACACTTGTTTATGCTTCAGCTGTCATCCCTTGCAATACATTGTCATTCCAGCTGTCCCTGTATGAATTCATCCTCATTTTTTTCCCTTGTTCAAGAAGAAATTAAACAAGGCAGAACTGAAAGCTTAATAAAAAAGGTAGAGTTTCTCCTCTGGCTAGCAGCACTTCTGATAGAGGCCTTAATTTGTTTTTTTAGTATTAAAAGGCTGCTGTCATCTCCTGCAATTTGTGAGCCCCGCCTGAGTGATGAACAGCTTGGACTTCACTGAACTTACATTTATTACTATTAAATAGAACTTTGCAATGGCTGAGAGGTAATGCTGACACCGAGTCGGGTTTGTGACTATATTTACTTACTTGATTCTTATTTATGAAGGCTTGGCCAGGTAGTGAAGCTTCTCAGTACTGAAATAAAGCATCATTAGAATCAAGTAAGGAAGCAAAGTGAAATAAAGGTGATGTGAATGCTGTTCACTTGCTTATTCATTTAAATTGATTTTTCCTTACTGGCTGAGAGCATCTATCAAAAGAACAAAGCCAAAAAGAAAAGAGAAAAGTTGAGTTTGGAAGCAGATTTCTTTCAAGCCGTTAAGAGTTATGTGATCTATAATATCATTGTTCCCATCAATGGTAATGGTAATTTTTTGCCATGGATTTCAGCAGGAGAGAAGAGAATGAAAAACATGAGAAATCAGACCAATAAAACAAAAGTCAGCAGTCATAATTAGTGCTTGCCAACTCTCATAATTTCATCAAAGTGCAGAAATTACTCATATGCTTAAAGCTCCTGGAATCCCATCACTATGAACTATTTATTTTTTAAAAAAAATTACACTCTGCATGACTACAGAAGAAAGCTTGTATCTGTGAATTCCAATGGTTAAAGAAATAAGGCAAGCACACAAATCTGAAATATGTTAATTTTACACCAATTTCATGAGGTGGTCATGGATTGTGTTAGCATTGAAATTAATAATCTCTTTTTGCCCAGCAGGGGCCAGAACTTCAGGTGACAGAAATTGATCATATACAGTTGATTGCAGTAAAGCAGCTGAAATAAGTTGATTTACAAAAGTTAAAAATATCACCTGTCATTATGAACTGTGACATTAATGTATATTTTAACAGGACAGATATTCTTGCAGTTCTCAAGTATTTTTGCTTTTCGTCTCTTCTGTTTCTCTTCCTGATTTCTACTTTTCTACGGTCTAAACAAATATTGTCTTGAGTTAAATTTTTTGTCTTGTACAGACGTTTGTTTCCTTTCTGAAAATAAGTTGATTTTTTTCCCCCACTAAGAACCCATATTATTTGTTCTTAAAAAATGGTTCAGAAACCTGCAAATAATGAAGTTATCACCTCTCAGGAACTGCAGTTCGTAGGTTAAGGGATCTGAGAAGCTTTTCCCAACCTACTGTAGAAGTGCCAGATATTTTGTGCCTTACCTATTTGCTCTAACTGCTGTTCCTGCCCATTGAAGGGAAGCAGGAGGAATGTGCTTCTGTGCTTCAATGTCCAGCTTATCGACTTAAGCAACTAATGAAAGTGAATTTATGCTCATGTTCTGGGTTGTAAATGCTGCTGCTTCAGATGAGGACATGCACTTGTGCATGTGGTACTGACTTAATCAAATTAGACTTGATGGAGCCTTTGCTGTTTGACAATGGTCTCTGTACAGGTAGGACCTGACCAGGGAGCACGCATGTATGTGCTGGCGGGTCTTAGTCTGACCAGCCAGCAGGTTTTTATTGATTCAAGAGGATTTGAGGGGGGAGAATGAAAACCCCTTCATGGTCTGATCTGGTTCCTAATCCTTCACTTAAACTGAGTGTTAAAATGATCTCTTTGGGACATGAAGGAACGTCTCAGCTGACAGCTACATGCGTGCCTGGGCTAAGTATTTTTGAAGTTGCACTAACTTGATGTTTATAATTGTGCAAAGACACTTTTATTTACTTTTGATTAGGCTTCTTTCTCCCACTTAATTTTACTTTTAAAATTTCTTTTTGCCTTTTCTGTATCAATTTAATTTTCATCTGTTATTTCCTTTCTTCAGCTCTATGTTCTCATTTCTCTGTCCTTCTCCCTCAGTGTGTGTGTTACCGATGTCATATGAACCATGATTCACTAGTGTGACACTGGATTAAACTAATGTGATGTGAATTCACTAGGTATAAATTCTCCCTAAGATTGCCATAAGCAATACATTTTGTCTTAATTTTGGAAGATGCCAGTTGGATGTTTCCTACATAAGTCTTCCATTACTCCTAACTGAGGCAAAGTCTCCTACACAGAATGAGTAGAAGTATTACTACATTAATGCTGAAACACAGATTATATTGGATCTTCCTTTTCCAATTTCACCTATGGTCCTCCAACAAGCAGTCCCTGTTGGGTTGGAATTTGGTGTCTGCTTTGCATGACTGAAAGTTACTAAAAAATCCATTCTTTTATGGTTTTATGGCCCTCAGTTCTTGGCCTTCCATGGACCTTGACAAGGCAAGTGATGGGCTTCTCCTTTCAAAAATCCTTAGTGCTAAAATACGCTTTAGACTCCTGAAGGGCACAACGTGAGCAGTGGCTTTAACTCCATGACTTGGAGACTTGTCAGATGCCTTTAGTTGTACTTGTCTCTTGTGTAGCAAAGCACAGTGTGTGTCACTGCATTTTTATTCCCACTTGAAGGAAGCTTTGGATGGAGAAGAAGTGATGGCTGAAAGGATATTTCTTGGTGTACAAAGACTTGTTAAAACTTTTTCATTTACAAATGCAACATACGGAGCTTGAATTTCTAGAATAAAGGCAACATTTTTCAGTAGCTCTGAGTTTTTCATTGAAGAGGTTTTCATTGAAACACTACAGAAAACATTGTTAAAGCATAATTGTTTTTAATGGGCTATACAGTTGTAGATTTTGAAGACTTCCTGTAATAGTAGGAAAACAAGTAGTGCCAAGATACTAGCTACTGAAAAAATAGTCCAACTAAGATAGCATATAAAGCTATAGATATACTGGTTTCATGGTGCAACAACATTTCAGTCATCATAGAAATCATGTTGTGCTTTTTATATACTCTCCTGGAGTTGTCTTTGTGTCCGTAGCCCAGAAGTGACACCAGCTTTCTTTTTTTCCTGCTTCAGCCAGATTATTCTCATTAACATCACTTATAAACCTATAAAAATGAAAGGGTGCTGTTCCATAGACAGCCATAGAGCTTGGGAAGTGACAAACAATGCAGCATTTGCTAAAGAGCAGACTGTCAAGCAGAAGTGACAGACAAGGCCAATTACCATATGCAAATGAGCTAGCATTCATTATATAATTTTTTGAAAAAGCCGTATTTGTCAAAAGTGCTGCTTTTCAGGACTGATTTTCTAGCTGGATGATTCCTGTGGATCTTCAGGTTTTATGAGCCTCTGCATCACTTTTTTTTAGAATGGTAAAATGAATTTCTGCTCAACTCAATTTTTTGTACAGTTTAACATTTTACTTTTCCCTGTTTCTCCACAGTAAAATGTTGAGTGCCTTTAAAAATAGACAGCTTATTGCCATTTTGAATCCAGACTAGTCCATGTACTCTATTATTCCTTCCCAGAAAACTACAGATGCTTCAGGGAAGACACAGGTAGCCCTGCAACACAGTAATTTGTCTCAAATATTTTTCTGCTGTTCTGGATTGGAGTGATGAACTCCAAGACAATGTCCTAGATGACCTGAACATGGCAGTGGCTTTTTTCCTTACTTTTAAAATGTTGTGCTAAGTGTAATGCATATGTTCATGGCTTTTTTTTGGTGAAAACACATGAAAGCATATAGAAATACACTTTCAATTGGTGTGCATTCATTCACGTTCAATGGGGAGTAGTCATGTCAGCCACAGTCATCTTCATTTATTTGGCATTTCTGAGTGTCTGCACTAGTGGCAACCATTTACAGAGTGGTAGCTCTGCATCATCCTTCCCTATAGTCAAATGAAGACATGTGAGTTCTTGGAAGAATAACAAAACGCAGTCCTCTAGAGCTTGCCTACATGTGGAAGTTATTAGGAAATAAGTGAGAAGATGAATTTGAAGTTTGCTAGCTATTTCACACTGTGTCTGATATAGAGGTTAATATTCTGCGTGTCTGAGTGATATTGAGTTAATCTTCACAGAAGCACTGGATACTATTTTGGAATCTCTTTCAACACATCTAGATGGTGCTGGTGTCATGTTCCTACCATCTCCCTTGCGATTGCCAAGCAATAAGCTAGATTGGAGAATTGCCTTCCAGAAAACTAACACTGAAACACCCAATGGTTTCCTTCCATCTAGGGCCTTTACTTAAATTGTTCTGTGAGTGTATGAACACTGGGACTCACTCAAAGAAAAGAGAAGTGAGGAGAACAGACGGCCAAAGGTGGTAGTGAGGTGGGACCACTGATTTTTGTGGCACTGCCTTCAGCTGAAAATGGCTGTGGAAGCCAGATGATGTAAGTAAGACGGGCAGTGTCAGGAAGGGGAATGAAGAAGTTAGTCATGTCATCTGCTTTGGAGGTACTGCTTTAGCTATGCAACCTGGAGCTCAGGTGACAGTGGCAGACTCCACCACAGGACTGTGTAAGACATTTACATTGGGCTTGTGCCTCTAATGGTCGCTTAGAGAAGCTCATTTCTGTCGATTGACTATGAACAGCCTCAGCAGGTGAGACTGAGGTAGACGGTCAGAAAAGCTGTTTTTTTAGTGTTATTTCCTCCCACAAGGAGTACCACTAGCTCTTGTTTAAAAATTTCTTTTACCACTTTGGCTAATGTGATTAACTAATTATCATGGTGATTACCATTCATTATGGCAGTCAAGAATCTCAGTCTCTCTAAACCCTGTGGAACTGATTAAGATGGTTACTGACCCAAGGAGTTTATGGACTTAACAAAGTCAGTGAATGGTTTTCCCAGAGAGAAGAAAGGCAGATTTCTGGGAATAAGATCAACTGTCCAGATTCTTGTGGAAAAAGTGTTAATATATTCACCCCTTGCTCACAATCTCCAGCATTTCTCCAAGCTTTTCATCTCCAGAGCAGAATTATGAAAGTTGTACATTCTTGTTTGTGAAGCTGCTGTCAGTGCTTTACTAGCAGAGCTCCAGCTGAGTATATTTCATTGTATGTGATGGTAGTATTTAGTAAAAGCAATCAAGCTGACAGTCTGCATGATGGAAGCCCTAATCCATGCAGTGTCATACACTGTGCATCACCATGAGGGAATCTCTAGTGACTCGTTATTAATGAGAGGGAAGCAGTGACATTATTATTATTATTTATGACTTATCCTGCTCCACAGATGTGTGAGGCACTTTAAAAAACAAATATAGATGGAATCCCCGCTGATAACCATGCAGAGTAGCAAGGCACAGTTGACATCCTCATGATTCCTGCTTTAAAGTGTTTAAAAGTAGGCTGGGCAACAGTGAGGACAGCTCCATCTTCTAGTGATGTCAAAGAGATCTGGGTAAAAGTACAGTAGTCAACAGAGTAGCCCCCTGAATAGACACAATTCTGCTTATTATTTCCTTGAGATAGTGTTCTAAATCCTCCTTCTCCTGTCCTGGATTGGGGCTTCATGCACAAATGGTATGAAGAACTAACTTCCAGGCTCACTTTCCCCATCAGTACAAACTATAAGGCAACTGCATTACTTCCCTATGTCACAGAATATAGGAAAGCAAGGAACGTGTTTACTTTTCCTCTCTCTCTTTACTTGCCATCACATATTTTGAGGGAAAAGAACACATTATATGGAACAATGGAGGGAGGGAAAAAAATGTCACGATGATTAAAGTGCAGAAACTGTTCTAAAAACTAAGAGTAAAGTAAGGAATTGCTGCTATTACTAAAAAGCATTACCTCTTGATTTTTTTATATTACCATACTTTCCTCTTTTGTAGCTCTGTAGAATCTGAAGGTCCTGAGCTGGGTCAGAGGCAGTGAGAGTGTGATGTGAAGTACACACATGGGATAGGAGCCTTTCATTTCCTGCTGATTTTTTCTTTTTTTAAATCTAGTCAGCATGCTCAAACTGTTGATCTCTTCAATTTTAGGTCGTGTTTTTCACCTTCCTCCCTGCTTAATCACCTGCTTCTACTGTCAGCCTCTCTGGTTTGCAGCTACTGGTAAACATCCTTGCTGTATCAAAGCAGTGTCAGCCCTACTGCAAAGTGCATGGAGGTTGAACTGTTCAGTCCCAAAGAAGAAAGGGACTCTGAAACTGCAGCTCAAGAGTTGCTTACACATGCCTCATTTTTTCGTCTCCTTCATGATCAAAGCCTGTTATTTCCACCTGACTAATGTCCTAGCATTGGTCTGAATGAACATGCACTCTCCATCATCACTAGCAGAAAGTGCTCAAAATAATTCAGCGATACACACACAGAGAGTGAAAGAGACCTGACAAGAGATCAAGAAGATCATTATCAGCACTGACTAGTGGTTTGGCATGCCTCTTGTGAGATGCCTTCCCATGGATCCACCCGTGGGATCAGTGGCTCTTCCAGAAAGGTCTTTGGATAGGAGAAAGCCATAGCCTCAAAATGGAATCTTCATGTCCTAAACTTGTTTCCTCATTTGATTTAATAGGGGGGAAAGTTTGCTGGTGTTCATGGTGTGCTGCAAAATATATACATTTATTCAGTCACGTCGTAACTGAATGTTTTGCTTGATCTTAAAAAATCCCTCAAAAGTGGCTTGGTTCCACTTGATTTCCAAGAACAGCTTGATTTCTTCACATTACTGTAAATTTTATAAAGCTAACACCCCTCTCCATCCCAATTTTAGCTTCTTATAATATATATCGCTATGGTTCTGTATTTAGTTCATTGCTTTTTATGTGACGTTATGGAACATCTTGCAAAACATCTGGTGGTAAATGGCTTATAAGCTATCATTTTGCATGAAGAACTTTCAGAGAAATTAATAAGTTTTGGATAAAAATCATAGAGTTTAGCCCTTTGCACTGTTGTTATAGCAAGATTAGAGATATTTCCTCATGAAATCAAAATCTTGAAAAAGTTAAGGATTTTTTTTTCCTTGCTAGTATAAAGGATGGTTTTAACAGAAAGTATTGGTTTTAATTTTGCCACAGCTCTATCTGCATAAATTTGTTCTGGTTCTGGATGAAAGAAGCATTTTATTTTCAACACCACATACTCACTAAAAGCATCACATCAAATGGTCCAAGGGAGTAAAGTTTTACTGAGCTTGGTGAAGCTATGCTGATCTATTGCTGTAGCCTAACAACTACTTCTGGGCAATGTAATAAAACTGCATGTAGTTAAATCATACTGTAGGTGGTGAAAACAGTGTAACTGTTTCATAAAATCCATGAAAAAATGTGATTGCTAAGAATGCCCTGATGCTACAGCAGAACCACTATATTTCTGGTGTTAGGAAAAAGTATGGGCATTACTTTTATGACAATATTAAAGAAAAATGTGTGGAGAATACTGTTGGAATTAAAATGATGGAATAAAAAGTTTGCAGTTATAGAGTATATTTATTTAATAAGTGAAACAGAACTCTTTATATAAATCTTTGAGATCTTACAGATTAGCTTGTACTAAAAGAAAAATTATTTGGACACAACTAACTTTCCAGTTATATTCATATCCCGACTTGTCTCCTATTCCAGTATGTGAGACAAGATAGAGTTTTTCTAATGTATTCAAGCCCCAGTGGTATGAAATAACATTTCAGTCAGTGACCTTGCATCTGAAATATGGATACTAAGGCAAATTATAGGATGAACAATGGATCTTTCCCCAAAATTAACACATAACAACACAAAGGTAATTAGAGCCAAAGTAATAAAATACAATACAGGATCAAAGTGACGAGGCCCATGGCTTTCTGAGGATTTATGTCAGCAAGCATAAAAATGTTAGTGAGCAGCACAGGTATGGCAGGTCAAGCTCACAAAGTCACCATCTCGGCCAATGCACAATGAAACTGTTCAAATTTAGAAATAAGTATAGTTACAATATAATAAAGGAAAATCATCTTTTGTTTAGTCTCTCCCTTCTGCTTCTCTTTCAAAGTTACTGTAAGATATGCTAAATGCAGGATAAGATAGAAAATCTTCAAACAGAAAGGGCAGAAAATAAGAAAAGAAAGATTCCTTTAAGCTCAATGATATATTTTTTAATGCCCTTTTTTAATCTTCCCTTTTCTTTTGACCAGCCTTAGGCAGGGCCTTTGATCTATATTTCAGTCACCAAGGTCCCTTATCAGAGAAAACACAAGAAAAGGATAGTGAGAGATACAGACAGAATGACAAATAGATGCACCCTGAGTCACCACAGAGTGACTCTTCTGCTCTTCAGGATAAATTCTATCTGGAAACCATATCTGCAATAGGTACCTACAGGAGAGGGAAAGAAAGCTTTGCCCTGAGGGCCTAAACCAACTCCCATTGATTGCAAATAAGCCTTTTTTTGATATGTAGAAGACTGTTCAGTTGTAAATTCAAGAGGATAAAACAATAACATACAATGTCCTAACTTTACCTGAACACTCCTTTTTCTGCTCCCCTCCTTCCCTGCACTTTTGGTGGCCTCTCTGTCCCTCTCCTTCCTCCAAATGTCATTTTTCTTGTATGAATACACCTCTCTAGCTTCTAAAAATGATTTTTACCTGCGCAGTGTAAGGCGTATAGATCAAAACTCCACCTAGCCCAACAGTCTATGTCTGACAGACCAGGGACAGATGCCTAGGAAAAAAGAAGGGCCAGAAGGCCAGGCCTTCACTTCTACATTTTACAGGCCAGGGACTTCCTGAAACAGAGGTGGTAGCTCAGAATCTAGTCACCCTCAGTCCAGGAGTATGCAGGCACCTTTACCACCATGGTAGTTTCTACTGTCAGTAGCTTCCTTCAGAAATACATTTCACATGTGTAGAAGGAATTCAGTTTGCTTGTTCTGAACGGAGTGTGTGACAGAATCAGATCATGACTTTAAGCTCATGTGCTAGAATTTGATCCCTCTTCACCTCGTTGTCACTCTTGCTCTGTGCTACTTCTTCCCCAGCCTGCAGAGTCCTGTCCCACTTCATTGTTTCTTGCACAGGTGGTAGTCACACCTTTAATCAGTAAAGCTGCCCTTGTCCATACCTTTTCCAGTTTTACTCTGAAACAGAAAGACCACAAATGCACAAAGCATTGAAGATGCAAGCATACCATACATTTATACACTGGCAGAACAACATTATCTGTTTGTTCTCTATTCATTTCCTGATAATTCCTAGCATTTTATTTGCTTTTTCACTTCTACTGAATATTGAGCTGATGTTTTTATAGAACTATCTATTATATCCCCGATATCTCTCTTGAACAATAATAGTCAACCCAGAGCCCATCATTTTGTAACTAAAGCTTTATTGCTTTTACCTATCTGCATTACTTTACATTTATCCACACTGAATTTCATTTGCTATTTTATCTCTCAGCCGCTTAGCCTTGTAGAGACTTTTTGCAAATCTTTGCAGTCAGCTCTCATTTTTACTAACCCTAGCAAATTCATACCATCAGCAAAGTTTGTGTCCTCACTCTCTTCACCTTAGAGATTAGTGCATTTTCCAGGCGTTTGAAGACAGCTGTTTCTGGGCCATAGTACTAAGCAAAGAGAGATACTGGTCTACTGGTCTACCACAGCCTTCCTACTAGCATTATTTGTCCTTTATGCTTTCAGAGTTTCCTGCTTAGTTTTACATAGCTGGCTATTGGCCACCATCTTCCCATCTATTTTTATCTACTTTTTCACTGTTTTTTTTTTTCATATTCATTTTCCTTATAGAGCAACTGCATTATTCATCTCTTTGAACACGTATAGCCTTTTAAGATGGAGTTTGGAATAGATCTATTTCATAGCGACAGAAAAGCATTCTCCAAAATAATGTTCAGCTTGAGGGAAGATAGCAAATTTGTCTAATGTTACGTTAGGAAAACACAGAAGTGGCACTGTATGCTTATACACCACATTGGATAAGGACGGTTAAGGTACAGGAGTTTTTGTAGCCAGCAGCACACACTGAGCGATGTGACCAGCAACACATCTAGCCACTTTACTAACAACAAATGGTTAGGTACACACTCCCACCTGAGTCAAGAGTAGGCAACTTCAGAGGAAAGTACAGAACAAAGCTCTCGCTTCCACAATAATCCATAATAAAAATACCTTCATTTCCCTCACACAACAAGGTTCAATTTGGTCATTTTCAAGCATCACTTCTTTGGAAATTTCATCCTGCTTCTTCTTCCTCTCTTTTTGCTCTGCACATATTGCTCTAAGCTACAGGCTCAAAGAAAGGAGGTAAAATGCTATCTGGTGAGCACATATACTACTGTCCCAAAGGAAATCGGCAGATAGGAAATCTGGACAAGAAGTTCAGCCGTGCCATTGATGGGATGAACTGGTGAGTTGCACAGCACTGAATTTACAAGACTGCTTGAGACGATTTTGAGGTCCTTCATAGTTGTCTCAGCTCTTAACTAAGCCCACTAGATTTGCATGTCCAACTAATTTGGTTAATTTACTGAGCTCTTCTCCTTTCAGACAGTCTATAAATATGCCATTGTGTTCTCTAAACCTTGTTTAAACTTCCTGAAGCACAGTAACAACAAACTTCCCACCATAGTTAACAGCAGATTTCAATGGAACTGCTCATGAGTATGGACTCTGCGATTCAGCATAGACAAAAAACACTGGTGTGTAGGCTACTGCACCACTAGCCTCTTTTTACAGTAAGAATAGGACATTATTTCATCTCCTTTTTCACTATCTCCTAGTGAAGTTTTAATCCATGTGAAGTTTTACCTCACACTCCATGGTTACCAAGTTTCCCTAAGAGTTTCTTGTAAGCGTCTTTATCAAAAGTCTTTTGAAAGCCTGAATTTATTTTATCCACCATTTCTCCCTTATTCACTATTTTGTTACCTCTGAATGAGTGTCGGCATCTTAGAGAGGTACTGTTTGGCCTTGAGAAGCCTGAGCCTTTAGTCCTACCTAGCTGTATAGATTAAATTAATGTATAACTCTATCTTTCATGATTTTTGTGCCTATTCTTCCTTCTGCTGACATATGTCCTGCATATCTATAAAACACAATTGCCTCTGACACTTTATGAAAGATTTAGGTAGTCTTGGCTACAACCCAGTTGGCTGTGGTAGCAGGTTTTTATTTTAGATTTTTAACTACTAATTGTGTATCTTTCAACAGCAATTCAAGCTGCTTCATTATTTATTCCCTCAGAGCTCTCAGACAGCTAAGACACAACAGTGATGATTAGTTACTATGTAATCTGTTGTGTTATTCCAATACCTTTTCCTCACGTTGATTTTGGGTTCTCAGAGAACATCTCACCCTTGCTTCATGTTGAGAATAACACCTATTTAAGTTATTTTTGTAAACAAAACTTACGCTCAATCGCATATGTCAATACATTTTTGCTTAGCCACTTCTTGACAGCATGGTGAAAAATGTATACAACTGAATAACCTTGTGTAGAGTGTAGAGAAGGAGCTGAGTGACCAAGCTGAGATAATAAGCAAATCGCAGGCACAAAGTACAGTCAGCACTGTGCATTGACTAGAGGATGGCTGTGAGAAGCTTGAATTATTGAGATTCAATACAAGCTACCCCACTGCTTTGTAACCCATCCTCAGGCAAGTCATTTAACCTCTTCAACGTAATTTCCCCAGCTATAACACATGGGTGATTATATTTGCCAACCTCCTGGGCACATTTTGAGGAATAATGAGGTAAATTTTTGAAATTGTTCTAATTATGTTAATTGTCGAGTACAAATTCATGTTCTCCCCCCAGGAGAGGTAAGCAGAGGGAAAAAATGAAGGAAAATAAATACTTCTTGCTACTGGAGAGGACAAATTATTCTCTCTGAGACTGGGCCAGATAGTGCTCTGATAAACAAGCATAAATTTTATTGACTTAGAACCTGATCTACATTTGAAAAAAAACAGGTGTAATTTCACTGAGACCAACGAAAAAGTCATTTACACCACTTGGAGTTCTGGCTCATTTATTTCAATGAAGGTGTTCTGAATTTATGTGGGTGTAAACCAGAATAGCATTTAGCTCACTAAGGTAGTAACTTCTCTGTTCCTATTCCTGTGATGGTTAGTGGCAAAAATAGTCTGTGGGAGGCTGGCATGAATGAAACAAGAAAAAAGCAGAGGAGAGGAGAGGAGGGGAGAGGAGGGGAGAGGAGAGGAGAGGAGAGGAGAGGAGAGGAGAGGAGAGGAGAGGAG
>Ga0065711_1034767_pt1 | contig 23275 bp, 14 predicted proteins | sample Hoacrofraction12_FD_59098 | JGI IMG/M metagenome (GOLD analysis project Ga0065711, IMG submission 59098) | Hoatzin crop microbial communities from Cojedes, Venezuela - Epithelial fraction 12 v2 (version 2) | ecosystem: Host-associated > Birds > Digestive system > Esophagus > Crop | place...
CCCCCCAAGGGACCCCACCAGTAATTTTGACTCTGAGGCAGAGGGTGGTGAATTACTAATTCTCTCATTCTTCTCGGAGTATCTGTGTGTTTGAGGTGCACATTAGAGCCAGGCTCGAGCAGCAATCGCGTGAAACCAACTGAACAACTCCTCAACAAAGCTGTTCTGATGGTGGTTTGATGCCACTGGAGTGATTGCAGCGTAGTGTTCTGGGGCGGACTGACTCCTCTGAACCACATCTGTTCTCTCATTCACTAGTGTAAAAATAGTATAAAAACAAGAGGCATTTGGTCTTATTCCAAAAGTGGATGTGTTACACTTGCAACCTGTTTGGGCATTGGGGGTCAAGGTTGACTCTGCAAGAAAAGCACTGAGAACGAAGTCTGTGTTTTGCTTCATTACACTATCTGCCTCTGTATTTTCCACTCCTTGAAATCTCTCTCCTCCTGTTAGTGTTTAAATTTCATCATCAAAGATGAAGAAAAACAACCACTATGTAAACAGGGTGAGCAACAATAAGGGAAAACAAACATATATTAGGAGCCTGGAAACATATTTTCGTGACTTCCTGTGCAGGAACAATACCAAAAGCAATAAGAACAGCAACCTTATGCTGAAGCAGGGTTGAAAAACAAGTGTACAGTCAGCTGGGTGTCCTGAGAGCGTCTCGGCTATTTAACCTAGCGGAGCAAACTGAACTGAAATGACACAGTATGGAGCAAACCCTAGAGCAACACCATGTTTTCCCCTGCCAAAAGAAGAAGGTTGTCTCCCTCTCAATCTAAAGTTTTTTATGCTCAGCCGCTTTGCTGTCTGCAGAAATGTATTTTGTGCTTACAACGTAGTGAAGATGCTAGTGATGTTGGATACTTAGCTGGTACATCTTCTTGAGGTCTGCTTTTCTCAGAGTCATCTGGTGAGATAGGGTGAGGAAAAGCTCTTTAAATGTACTGCTGCCTTTTTTCCTTCTTAAAAACCTTGGTTTGATTAAGTTTTGGCATTGCATTTGTTGCATGAAAGACAGGAACTCCTCTGATTATTTGGATCGTAGAGTCAGGTAAATCAAAGGAACAGATCAAAAGAAGAGGAAATATTAATGAAAATCTATATTCTTTGGTCAGCATTTTTAATAGCTCTTGTAGAAAATCAAAAAGGAGAATCAGCTGTACCTAGGAAACTTGTCTGATAAGGATGATATAATGCAGTGCATTAATGCAAACTTCAGTACTACATACAGCTGGAAACAAAACCGAAATGTGATGTTCTAAATAATAAAGCAATATTTGGCTGTTTAAAAGCCTCACAGTATGAAATTTGTCAAAATGTGACTCTTACGATGGGCCTAGGGAGGCAGAGCATAGTGATAAGGCCTGAATCTGAGAGGCTGGTGCTCTTGCATCAGAAATGTAACTGGAAGAATTAATCACTCCACTTGCATTTCCTCTATGACAGCTGCTGAGTGGAATATGAGGAAAGTGGTTTTTAATTTTTGAATTCTTTTGGCTTCTCTGCTTTAAACTATGTCTAATATTACACAGTTAAGTGGAGAACTGGGATCAACAGTGCTGGGTAGATTTGGCTGCAGAAGTTTATCTGGAAATGGCAGTTTAGCATAAACAAAGTGCTGTTATGTGATTTGGCTTAGAGCTTTTTGCGCCAGGTGGAGTTTTTCATCCCGGGGACGGTCACAGGCGGAGTGCACCATGTGAACAGAACCTGTAGGTGCAAATGGAATTATTGGCAAACTTCACATCTTGGGAGAAGTTGGCCTCAGCTCTGCATCCCTCTTCCAAAAACTGTAAATGGACAAGGCACTGTTCATCCGTGCCAAGCTAAAGGGATCAATCATTTGGGAATGCCAACTGAGTGTCGTGCCACTGACTGAAGTGCAATACAATCTGAGCGTTGTTCATTTGATTTCAGTTTGGAGGCTGGAGGGTGTGCTCAATCTGTATTTCCAGCTTCTGTGCATAGCTAGGATTGTCCAGGACACTAAAATGACCACAGAGTTTCTCATGTCACTGTGTTTAGGTGGGTGCATGTTTTAGCCATCAATGGGAAGCATTCAGGAAAATTTGCTATAGGAAAAGTTGCGACAGTGTAAATGGGCCGAAGCTAATTCCTGTCCCTACCTGTGTTCCTGTGAGGAGTCAGGTAGGAACCAGAGGCTGTGAGCGCTTCCTCACTGCCTCGCAATTGAGAACATCCTGTCCTTAAATGCTTTGTGTAACCAAAGATAAAGAGACAGCAAAAACCCCGCAGAAGAGAACCGAAATGTTAGTAGATGTGCTTAAGGATTGCTTTGAAAAGATTTGTAAGAAATATTTGGACCTAGCAGATAACCTTCAACCTTGAAGAAGAATCTCTGTTCCTTCCCATCGTTCACCTTTATTTTTGAACTCCATTTTAGTGGGTTTTAATAGTGTGGTTTTTGGATGGTGTTTCAGTTAGAGATGGAACTGTAAAATATTTTCAGCAATAATATGTGGAATTTAGGTAATCTGGGACCTTGGAGTATAGGACTGTGAAAGCAGGTTTCCAAAACAGTCATTTTGGAGTGAATGATTTAATGAAATGTACTTTTAAAAAAAACAAAACCCCACAACAAAACCACACCAGCTATCTTTTAGGGCAATTGTCCCATTCTAGTCTCCAAGCCTTTTATTTATTTATTTATATTTCTTCTACAACTGCAAGAACTGGAAGACTTAAAAGAAAGCTGGAGTGATGAGCTCATGTGACTGTCAGCACCATGGTCCCAAGCACAGGCCTATTTTGTTTTTATGAGGCACAGCTGGACTGAAGAAACAACAACAAAAACAAAGCACAAGAAAGGTTTAATTTTTGCCTGAGGCTCTGGACTGCGTAGACTGCTTAACTTCTACCTGCAGCAGCTCTGTACTCATTGCTGGGAGCAGCTTCTAACCTACTGGAGCTGACTTATTTTTTTGCAGACAAATTTGATTGTCCACCCAAACTGCAGCTGAATCTGATTGCCCGCTAGCAGCAACAGATGAATGGGATCCATGTCCATTCCTCAGCTGCCACTGTTTACAACTTTGTATGTTGATGCAAATAAAAGATAGCAGTGGTTTAGACCTAACACTCCAGGCTGTGAAACTATGGCATGAGAGGCAGACAAAATCCTTGTTACAGGTGTTTTGCTACAAAGTTGGTAAGGTGTTTGGAGGCATCAAAAACTGCATTTGCCCCGGCTCGTACTCTGGCTTGGGGTAATATTCGTGCTTTTACCCTTATAGTTGGACTTGTTTAGAAATGTTTAGTGTGGTTTTTAATGCAGCAAGGGAAAGAGATGCTCGTAGCAATAGTATTTCTGCTGGATCTATGCAAAGCGCTGTATTCAATACAGGAATAGAAAATGAGTGTGTTAAAAGATGGAGCTCCGTGTCAGGTTGCAGGCTCCACCCTTTTGCAAGAACCAATTTAAACACTTTTACGGGGCAGAGAGTCTTTCTTCAATTTTGGTTTAAAAGTGATCAGACATGGAGGTGCCAGAAATCTCAGAGTATTTCCGTGCCAGGTCTGCAGCTGTGAAAGGACACGGACTTGGGATAAGGCTCAAATAAACATCCAGTTTTTTTTTTCTTTTTTTTTTTCTATTGAATGTTTAAATGAATGAAAGCTCAGCTCCTAACCTTCGGAGATTTCCAACTTACTTATTAAACTGAGGAAATGCAGTACGGTGCACCACTCAATGTTTTTCAGTGTTTTGCCTCCCAAACTTCCCTGAATTATCACATCTCCTTCCAAGCTCTGCTCTGTGATCCTGCCTTCCTATTACCATTGGAGACAAACTGGAGAAAGAAACTTCATAAGCAAGCCCAATATTAAACATATAAATAATGCATCCTTCATCATTATTTATAATGCAGTAGCATCACTGTGCTATATCATATGCAATTTCACGTTGCCCTTTTTTAACTGCTTTCCTGCCAGTCACATCCTGCAGTAAGTTCTAAAGCACCAGCAGCTGCTTGTTTGATTTTTCCCTTTCTGGTATAACTCCTAGTTATGCTGAGAACTTTTCATACGCAAAGTATAGACAAGTTTTGAATTACAACACCCATGAAAATAATACTATTTATAATACGATATAAATTACAATACCAATTGGATCTGAAAGTGAAAAATCTTCTGTCTAAGGAAAAGGACCAGTATGACTTTAGCAGGGGGCGATTACTAACTGTTTCAGGCTTGCTTTTTGGTGTTAATGCTGTGCTCAGAGATTTTTAGGTTACTCCAGAGTGGTGACAGCAGAATATACTGTCCCACTGGTCAGTTGCCCCATGTAGACCAGTGTTTTTTTTTTGTTTGTTTGAGAGAGAATGCTTTTGTGTCCTGTACACACACACACACACACACACACAATCTGGAATAACAATACCGAGGCTTATCTTTTAAGATCAAATGAAAGCTGTAGTTGAATGTTCCATTTGTTTCTTAATGAGTAGTGTCAGGCTGTGCCCTGTGCTTAACAAAAGCATATGTGCAGATATTGTTCTGTTATGATTACAGCACAATTATATCATGTCTGTGATAGATTACTGCATCTGGCCTGTTCTTGGTTTAGGAAACTGAGAAGGAGATTAGTTGATAACTTCTGAGAATGCACCTAAATAAAAATTAAAAAAAAAAAAATTCCTTTCTGTCTTAGCCAAATTCCCCTGCAGTCAGGTTTGAGAGAACAGTTCTTCTGGGTTCTGGATGGAAAACTGTTGGAGTTTTTGTTTTTACTGAAGAGAACACTTTTAATTACTCTTCTGTCCATAAGCCTGTTTTTGGTTTGGGTTTTTTTTTGTTTTAAAATAAAAACAAAACAAAAAAAAGTGGAATAAGAATTTTAAAAAGTTTCGTCAGGGAAATGAAGTACTTTAATTCACATGTGCCAATGTGCTATTTTACAATGATTTCTTGTTTCACTGTTACTTACCGCTCTGTGGCACCTTCTTGCTCCCTTCTACCCTTTGTTACTGACAACAGTGCATGGTGTGAGATGGAGTTTCATGCAAGAGCCTTCTCTTGGGAGGAAAAAGGGACATGTGAAGTACAAATAATTGCTGCGTGTTACATTAGGACACATCCCATTTTCCAAGTGATGGGCTAGTAAGAGTCAAAATGATGATTAAGACTGAGTGGCTGCTCCCAGTCTGTGCTGGGTGTGTGCTAGAAGAATGAGGTTAAATGCTTGGTGTTTGAGGGACTGGCTGGTGTATGAACTGAAAAACCAGAAAGAACTTACCTGGTATATTAGTTACTGATCTCCATCTAGACAGAGTCCAAGCTTTAATTTGCTGCATCAGGTTCATTTTAATATCAAAAGCTGGTGTTTATTACTCGTGTTAACTTTGGCAGGAGATAATAATCTTGAGTACATGCTGAAGCTTTGATTTGCTACCTTGGGGTCTGCAGAGGTGAAGGTGGACTTCTCAACAAACTTGTGCCCTCGCTTCTCAGAACAAAGGAATAGTGTTGTTATTAACTTTTAATGAAACATTCAAAGCTTGCGCCGGTTTAACCACCATGACTAAAGAACTTTCCTAGCTATTTTAAAATTATTTTTAAATATTGTAAAATCAAAGGAAAGGACTTAGAAAGGATCTTCCAAACATCCTCTTGATCCATACCTTGACTCAAACAGCACCTGACTGCTTAGTGTTGTCTTCATGGGCTCTTCCCTAGGACTGCTGCAAGTTGCCCACTTTTTTCCACAGCTCATCCTCGGGTTTGGCTTACAATATGCTGATTGCTTATTATTGCCTGTCAAGGGGCGGTACCAGTCCTCACCCAGCCTCTCTTAAAAGTTTCCTCACATGGGATGTGTACAGGTAATTTGATGGTAGGGGACATACTCTTGCTGCTTCCTCAAGGTATCACCCCATGCTTCCCACGCTGTGTGTACTGTTTTATTTCTGTGCAGTTTTTTTTGCCTTTTCGTTGCTCAGAGTTTTGATTTTGGACAGACTGTATTCTGGCGGTGTTTGCTGAATGATGCCTTGATGTGTGATTAATGCCCTTAGGTGCTCTGGTAATACAAATAATTAATGAAGGGCTCTTTAATTCTTCTTCATAATAAATGTTATGTGGCATGTTTGAAATACAGCTAAGATGGAGCCATGTGCACCAAAATAGGCATATCTGTGTACAGTAACTCTGGTGTATTCAAATGCACAGTTTTATTATCAGTAACCCTCAATGCCCTGCAGGCATTTAAAATCCTACTATCCAGTGCAGGAATGAGAGAAAAAAGAGCTGCCAAACAGGAGCTTCCTTCATGCCGAGAGCCTGAGTTGCAGTGTTGTGAGGGCTTCGCAGTGCCTCTGTTCTTCTGGTCACTGGTCTAAGTTAACATCCTTGTGCTCCCAACTTCTTCAAAAGTTTAGCATGTGCTTACTGTATGTTCATATGCAGAAACCAGCATGTGGGGATTTTGTTAATTGCTCTGCCTTCAAGCTGTATTTCAGCAGCCTTGTTACTGAAGCAGCAAAGTACCCGAGATCATAACAAAATACAGAGCAAATAAGTTAAGGTCATATTTTCTGTGTGCTTTCAACCTCTTATGATAAAAGCTGATGTAGGTATAGTTCCAAGCCAGGGCTTAGAGGGAACGTTGTGGAGTGCCAAACGTAGTGAGGATACTTGACTTATTTATTTTTATGTGTAAGGCTGGGGAAGGCTTTTACAGTTACAGGTTTCTCGAGTCTCCCTCCTTCTCATTATGTGAGCAGGTGATGCCAAACTGTTAGGGCTTGCATGGATAAGAGAGATTTGTTTCCCTCCACCCCAATAAATAAAGTTTCAATTACAGCAGTGCTGGTATGGTGTGGTACTCTGCATTTTTCACTTTAGCTTATGTTCAACATGAACATTTGGCTATTGCAGTGTGTGTTAGAGCAGTGTAACTGCTGGGGCATAATGAGTGGATGTGATTGGAGTGGGGAAGAGGAAGAGAGAAAGATCACGTTGCAAAAACTTACAGCCTTTGTGAGGAAGGTTGGACTGGGAGCACTGAATGAAGGGAACCATCGGAGACAGGGACAAAAGGCAGAGGTGTCTTTAACTTGTGAGGTGTCTAGGGCTCCGTTTCTCCTTGAATGCCCCCTGTATTTTTGTTGGGTTTTGTCTGTTAACTACTTAAAAAGAACAGAAACATCATCTGACACATGAGACTCTTGTAGCTCTTGGCTCATGATGTGACCTGGAGGATCCCACAACTGCCCTGTGCCATACTGGGCAGTGGGACTGGCATGCAGCTCGCCTTGTTCCCGAGGAGTGCAAGGGTGTTGTCCTGTACGGTGCCCTGCTGGGAAGCAACACAGGTTACAGCAGGTTGCTTCTGGGCTGTTAGTACCCTTCTTTCGCCTTGTCCTTCAACTCAGGTATACACCATGCAGTTATTTTTCCTTAGCTCCTGGAGAAAACAAACAGCAGAGTCCAAAAAAGACAGGATTTTCTAATCTCCCATAAAAAGGCTATGGAAATTTGAAAGGAAAGGAAGACGATAGTATCGCCTGCACTGAGACGGCAATTATGGGTCCTGGGAGGAAGTGTATAAAGCCTTATTGAGTGGAGATAGCCGACGTGGCTGCAGGGGCCTGCATGGTGCGAGGAAAAGGCTGGAGGAAACCCTTATCAGACCTGTTATCCTGTCTCTGTCATTCCCATACAGATTAATGAGCTCCAGGATGCCCCCAGCCATGTTCAGACCGGGGTCTGTTTATCCCAGAATAGAAGGTGCTGTCTTGTGCCAGAGTGTCATATTCCCAGGCCAGCCGCACCATTGTGTTTTATTACCCCATTGTATTCAGGGGTTACATCCGAACTTTTCCTCTTAGCTCCTTAATCACTGTTTTGATGGATGAGCTCCATGAGAAAAGCTGCTGTGGCTGTCGCTGCTGAGGATTAAAATGGTTGCTCGGCACTTGCTGAGGCTTGGCTTCCTAATTCTTCTCGCACCAGAGCTGGGCAAAGCAAGGGGGGTTCTTACCATTCCCGGCACGAAGGTGGGAGGAAGGAGTGGGCTGGAGAGGAGGGGAGCAGCTGCATTCGTTCTGCTCCCGCCAGCGGTGTGGGGCTGCTCTGCCCTGTCGGGCTGTCTCAAAGCACGTTTGTGGGATGGCCCTGGAGAGGGTGGGAGCCAGATTCGTGCGTTCGGGAACATCCCCTGCCCTCTTGAACCCCCGCGTAGTCAGCTGTCCTTTCCACCCCGGTGCAATGCTGCTCGGAGCCTGACAGAAGCACCATGAATCTGCAGTCATTAACGCTGCCGGGCGTGCGGTTCCCTCCAAAGACTCCCGACTGCTCTGCCATTTCCCTGGTGGAGTCCTGGGGAATTATCCATATCTCTGACAAGAGAATAGGTTACTAATGCACCAACACAGCTGTTTTGACACTTTTGATGAATAACATTCAATACTATTAATTGGAACAATTGCTTTTCATTTAACTAAATCACTAGAATTGCTAAACTAAATTGAAACGGAATGTAATTTTGCCTCGCTCTCCTTTAATATGGGCCTCTAAATGTCTTCTCCCTGAAGAATTAGTAACTTAATCACCTAACAGTGATAACTGTTTCATAGCCCTCAGCTGGAAGGCTTTCCTGCTAAGCAGTATTGCATGGGAATAGAGTGTTATAACAGGGAACAAATCCCATCTCTTTCCTTTCTCCCCCTCTCTGCTGCAATATTAATCATATTAAAAACGATTCTCTTCCTCTTTCTCTGTTCCAGCAAGATCTTTATAGATCATCATAATTTCGCCCCCCTCCTTTTTGCATTGTATCAATCACTTGGTGTGTCTAACAGGGTGCACAACAATTATATCTGTTCATTATGTTAAAGATGGATTTTTGCTGTCAATGACTGGGAGATGGGCTCTTGTTCATTTTCCAATGAACTCATCATCCAGTGCGCACCACGCAAACACCATAGCATAACGTGGTCACTGCATTGACCAAGAAACTTATAAGATATGACCACAGGGCAAATGTTTATCTGCCTTTATTTGTTTATAAATAAAGATCATGGCATAAATAAAAATAGCCTGAAATGTATTTGCAGTACCTTAAATTTACATGGCTTTGTAGCTCAGCTAAAGAGCATGTCCTCTGGCCAGGAGTTTCTGCAGTCTCAAGACAAAACCTGCTAGACAAACGCGAGTGGGAATTCAGAGGGGAAGCCTTCTGCTAACAGGTAGCACTTCTACGGTTCTTATTTTACTGCATTGGTAGATTGGGCCTCTTGTCCACACAAGTCCATTTAACAGCTCGGAAAATGGAAATCCGGACGTTAAAAACTTTACCCAGGTTGTGTGGAAAATTACTGGCAAAGCTTCATTTACTAATGAATTGTTTTGTGCTCTTCCCTCTAAATTTGCACTTGCTGTTTTTCCCTGTCAGTGATTATTTTAAGTTTCGCAGACTAACTTCTTGAGTTTCTTGAGTTTGCTCAGAGGCAAGGAGACAGGAAAAGATACAAAGCTGAATGTTGTTATTACTTCAATTTACTGAGATCTTGTTAGTAATAATGTTGTTCAATTGGAATAGTTCTTACTAGGTTTGTAACTGGCAAGAAAAAGCCCAGAGCCTGGAGGTTTCTGTTTATGCATAAGGTGGGTAAATGCCAAGCTTCCTCACACTGCCTTATGCCATTTCAGGAGGCACCCGGTGCTTCATTCTCACCTCGTGTTTCCGAGACCTGTCTGCTAGAGCCAGACTGTCCTCTCTTAACAGAAGTAAACTGATGCTGACTTTTGGTGACTGCCAGCTTGGGCAGGACTGCCCATGCGAGTCCTCTGAGTCTTTTGTCACGGAGCCTCCCTCCTGGTCAGATGTGTTGGGCCTGACACTGCATCCTCCGTAGATCCATCATCTCTCAACCCTGTTGGTTAGCTTGCGATACACAGGATTTGTTTCTTTTAAGCTTGCCAACAACCACCCCCCTGTGCTAAGGCAAATTAAGTAACAGTCAGATAGACATAAATTGGAGCATGCCTGATCCTCATTTAGACTTCGCTTTTTTTGATGGGGTGGAACAAAGTGGTCTTGGTTGCGGATTATTATGCCCACCTGTTTTTTGGGTTATAGTTAATTCATTCAGATCTTCTGCTGGAGTTCTGCTGTGGTTTTGCCAACATTTCCCTTCCACACTTCTAAACTATTAATGACAAAAGGCCCTTCCTAAAAGGCAGAGCTGTGCAGATTCCTGCAGGGTTCAAGGCTGTTGATGTCTGAGGATGAGATTCTCTACGTGCGTTACTGCTGCAGTTGAACCTATACCTACATATGTCCCACTCACATTCTACTCAATCCAACAGCTGATTTTAGTTAGTAAGTCTGGTAAATTTATCTCTCGTCAGTGAATGATGCACAGAGCTATGATGTTTCCAAAGTGCTTGAACACTTTGTGTGTGTCTCAGAAAGTTCAGGGTTTTATAGCCAAATAGCTTGCTAGAATTAGTTGCTATTAATTCTTATTTTTCTGTGTACATATCTGAAAATCATCTGAATTTGTAGTATTTCAGTTTTATGTCATATAAGTGGTTAATTTACTTCACTCGGTATCGGTTCTGTTCCCTGTCTGAATGACTTTCTAAAAAATTAAGGCTAACATGGACTCTGTTCACAAATTGCCAGTGAATACCTGTAGCCGTATTCTCTGTGAATAATTAAAAAGAGTGCCTCAAAGTGGATTTGGTGTATATTGACATCAAAGAATGAATGCTAGATTAAGTAACCGAACGGAGAAAAACGTGGAGAAGCAGCTACAATATCAGGTGCTTACGTTAATCAAACTGCTGGAACTTCTGTTGCCGATGTTGTTTTCTTCTTAGTGGAGCTGGATGAATAGACCGTCGTTGCTGTGGGGTAGAGGCTGTTACACTGCTTTACTGTCTGAGGGAGAGCTGCGTGTTAGTCATGCAGCTGGGCATCCAATTCATCTAAAACAGTATTTCTGTCCTGTTTTTCACACACTTTGTTTTTTATGCCCCACTCTTGCGGTCTGCTTATGCATGTGCTGAGCTTTCCTACCGTACTATACAATATGCCGTAGTCCTAAGCATTATTTTAGAGAGGGAATTGTAGCTAGAGATGGCGTAAGGAGAAAGCTCACTGAAGCCTGAAATTCTTCTGCATGTGGCAGTGATTTACAGAGATTCATTGACTCACAGTCTGGCTACTCACAAGGTATTTCTAAACATAACTTAGTTTAGGCCGGTATCTGGGAGGGGAAAGGGAAGTGTGATAAAGCAAATGATGGAAACTTGCAGCTAGAAGTGTTTTGGCAGCTGAGGCCTGGAGTGGTGCTGCTTGAAAGATGAGCACTCTGTGAATTGAGGGCATCTCAGGAGAAGTAAATCTGCCTTCTCCAACACAGACTGAGCACTGGCCCAAAGACCCTGGGTAAATAAGAATCAAACTTCACTACAGGACATTTATGTGGTCATGATTTATTGGTGCTCTCAAAGCCTTTGAACCTTTGCAGCCCTTTGGGGGAAATGGTGTGTTACAGGGGCTTAAATAAATAAATAAAAAATAAGAAGAAATACATGCCTATAGCTACAGGAAAAACCTATTGTGCCATTTGTTCCAAAAGCCTTGACACGTTCAGGGCTTTTTCCTGAATTTGATTTTTTTTTTTTTTATATATAGGATTTTGGTCAGTCAGCCAGTGCTGTAGGAAATAAAACAACTCTTTGACAGATTCTTGTTTCTCAGTCCCTTTCCCAGCAACTTCCCTCTCTGGTAAAGCGAACTGAGCTGCAGGATTCTGATGGAAAAATCAAACAAACCTGCCGAGCGTGGCTGAGAAGTAATAGAAAACTACTTGGATCTCAAGGCCCTGCCAGTGTAAGTTTAATACAGTGTTGTTCCTTCACCAGATGTCAAATATCCTTTTCCATTTTCTGCAGCGTATCGTGTCCTTAGTTCATCCTCCTGTGAACAGCCTTTGGCGCCGACAGCTTGGGATGTAGCAGTTACCTCGTTGCGGAGGTTTGCTAATCCCTTGTCCAACCCACTTTGCTGTCTGCCTGCATGGCTGTAACATATCTTCTAACACAAGTGACACAAACAGAGCCCGTGCTCAAACTTTACAATTTCTCAGTTCTGGTGAAGGAAAACAGTAACAAAAGGCAAAAATTATGACAGTCTCTTCTATGGAAACCTTGTCTTTACTGTAGTTGATTGGGATTTGACATTAGTTTGTTTTATTGAATGGCAGTTGGCGTCTCCTTTCTAACATGCTGCAGCCAGTTGTACTACATAAACTGTGAGTTTTCCATGTTGAAAGCTATAATGCAGGGAAGGTAAAAGGTAAGTTACGTGTAACTAACTGTAAGCCACCAGCACGTTATTTGCATCGTGGCTTATGGGTGACTGGAATGGGGAACATGCATGTTCTGGTGTGTGTGACACATATCTGGCTTGAAATGTTTAATTGTGGATCACTATTAGGAAAAACTAACTTCTACTTTAAGAATCATTGGGATTCTTGGTGGTGGCTTTTGGTAATGATTTCTATATCATATAATACTGAGAATAAGTATAGTTTTCCTTCCTTCTATGCCTCTTCCTTTTTACACTGATAAAGTATGGGAGAATGAGATTTGAATTTTGATGGAAATAAATTCACTGGAAAACAGACCAACCCCTTGGAAACAGTTACATGTTCCTTGGGTGTCTTCCTTTGACCCCTCAGAGAGAATTTGAAGTGCACCAGAACAAATCTGTAATTTCAGGAAACTGTGGGTATAAAGCTGGTATAAGGACGACTGCATGAATGGGTCTGTTTCTGTTGGGGAGCCATGAGCGAGGTCAGCTGTTCTGCATAAAAAAGTTGCCCATTGCATCTCCATCTCTCCTCTGGTACTGCTAGTCTGAGGTGTCTGAAAGCCTGAGTGTACCTGAGAGAATTTTTCTTCCTGAAGTCTAGAGGAAATTAAGGCTTATAATATTTCATAACAGTAACTATTGTGTAATTCTTAGAGGTTGTGTCCAACATCTGCAGTCTAGAAGCAGAGTGTACAGGGGTTGGCAGGTGTCATAAGTCATTCTGATTGTCCTGTAACTCTAGAATCGTAGAATCACAGAATGGTTTGGGTTGGAAGGGACCTTAAAGATCATCTCATTCTAACCCCCCTGCTGTGGGCAGAGCCACCTTCCACTAAACCAGGTTGCTGAAAGCCCCATGCTTCATCTGTCACGGGTGCACCCTGTAGAACAATGTATGCAGGAGGTGGGGCTGGGATGGAAATGTGTCGCTGCCACTCTGCAATATGCCAGCATAGCTATTTCCAGGCTTACGCCTGTCAGACTTTGTGGGCGAGCAGTGACTGCGGAAGGTGGGTGGCTGAGGCATGGCAATGTTCAGCTTCGCTCTTAGTCCCTCCACTGCTTGGCCTCCCGTTCCATTGCTAGCGTCCTGGTGGTTATTTCCAGCCTCAATCCCCGTTCACCTTGGGGGACTCCCTTGTTTACCATGCCCTCAACACTGCAGAGAACTCTGCTTGCATGTGCTTACTCAGAGTGGAGCAAAGGCACTTTGCATAGAATGAAGAGCTTTTAATATTATGCTGGATAATATTTTACGTGTGTTTTTAAATGTAGTTTGGGAACAGTTTAAGTTTACAAACTTCTAAGAAAAACGGTAGAACAGTTGAGGTCATGGGAGGTAACAGGGAGACGCTCCTCATGTGTAAGTGACTCAGCATGGCTCCCGTAGCCCCTCTGTTCTGTGCTTCTGCCAGGTGTCTTCCACACCGTGGTTTCTGAACCCTTGCTGTGTTCTGCCTTCTCTAATTCTTTCGAAAAGTTGCCTGTGGGTGTCAGTGCGGCTGGCTGCCTCTCCCAGGGGATGCAGAGCTTATGCAGTGGGACACAGTTGCCTCGGAGGAGTGTATGTGGTGGTGAGGCTGGCTAGGCATGGCTGTAAGCTCTGCTGTTAGTCTTTAATTTCTGAACCTGAGAGACCCTCCCCAGCGTGCTGTTCTGGAGCACATGCCCCGGTCCTCAGAACACGAGTGAGTGCCGGCAGTTAATGAGAAACGCTGGAAGCTGGGTCCCAAGAGATGATTAAACCCCACGAGCCAATTAAAAGGAGTGTAATTACACAGCAGGGACAAGTTGTTAAACAAGCTAGAGGGTATCGTCCTTCAAGTCAACTTAGCGGAACAGCCAAGAAAACCCTACCAGGGAGTCACTGGCGGGGCTGGTGTTGCTTGGCCTAAGGCTTCTTTCGGGGAAGCTCAGGAGCTGGGTGGGAAGGAGTGGGCTGATGTGGCGTTTTGCCTTTTGTGTTTCTAGGTGATGGTAAGTGCTTAGAGCAGGGAGATCTGGAAAGCAACTGCCACGTCAGTAAGCTGAGCTGCCTCTAGGCCGGGTGTATGGGAAGTGTAAGCTGAAGTGCTTCCCTAGGCGTTCGTTCCCTGCGTCGGGAGAGGGCTGTGGGCCGATCACCCGATCCGGGGAACCCAGCGTGTGGTTGGCACAAGCTGGGATGTGTCTAAGGGTATCACGTTGTGCTCAGCCGAGCTCCGAGAGAAATTTCATACACAAAGCAGACTCAGGGATAATTTATGGTGACTGATGAATTCTGTGCTTTTATCTCCTCATGGATGTCTGCAGACTTCCAATGTGATGATATCAGTGTTGTTGAAAAGGCTTGATTTAACTTTTTTGGCTTGGCTTGAGCACAGGGAATGGGGAGTTTTGGTATTAGCAGTATTGGTTACTGGTGTTGGAGGAAATGAGTCACATCCCAGTGTTTCTGTTCTGTGTGTATCCCGTCGCAGGTATGTGTAAACCTAAATCTGTCTCATTCTACTTCTAGTGGTCTCTATTTGATATGGATCCTGGGAAGCCTCAGCATGTACCTTCAACTAGTGGAGGAATTAGCCAAAACCATTAATTGACTGCCAGTCCCGTGTGTCCTGACCACTAGGTGACATCACACATCAGCGTATTTTGTGAGCACTTCCAGTGGGAATGTTTCCCACCAGACCTGCAAGCTTGGTTTTGCTTATGCAATGCACAAGGCCATTTTCCAGCCATGTTTGTACTTGAACTCCGTGCAGTAATAAAAGAGCTGGAGAATGTGGATTTTAGAACAGAGCAAATGAATTTTCTGAAAATGAGAAGGTTTGCTCTGGTAGAAATTGAAGTAGTTCTGTTATCAGTCAAACTGTTCGTTTGGTGGAAAACCTCAGAAATGCTGCATGGATTTGGCTATAAGCTGTGCTCAGATGCTCGCCCGTGTAACCTGTGACCACTAAAATCCCCTTTTTATGAAGATGGCTGTAAGCAGTATCATATAAAATGCCCATTGAAGGGAAAGGGTGAGGCCATGCCTTACAGCTCCTCGTACAAAGTCAGAGTAGCTGTAGGATTTTGAAATTCATTTTTACCAGGCCACAGGGCACGTTTGTTTGCCTGTGTATTCAGGCTTCAGCCGCTAGTTAGGAAAATGAATGCAAACTTACTTTTAAAGCAAATGTCTCCAGAGGGCAGAAGAGTTGTTCAGCTTTGAAAAGTGACAATTTGGGGCCAAATTCAGCCTTGGGAAAGCACGTGTAGCCCTACTGACGTCCAGGGGTAGAATGGGCCACCCCCAGCATCCTGGCTGAAAAAAATAGCTCCCCTGTTGGAAAATCCCCATGGATCAGCTTCTCAGTCAAGGTCAAATCCCCATATTTTGTACTTTTCTTGGCCATTATTTCAGGTGATAGATGCGCTATTGACTGGCAGCAATGACAGAGCTTGGAATGATGGGGGAACTGAGGCATATTCAACACGCTGGCACACAGCTAACTCATGCTAATGTTCGATAACCCTATCCTGCTGCTACACTCTAATGGCTGTGGGCTTGATAGAGCCCCCTCATTGAACTGGTGTATTTCTTATGGGCCTGCCCGCCCATCCTTCATGAATTTTTATTAAACAAAACTGTAAGCGGATTGATTTTGTACTCCTTTATTGCATTTTTATTTAATTCCTTTCAATGGTGGAGGCTCCATCATGTTATCTGGACGTAAATCATGCTGGGGCAGCATGCCAAAAAAATAAAAAGACTACAGGATCATACTTGCATCCAGCGTAAATTTTACTCCTATAACCTTTATTAGCGTAGACTCATTGATTTTTTTTCTCAACTCCCCTCTCCCCTCCCCATCCCTCCTTTTGGTTAGACTCAGGGTAGAACCTGACAGCTCTCCTCTTAAATAAAGGAGGACAGACTCTTATTTTTCCTGTTTAATAAAAAAAGAAAGTATTTTCGGTTGATTAATAAGCAAGAGTGTTTGGGTTTTTTTCCTGTAATGCAGAGCTGAGAAAATGCTCATAATGCCAGTACCATCGTGGGCACTCATAACTGCTTCGGTGGTGGGATCGCAGCAGGAGCATCGTTCTGGGGAGCAGCAAGCAGAGGCTTGCTCTCATGCCATTTCTTGGGGGGTGTGTGGACTTATATGGTTCGTTTTCCTTCTCATGGGAAATCTGCATTAGTACTGAGCAGCATTGTCTGTTCTGAATCCTTTCATGTTGCTTCTCACCATCTTTGGGGAGTCTTGGTCCATGACTGAGCTTGTCAGCAGTAATAATTAGTAATCTTTTAAGGTACCTGAACAGGGACCTCGTCTTTGCTGGACTGACTTTCATGCCTTCCCACTCGAATCCATTAAAAAATGATTCTGAACGCTATTCAGAAACGCGCCATGTGCGAGTGGCTTTCTATAAAATACAGTTGGTAGGTAAACAAGGCACCAGTAGGTGGCGTGCGAGAATATAGAGCGTAGTTCCAGTTCTGCTTCGGGTGGGCTCTGAATTGCTGACTTTAAGTTTTAAAACAGACAATGTCTCCCATAATCCCTTCTTGATCCGCTGGCACTCCAGTGTGCTGCAGCACCGTCCGTTGCCTTCATCGTGTAGTTTGGCTATGGATAGCAAAGCACAGGGTTTAAAGCCGGTCCCAAAGTAGGTTGTGCTGCGATGTGACATCTCTTGCTGCCTCTCATTTCTGGGTGGGTGCTGGCATGCATGTTCCTGATGTAGAAGCAATACTAGGCAGGATTCATATTGCTTCTTTAAGCTATAGTTGCTCGACACAGTTGTACAACATAAAATGAGGTAGAAACAAAAGTAAAAGGCAGTTGAACTATTTTTCTTCTAACTGACATATGTCCTGACCCTGCCCAGGACATGCTCTTGGTATGCTAAAAGCAAAGTCTTGTGCTCTTTCAAATTGGCATTGCTGTCGATGGAAATGTGGAGTTAGTATTGTCTTGCAGAACTGGAGGTCTGGATTTCCGCAGTGGCTGCTTTGTGTGGCAAGAGGCCAGTTTCTCCGCTGAACCATGGCGCTCTGATGCAGCTCCTGAATTTCTGGGTTTGCGTAGAGAGCAAGATTATGCGCTCTTCTGGCAAGTGGTGCTCTGCAGGGTTGTACCAGCAGAACTACAGCAATTCCTAGTGAGGAATCCTGGGCTGAGCAAGCAGGTGCCAGAGTACTGTGGGGAGAGGGAAGGTTGCCGACAAGACAACTCGGACGGCTCCTCTGCTGTGCACACTACCCGGGGCAGGACAAGCGCTTCCTTGCTCAGCCCTGGTCATCCCTGCTGTGACTGCAGCCCCGCTGACCCTGCCACTAGGCAGTGAGGGTAAGGGGTGCCCTTCAGCACTCGTGTTTTCCTGTTCACCAGCTTAATATGACAGTCGGACGAAGTGCACTTGTGTGCCTAAGTGTCAAACCTGGGTGAACTAAGCCAATGAGGAATTTTTAATTGAAGATAAAGCACGTCAGGGTTATGACAAAGTGAGATTATTCTGGTTTTAACTGTTTGCAGATAATACCAGTAAGAGAATTTCTGTGCTTTTTATGGAACTGGTTTTCTCCCCTTTTTCCAATAAACTATTTTTTGTTTAAAATTTCATAGTGAGTTTTGTTTTCAAATTACTGTAATAATGAAATGACAGTGAAAGTGAGACAGTTAAAAAGTGCTGCTGTTGGCTTACAGCAAGGAACATTTTGACATGCATTTCTGGTAGATTACTTCTGATGATCTCCTAGAGGGAAAACAATCAGAATGGAAGCAGAAGGTCCTTGGCTTACCTGAGTTGACATCACTTGGCTCTTTTGAGTTAAGGCTCACTAACTTAGTTTGGGCCAGAAGCCCATCTCTATATTGTATTGAAGAGAGTCTGTGAAAACAAGGCACAATCAGCAGAGAAGCTTTTTATTGCTTAATTTCTTCCCCCTTAGATTAAACTAAAACTATTTAAAAACTAGTGATTTGTATGTCTTAATTCTTCACTAGTACTTCTTAGTTTATTTTAACACGGTGCTAGTAATTGCTCATCATGGTTCTCCTGGTGGGACTTGTTCAGAAACAAAGCAAAGTCTGTTCCTGCCCCAAAAGTACAAATAGTTTAAACATAGGGTAAGAACAAAGAGGTGATTCACTGACACAATAGATAATATTCATTAGGGAATCTAACCATTGTTGTGGCTTTATATGTCTTAGGGGAGAAGAAACATTGAATAAAAACAATACAGTGATGTTATGGCTAGACACCTGATTTTCAGAAATCATTGAACGTCACTGAACAGGTAGCTCTATTTAACACAGCTAAAGTAGTGTCTAAAAGTGTTCATCCACTTTCTTAATTCAGTTATATATTAGTCCCTTACTGTTCTTTAGCTCTCACTGCTACCAGTGTTTTTTTTCCCCATATGAACTTGATATGAGTATTCACGTTAAGGGAGGAGTAGGGCAGCTTGGTCTGTATTCACAGATGTCTAAAATAAAAATACTCACAAGCAAGCCTGAGTATTTTCAGTTGCTGCTGGTTTGTCTTGTCATGTCTAGTCCTTGCGACAGAGACATTCCAGATCCTTGTGCAAACGGATCAATTTGTGGCTGAATTCTGCAGGGGGCTGTTCATTTTAAAATATAAAATGACCAATAGTTTGTAAATATTTCTGGGTCAATGTATTGACAGGGAGAAACAGAGGTAAAACACTTGGGGGGGGAATATGGTGAAACCTATCCTTTAGCTAGTAATTGGTCCAGGGGCAAAAATACCCTGTCTGAGTAGGGTTAATGTGCTAGTTGTTTATGGTGGCTGAGTAAAGCATGTTTCTTACAGGAACCACAGTATTAATCAGAAAACAAAAATGGCAATCTAGAAAGCTAATGACATTCCAGTTGATTTGATTATAACATAATGATTGTTTAAAACTGTCACTTCTTATTTTGTTAAAAGAAATAACACGAGTTAGATCCATAACTTAGTGGTCTAGGACGAATATTTGAAACGTCAAGGAGAAAACTCTCAGGCCATTAGAGATGCTCTGTATTTAGTGGATGTTTGGGAAGGGGAAATGGATTGCCTCCTTCATGCTAAATTAGCATAGAAGGACTCAGAGTGTCTTGACCTTTTCTTAACCTTGCATACTCCAGTTTTAGAATGAATTTGCTGTTTTTACCCTGGGGGGGTGGGGACGATGATGGCGATAAATTGCTGGCTTGAGGAGGAAAAGGGAATATTTACAAAAGTCAAAGTGCTGGCTGAAGAGAGGGGTGTATTGTGGCTGTTTGCTGTGCTGACTTGGTTCACCTTTGGTAAATCACATCATGTTCAAGCACTTCTTTCATTAAGAAATCCCAAATGGAAATGTTTTTCCCCTCAGTCTTCTGAGGTTTAGGAATATTTTGTAGTCCTTTTGTGATGTTGAAGACAATATATCATATGTAAACAAAGCTACAGCTATCCAAAACGTTAAGGTATAAATGAGCTCTTTGGTTTGAATGGCTTTTTTAATTGTGTTAGGTTGTTACTTTCCTTCTTCTGTATGCCAAGCCAGCAGAAGCACCTACAGGGACTACTGTTTGCCTAATCCGAAACATCTAATTGGCATTGAAGTCTGTGACTATTTTGAGATGCAGACCAATGTGGGCATACTGATAGAAGTTTACAATGTCAGAAAAGTTTGTGGGCACATGGCATCCTTCCGTGCAGATGGAACTGTTACCTGGGCAGCAGGCGCAGAGAGGCAGAAAGGTGAAAGCAGAGCTGTTATTTCTGTAGAGGAAAAGCAGCATTTTGCAAAATGTAAGGTCACATGCACCTCCGAATGCTTGTGAGCCTTTTTGTTACGTGTGAGATTTAGAACTCCCAGACCCCAGTCTCTCATGTTAACATGGAAATCTCAGTGGATTGACTTGAATTTGGAAGGTTTTTGCCTGTATCTTGTCTCTCTCCCTGTCCTAGAGTCTTTCTTGCCATGTAATCCCACAGTCTGGCAAGCTCCACAATAAGTGTAGATAGATGAGTGTGTGTACATCTCCATTAACATGACTGTGCAGGCTAATGATGGGGACCTCCTGCTGCTCTCCGCTTGTTTTCTGTTGATTGTTATGTAATGTTCGGCAGCGGGAGGTAAATTCCTCTCCAATTTTGAGACCCGTTGCAGCATGCAAACCCCACTGTGAGAAGTCACGGTGATTGAGCTTTCGAATCAAGTCCCATGCTGATAACTATAAATCAGGCCTATTACACACTCCGACCGACAGCCGGAAACCTTCCGTACTGCATGTGGCACAGCAGAGTCTTGGAGCTACAACGGAGTTTGTTTTGTAACTGTGAACACTTGTGTCTTTGAAAGGCTGTGATTTAAATTTGGTGGCATGTTTGTGTTCATTCAGATAAAGACCTGAGGTTGCTCTGGATGCCGAAGGTCAAGCTGATGCTCAGAGTGTGCCTTTTGAAGACTGGCTCCAGCTCCACATGCAGTGCTGCGGGATCACAGGGGTTGAAGTCAAGGAGCTGTTTTGGTGATGGAGTTTGTTCCAGCTGTTCTTCAGTCATCTTTGCCAGTCAGGACTCTGATCTGTGGCTTAGGAAGATGCTCTGAATAAGATACATTCTGCATTTTTGTGGGGCTAAAGTGATACATGTGGGGTAATGGGGTAATTTGGGCCAAGGTTGTAGGTATGCAAAAGCAGGAGAGCATGCACGGAGCCTTCCCAAGCTCTTTCAGCACAGGCTGTAGAAACCCTTTGTGAGTACAGCAGATCTAGAAGTTTAATGTTACTCATCCTTCCTTGAGTGCAATGAGTTGGGTTAGGGCTGAGTGGATGTGGGGCAAGAAGACCCAGTTTGAAACAACTAGGTTGGGTCATTTCAAGAAATATCGGGTGAAATTCTGTGGTCATTGGTTATACAGGGAGAGAACTGAGTTGTTTCTAGGGCTGTTTTCATAGATTTCAAATCTTCCATCTTCTTCAGCTTGTTTTCACTTGTTCCTTGTCTCAGTCTTTTTGTCAGCGTTTACTGAACAAAACCATACAAACCATTTCAGTGCAGTGTGTGGAAAAGAGACATTTTTGTAAGTTGCAAAACTTCTCTTGGTGTCAAGCTGCCTTCTGTAAGCACGTGGGAAGCAGGGGGATTTCTGTTGACTATGCACTGCTGTTCTAAACTCTAGGAAAAAAAAATCTTAACAAAACCTAAGCACTTTATTTGTACTCTTGCAGTTAAAAGCCTGAGTAGTAGGTAGGAAAAGTCTTTTACTGTTGTTACGCATGCAAGGCAACTCAGCGTGGTGTTACCTTCTCTTGGTGGCCAGGCTGAGCACATGGATGAACTCAATACAGCCTGCGTTGGCTGGCTTAGGTCTCTTGGTTCTTGCAGTAGTCTCATGCACGTAGGTACAGAGAATCCAGGTTCCATGCTTAATGCTGCGTCCTGATGCTCCAACTATTTTTGGCTTTGTGGAGTTTAGAGAGGGGTTTTGTATGAGGAAGGACAGAGCGTACATTTAAAAAGAAAAGCCATCGGAATATTTGCCCTTAGGAAAGTAGCATTTCCTAGTGTGCCATTAGCTTGGAGTTCTTGCACTTTTCCCACTTCACTGTTGTACTGCTTAACCTTGCAAGGTTGTTATGAAGCTTAATTAATTTATAGAGTACCTTGAAAATGTATGGCCAGATCCTCAGCTGGTGTAATCTGGCATGACTCCATTGAACTGAGCGGACCCATGCTGATGTATATAACCTGGGAATTTGGCTTGTGAATACTTTTTCTAAGAGGTATTATGTGCACAGGACAAGTCCTAGGTGAAGGTTATATTCAGCTCCCTTACAAAAGGAGCCGGCCACAGAGTAGATCCAAATAGTTGAGTGATAGGTCCCCAGTATAAAACTGTTGTTTTATCCCTGTTTAATAGTCATAGATTAGCAAGCATCCAGGTAGAGATATATGGTCTAGACAGCATCTGATGGGCTAATGATGAATGGGAGTTTGAGGGAGGCTTCAGATTAGCCTCACGCATAAATATCGCATGTGGGTGACAAGGACACTGGAGGTCACTGAATTGTATTTGTGCTCCTTCATGGCCTCTATAAACTCTGTACTGCTTGAGCATGTCCCCACTGGGGTAAAAGGAAACATGGTCAGATGCTGTTATAGTGGGAAACGTTTTCCTCATGACATTAGTTTTGCAAACCTGTTTTAATACATGTTACTTCTGTGGAGTGCGTGGTGTGTGGATAGGTATTTATAATATTTTTGTGTTTCCATTATTCAGTTTCCCTTTCTCTTTTCATGTTCCTTCCACCTCTTTCTCTGCCTCACTCTATTTTTAGTAAATTCTCACTTCTTGAATTTACAGGGGGAAAAAAAGCTCTCTTGGATCATTCTGACTTCCTCTTTACAAATGCTAATAAACTCACTTTGTAGTGCATTTTCTAGTCTAATTGCAGGTTACACACCAAAGCCTTACTTATGAAGACTTGCAAAATGAAAGTTGTAGACTTGAGTGTATTTTAACTTCCAATACTATCGGCTAATGAAAACAGCAGGCAAGCAGTGACAAGAACTTCAGCTATTAGAAAGCCCAAGCTTCACAATTAAGGCTGTCTCATTCAGACAGGGCAGACAATCTACCTTAAGCGAATTTCTTTAGTTTATAACACTAGAGTGTTAACTGTAAAGGCTGGGAGGATGTTAATAATTATTGATGATAATTGGCATTTTTGGGGTGCTGGGAGAGAGGCTGTGGGGTTAGCAGATAGGCCCAGGATATACTTACTTATAGCCTTGTCCTTAGATTTGGGAGTGTGGATAATTGAACTGGCTCCCCAGTTCAAGAAAGATGAGGAGCTACTGGAGAGAGTCCAGCGGAGGGCTACGAGGATGATGAGGGGACTGGAGCATCTCTCCTAGGAGGAGAGGCTGAGGGAGCTGGGCTTGTTCAGCCTG
>Ga0065711_1005144_pt1 | contig 23274 bp, 11 predicted proteins | sample Hoacrofraction12_FD_59098 | JGI IMG/M metagenome (GOLD analysis project Ga0065711, IMG submission 59098) | Hoatzin crop microbial communities from Cojedes, Venezuela - Epithelial fraction 12 v2 (version 2) | ecosystem: Host-associated > Birds > Digestive system > Esophagus > Crop | place...
ATTATTTTATTGCAGTTTTTCCAGGGAAAGAGAGCAGAGAGAAACCTGCGTATGTGGAGGAACGTGTGACTGACACTTAATATCATATTCATTATGAATTTTAAAATTGAGTATGGGAATTACATGTCTTTTGAAAAAGACAATAAAATTTCCTTTTGTATGCATTCCAAGATATTGTAAATTTAGTCTTGAAGTAAAATCCCAAATAGTGACTATAGATGTGGATGAATACCAAGTGGTCGCACATATGTGTTTTAATCTGAATGAAGTGAAGGTTTCTCATTTGCAGTTATTACAATGTATTCGTTCTAATTTAAAGATTATTTTTAAAAGCCAGTGTGTAGGGATGCAAAAAAAAAATCTTTATTCGAAGTATTAAGAAAAGATTGAATATGATCATTAACCAAATGTTGCCTGACAAATCTAGTGGGTTTGTATGATGGAGTGACTACATCACTGGACAAGGGAAGAGCTACTGATGTCATCTGTCTGGACTTCTGTAAGGCCTTTGATGCAGTCTCCCACAACGTCCTTCTCTCTAAATTTCAGAGAGATGGATTTTGTGGGTGGACTGTCTGGTGGATGAGGAAGCGGTTGGATGGTCACATCCAGAGGGTAACGCTCAATGTGTCAATTTCCAGATGGATATCAGTGACAAGTGGTGTCCTTCAGGGGTCTGTATTGGGACCAGTGCTGTTTAATATCTTCATCAATGACCTAGACTGTGGGAATGAGAGCACCCTCAGCAAGTTTGCAGATGACACCAAGCTGAGTGGTGTGGTCGACACACCTGAGGGATGGGATGCCATCCAGATGGATCTGGACAAGCTTGAGAAGTGGGCCTGTGTGAATCTCATGAGGTTCAACAAGGCCAAGTACAGAGTACTGCACATGTGTCAGGGCAATCCCCACTGTCAATACAGGCTGGAGGATGAAGCGATTGAGAGCAGCTCTGCCAAGAAGGACTTGGGGGCACTGGTGGATGAAAAGCTTAGCATGAGCCAGCAATGTGCAACATATCCTGGGCTGCATCAGAAGTCTGGCCAGCAGGTTGAGGGGGGCAGTTCTGTCCATATGCTCCATTCTGGTGAGACCTCATCTGGAGTCCTGCATCCAGCTCTGGAGCCATCAGCACAGGGCAGACATGGACCTGTTGGAGCGGGGCCAGAGGAGGCCACAAAAAAGATCTGAGGTCTGGAACACCTCTCCTGTGAGGACAGGCTGAGAGAGTTGGGGCTGTTCTGCCTGGAGAAGAGAAGGCTGTGGGGAGACCTTATTGCAGCCTTCCAGTACCTGAAGGGGGCTTGTAAGAAAGATGGGGACAGATTTTTTTAGCAGGGTCTGTTTCAACAGGACAAGGCATAATTGTTTTATATGAAAATAGGGTAGATTCAGACTGGAAAGAAGAAAGATTTTTTTCCAGTGAGGGTCGTGAAACACTGGCCCAAGTTGCCCAGCAAGGTGGTAGATGCCCCATCCCTGGAAACATTCAAGGTCAGGTTGGATGGGGCTCCGAACAAGCTGATCTAGTGGTAGATGGCTCTGCCCATGGCAGGTGGGTTGGAGTAGATGACCTTTAAATGTCTCTTGTTCTTTGAATCTGTGATTCTATGAAATATCCATGTGGGTGAAACAGATCTTTTCTGTAGCAAAAAAATCTAAATAATTTTTTAAAAACTGCTCTAAGTTAGACAGAAGCACATCTAAAAAACATCACCAAAGAAATCAGTTTAAAATTGGATTATTAATAAATGCCTTTTACAGCATTTATTTCATGCAAAGGGGATCTATCTGTGCATTTAATATCACTTCATGCAACAATTTTAAAAGCCTGTCTATAAATTCTTAGCTTCAATCAGCCTATTCTGTGCCTTGTATACACAAGTACTTGTTCCGCAGCAGCATGGAGCTCTAAAAACAAGTGTTGCATGACCAGAATACATCTGAAGGTAACTGGCCTTTGTGTTGCACTGGATCTGTTGATGGGTAGCTGATAAACATCCCAAGTGTGGTTCTATTAGAGGCACTTCTTTCAAATTATACTTTATCTGCAGTACACTTCCACAAGTAAACAAGTGTCTATCTAGAAAAGCTCAGCTCACTTACTTTCTTAAATACTTTGTATAGCCCAAGTCCATCTTAGATACAAGTAAACCAAAGTAATATTATTTTACAAATACAAATTCACGTGTCCTCGTCCTGGCTCTTATACTATTCAAATCATCAGCATTTTGAAGTGCAGATGCATTAGGCTGAAATGTGTATCATTTTCTTAATGCTACGTTCTGAAGGTATAACAATAAATATCTCTATTTTATATGACAGTGGAATAAAAATAAGCCCAACAGTGCAACATATATCAATTCCTGATGAAAGATCCATCTCCTTAATAGCAGTTAAACACTACCTTTCCAAATTGAGTACAATTACTTTTAAAGATACTGTTAAATATAACAAGTAATATTGAGATTTACCATTAAGCAACATTTCATAATGTTAAAAGGATTTAAATGACAACAGTAGAAGATGCAGTTTTCTTTGTGGACAATGCTCAGGATAACTGTAATAATGTTTATACAGATTTTATATGTTTATTTCTATGAATGTATCAACAATAATATATAAGTATATAAGTATATAAATATAAACTCTACACAATATGCAGTTTAAGGAGTATCTAATTACTCTTTTAAAAATAAAGTACTGCATGGGGGAAATGTTGAAATCTTATTGATAAATGTATGTGTAGTCTTTTCATAATATATTCAATTAATTTTTTTCAGTATTACACCTGTTCATCATAGAATCATAGAATCATTAGGGCTGTAAAAGACCTCTAGGATCTTGAAGTCCAACCATTGACACAACACCACCATGCCTGCTAAAACAAGTCCTGAAGTGTCAGATATACACATTTGTTGAACACCTTCAGGGATGGGGACTCCACCACTTCCCTGGGCAGCCTGTTCCAATGTTTGGTAACTCTTCTTGAATTCTTCTTTTGTGTCTCAATTTAGTGGTCGGGATAAGCTATAAGTACGTAGACATCAAGGACAAAACTGGTTTATTCTTTCAATTATCAAGTTATTTTATATTTGCCATCACGTAAATACATTAAATTAAAAGTTTTATATTCAAAAATCACAACACCCTGGTCATGCTTCTGCATCTGTACTTATTTTTAGCTTCTTGAGTTTATATGCAGAAAGAGGATAACATACTCTGGCTTTGAAGTGGATACACTGGCTGGAGCTAGCAAGCTCAGTTCCCTGAAAGTGGAGGAGAGGGAGTTAACACTTAGGGACAGGTTTCCTGGAAGCCAAGACACCAGTTTTGCAACGCCAAGGAAAGATGCACAGGGGATGCCTGAGGGAAGGCATGCCTGAAACCCACCTCTCACTGGACTTCACCTCACCTCCATAGCAGCATTGGAAGGTGGCTTGTCCCAACTGGAACAGCTTCTCTTTTTCACAGTTACAAGCTGCCTTTTAAAAATCGTAACTGAATTCAGAATGCAATTTTTTTCTCTTAAAACTTGTTGATTTAGTGCTGTTCAATGTCTAAGATATGGTGATGTGACACAGTGCTCCTCTTTAAAGAGTGGTTTAGAGCTTAGGTAAAACTGAGGTTCGAAGATCAATATCACTTAGTGAATTTCCTGCCAGACAGCCCTGGTATCTGCTTTCTTTTTTTCTGTTAAAACATAATTGGAGAGGGAGGGCTGCGTGATATCTCGTATATAAAAGCCAAATATTTGCTCTTAATATTGCAAATGTTGGGTTTCTGACTTCAATGCTTTCCTCAGCAAGATAATTCAACAAATTTCTGTGGCTTCCTAAGCTATGAAAAGAGAAAGGCAATGCCTGTTGCACGGTTTTCTATAAAGCTTCAGGGAGTAAGAAGAAAACAAGTGAGAAAAGGCTTTGTCAGTGTGTTATGAGAAAACTTCCTAGAAGGAAAAAGTTCTAGGTTTGGTCTGTGTTCCTAGAATCACTACATAAAGTGAATGTGTATCGGGTAAAATACATAAATGGTGTGGGAGGCTTTACTGATGAAATACCTTCCCTAGTCAGTTGTGTATTCCTACTCCGTCTCAGACTCTCTTAATGGAGTAAATTTGAGATCTTTGTTATACTGTTACAGTGAAATAGGCAGGTATGATTTCTCCACCCTAGGAAAGCCAAATAAACATGGATCTTGGATGGATATTCTGGTCAGCAAGGCCAAGGGAGACACATTTCTCTGCAGCTTCCCGTAACAGAAGTGATGTATTTTTCTGCTATGCTCTCTCAGCAGTGAAAGATTTTATAATGTGGGGCTGACCTGGATCCTAAAAAAGACTTGAGTTGTGACAGAAACTTCACTGTGCAGAATTTATTTGGCTTTGTAATCTGATAGTTGTGTGCTGTTGGTATTACACATCAAAAATATAATGTATTTTGTAGGTTATTAATGGATCTAGATGGAAACCTCACGGTTAGAGTTTTAAGAGGGAGCTGTAGGGTAAAAAAATAATCTCTATTTATCTACATGGACAGAAAGCTGATGGCCAGCCTATTGCTCCAGACATGTGAATGTAGAGCAACAGCTCTCTGGGGTTTGCCAGGCAAAAAGCTGCAGGTTTTAGGTAAACAAGCACTATGTTTTAGCAGGTTGTTTCGAATGAGAAGCCAAGGGAAAAAGAGCCAAGACATCTGTCTCTTGGTGACTGAGCTAGACAGTATGGCACTCCCTGTACAACCAAAAGGGTTGGTACAGTTTATACCGCACCAGGGTAACCCAGCCGCTCTGTAAAATAACCTTTGTGAAACAACAGATTCAAGCATTCCCTTTAAATTTACACTAATATATGAATCGGGAGATACCTGTTAAGATCTAAGGCACAGCTTCCATGTACCAGACACTTACTAGTCAATCTGGAAAAGCTATTTACTTGTTCACTTCATTATCTCCATTTACATTATTTGATGCAAAACCAGTTACTTGCAGAGATTGTACTGGATAATAGAAATCCATGTTGTGCCAAGACCGGCAATAGTATTGTTTCTGAGTGAAGAAATCAGCACAAACATCTGTGCCTTTCGGGGAAAAAGTAAAGATAGAAATTACAGCAATATTTCTGTAAAAATAATATTCACTGCTGCTGTCTGCTATTCTCTTACAGGTTTCTCAGAGGAAAATATTGGGTAATTGGTCAGCTATGAAAAGCTTTTCAGGATCTGCACCCTGTTGAGTATCAGAACCTCTTTTCTAGTGTACTTGCTGTGTAGCTATGGACGTTATTAACATGATACACAAAGTGAGATTAAACCTAGAAAATAAGAAATATTTTACAAGTGAACTGCTTCTGTGCATCACAGCCAGGTTTGTGTTCAAATGTTTCCTGGATCTCAGTATTGCCAAGTACATTAAGAGCCAGCTCAGTGAAAATAAGTAAAGGTGAAAGAAATGGTGAGTGAGAATCAAAAGCTGGTTTGGTCTTAAATATCTAATTCTTTTAATGCAGGTATATGTAGCAAATTCATCAATAATGCTGGAAGAAGGTTCAGGGCACTAGAACTGAAGCAAATGAATGAGGTCAAAAGTAAGGTAACCTGTAAATTCATAATTCTGAAAAAAAAAAAAAAAACCTTATTAAAAGCCAAAAACAAAGAAATAAACCTAAAAATATGCTAAAGTAAGACTAAGACAGTGCATCCTACCACAGCAGAATAGAGAACACAGTAACAACGTGCTTCATTTCAAGAAAAGATTACATTACAGTTAAATTTTGCTGTCCTATTATGACACAGGCTTTTTAACTATGCAGGAAGTATATGACAGAGGTGTTGACTGATGAGTAAAGATTACAAAAGTAAATATGTGTATCCATGGTAGGTGATGATTACAGAAGGGAAGTTAAAAGAACAAATATCACCTGAAGGGTATAAAGAACAAAAAAGAAAAGTTTTATTGACCTTATAACACAAGGATAATAATATTAAATGAAATACAGAGAAAGAATAAAATGAGACCTGAGAGTTAAGAATCTAATTTTCAAAATAATAACACATAAATGGAATAAAGTCTTACTTGTTTGCAAACTAAAATAATGTTAATGATTATTGCAGTCCAGTAGTAAAAATTTGGCTCTCCTAAAACCACTGGCGCAGACCCTATTACCTTGACGGGGTTTGAGCATTCACCCCAACTTTTCTCTGAATGCGGGATGTTCTAGAGGTAGATATTACTTTCTGTAACTAGTACCTGTGCTGCAGATACTGGTAATTTCTGTGTCTGTGAAAGCTGCTAATAAAATTCTGATTTTAACCAAGATAAGCTTAGTGAAGTCAATGGAATGACTCTGAAATACATTTGTGAAAATTACACTAAGGCTTACTCCTTAGTTGCTTCTTCTCTTGTGCCTCTTCAGAAAATTCCATAGTGAGGCCAAATGGTGCCTTACAGCTAGAAAGCCATAAAATCCCAAAGGTGCTTGGAACAGCAAGTTCACAATCAACATTTTTGAGGGAGGCATCCAGCATATGGATAACAGCATGGGGCTTCCAGCAACAGCTTTGAGCGAGACTCATTATGCTGGCTTAACGCTTGTTTGCTAACAAGTATACGCGTCCCATGAAAGACATTTTCCTGCCCTGGCAGATCACAGATTGCTTATGACTGTAGTTAGTGGAAAACAATGTTCACTACCTGGTTATTGCTCTCTTTCATATTTACAATTTGATCATCTTTCATCCTACGTAGTGTTGGTGTGGGATACAGTGGCGATACAATGCTCCCTTCCTCCAGCATTCTGCAGTTTCATTATTAATACCTCACTAAAATTCTCACTCTGTGTTTATGTGAACGGGGTGGCAGAAGCAAGAAACCCACAGAACAAGATCAGTGTTCACCAAATCACCAAAGGCACCGTGCAGGCTCTGGTTTGAAGAAATCAGAGCAAGTTTTTATTGCAGGGCTATAAGCTCTGTAATGCCATGCAACACCGTGACTTGTGTTGCCAGATGCTTCAAGTGAACCTGAAAGAGTCTCTCAAGGTATGTATACACTCCAGACAATAAATAAATTCATTTGGAGTAGTATGGTTTTGTGAGTAGTACCTGAGTCTGTCAGTTTTTCACTTTATTTTATTCAAATTAGTTCAGAGTTATATCCACTGCACAACTGAACAGACTTGTCTTAAATAGATAATTTGTTTGGTATTTTTCCATGTCAGTAGAAACCGTGGTTATTCATTGCCCAACATTCTGTGAATAGAAGGTGAACAAAAGAAGACATGCAGTAGTTTGAAGACAGATGTCTTGCCACCCTCTGCAACAGACTGAATCTGCGAGATGCTAACATCCCACGAGCCATGGAAGTTCAAGAGCCTGCAGGAGATGGGGGAGGTATCCTGTGCTACTGTCGTCTCGGGGCTAGGTAATATTTAATTCATTCAATACCGTTACATTCTTCTTAGAGTCTGTACTGAGAAATGAGAAGTTGCTTTGTAAAATAGGGCAAAGTTATACTTACAGAACACTTCTCTTTTTTAGCATTGCAAGATCATTTTTATTCTGTGAACAGTAAGAGGGTATGTTCAATATTCTATCTCCTTGACTGTTGAAATAGATATTTTTTGAGTAAAGGATGTGGCAGACCATGCACAGAAATACAAGACTACGTCTTCTACAAAGCATAGAGTTCAGTAATATTGACTCAAGGCTGAATGGTAGTTCTGCTCCTTTGCATTAGTGTTATTGCGGTGGTGCTAAGAGGAATTATTTCCCTGTTATTTAACTCCAAGGCTATAATAGGAAATATGTCGCCAGCATGCCTTAGGTAAAGGAACTTCATCATCCAGGTTTTGATAACACACAACAAAATGAAATAAATAACTTTTTTTCAAAACTCTTTTCTAGTTTTAAAACAAGTGACTAAACCAGAACAAAGACAACCTAGCTGAAGTCTGTAGAAGAAAAAATGTAACTGGTTAATCAGTGGTTATAAATGAATCACCAAAGGTATATCCACTCAGAAAGCCAGGCCAAGATCTCATATATTTCTTGTTTGTTTCATATTAGACACTAATTAAATACTTTTTCATTATTTATGTGACAGTATTCCATGCAGAACACTGCTTCCATGCCTCATTACACTGGTCATCCACTACAACAGTTAGACCCATGGAGTAAAATTCATACGGTTTTCTCAAGTCTTCTTTTCACACAACCTAAATTGAAGACTACCAAGCAGACCCCTGACTTCTTTTGCTTCTCAGCTTCTCATTTTGCTAGTTGTAGTAAACACTAAATATTGTGATCTTACATCATGCAAAGCCTAGTAGTTTTTGAGATCTTTTGCCTTTAAGAAAAACAAACCCAACCAAACTATTACAACTGACTTTACAGTGTTTAAGTATTTTAGAAGTTAGAATGGCAATGTATCATGTCCAGTCTCTGTCTTTGCTGACCTTGGACAGGTTTCTTGATCTTTATGTACTTTAATTGCTAATATCTAAGGCAAGGATAATAGTGTTTCCTTTTTTGCACCCTTTGACTGCTTTACCCTTTTAGGTCCCAGAACTCTGGGGTTGAGGAATGCAGCTTGCTATTTACAGAGTGCTTTGCTAATGGAGCATTAGTCACTTTTAAATATTTTTAGTTTTTGCATGCTACCTCTCCAAATACCAGGCTGCTTTCCACAGAAACCTTGCCATTCATTATGACTGCAAGATGCCCATAGCTTTCTGCAAACTAATTCTTACAAACCCTATCAGCTTTTGCGTGGGGCTACTTCAAAGCCAGCCAGAGCTCCCCTTACAAGTGACTTTTGTTGTCTGCCTGGTGCAATCACCACAAGGACAAATGGAATTCATGGAGGTTCCAAACCTATACCCTAGGCAGCTAAATACCTTTTGAAGTGTGCTTAAATATTAGGGACATCTGAGCTTTATCCAGGGAGAACTCAGTACGGAGGGGTAGCTATTTTATCACTGAACCTGTCATGGAAATAGTTGCATGCTGCAGTGCAAACACTGCCATAGGATCTTCCAGCTGTTAACATTTTGTTTTTTAAATCCAAGCCTCTGCCTAAAGCTGTAGAAAAGCTCTGTATTTCCTCTGTTTTGTTCTTCTTTTTAAGAAAATCTTGACATTTTATGCAGAAGTGGCTTTTGTAGGCAAAGACCTGATGCCTCAAATAATGATGAAATATTTTTACAAAGCATAGAAAATATGTTTTAAAATAATTAGCAACTGCTTTGAACAAAATTAGATTACATCAGAAAAATTTCAGGTAGCTTCTTTCAAATATTCATGATAGCATGAAATACTCAGTTTATGACTGATTGAAAATACTTTTCTCTCTTCCCTGTTAGAAGCTTTGACTGCATAATTGAAGATACAGTGGCCATGCTTCGATTTTAAGCAGAGGATCGTGGTGACGATCTTATTGAAATACACAATGGGAAATGTTCACTTATCCTCGAAAAAACACAGAGATTTCAGTATTTTTACTAAGAACACCTCCTGTTTTTGGAGGTTTTAATAGCGCTGCAGAACATTTCTGCTCTTGGATATCCGAGTGGGTTTTCAAAAAGTTCCTCAAGGTGAGCCACAGAAAGAAAATACCGGTGATTCACAGGGGAAACCAAGTTGCTTTACAAATATAACCTGAGTTTTAACACTCAGATATGTCTTGTTTATAGACAGGTTTTCAGGAAAGATGAAGCACTGTGTGAATTTGTTTTCCTTTTAAATATTTCATGAACACAACATGCTAAAGAGCACCTGTCATGCTTTTTGATTTTTTGTCTTTTTAATTGAAAGAGAGCTAAATTCCGTTTGTTTACAACCTGCTCATTAATACATATTGGTAAAGAAAATAATTAAAAAATACCAGTAGAAAAATAGCCTTAGGCTTTGCCTGCAGTATATTTAAAGTTAACTATTCAGTGTTAAGATTCAGGCACAAACCCAAAAGGTAACTCATCTTAAAATACATATTTTTAATGGAAATTTGCCAACGAAACAGTGTAGCACTCTAACCCTGATGTCTTAAAATTGAATATAACATGCAAATGTTAAGGTCATCTGGCTCTTAAAGCCTAAAAATTCTTGGGGTAATTTGTGTCGTTTTTATTATCTCTCGGTATCAGGTTAGGATTGGCTGCCTAGCACCGCCACAAGTGAGAGGCCTGAGAACTGTGGCACCAGCTTTTCCTTTTCTTATATCCTGGCCTTTTTACAGCAGCTTTGGCTTAGAGCCAGAAATAAAACTGAGTCTCTACAGGGAATCTGTCACTGTTCTTCCATGAGGACAATTCTGAGGAGTAAAAACTCAAGTTATCTTGTGCGAATATGTACAAGTCTGACTCTAAAACTATGTCTGTGGTGTAACTGATATATTTTAATCTAACCATTTACTTAGGCAAAATGTCACTAACTAGTGTTTCTCATCGCCAACACATTACTAAGCACTCTACAAAAATTGTCTATTAATCCTTATAATGCCGCTTTGAAGATAGTTAATTTTGAACACAGAGCACTGACTCTCTGTACGAAGTCCAATTACCTAAATGTCCTGCTTGATATGGTAAATTTTAATCCTTTGGTTTGAATTACCATAAGCATTAGGGAAAAACATTTCATTAATGCAACTTTTTCACTCAAGAATTAGGCCAATTGGAACTAAGGTTTCTTGTGGGCCACTTCTCTCTACACGTAGTAAGTCCTCTTCTGATTATATTTTTGCATTTTTAGATTGGATTATTCTGTTTTAAAGATGTTCTTTATATTTTCATATGGTGTAATAGTCAAACAGGTAGAGGAGTTTTATTGATTCTAAAAGGTTTTTTAATGCACCTCAAAAAGAACATTTCTGTGTAATAAAAAGAAAAATTTACTTCTGTTACAAAATGGTTTGGGTTGGCTTAAAAATTGAACTTTTCAGGTCACTCTCTATGAAGTTATCTGGTTTGTTTTACTATTTCTTTCTTTTTCTTTTTTCCTCACTTAGGCTAGCTCTCTTGGACAAAATCATGTCTCTGATACAGTGTGGAGTAAAGGAATTGAGAGCAACATTACCAGAAGTTATCCACTTCAGCGGTTTTTGAATTGTTAAGAAGTGTATGGTTGAATGAAAGTGATATGTATTAAAATAAAAGAGTGAATGTGTGAAAATTTTAGGCAAGTTCTTAAAAGCCAAATTGAAGCTGAGTTAGAAAAGACAAAATGGAAAGCTGATATGAGACACTCTGGTCTCTTCAGAAAATTTTAATCTAATACTGAAGGGCACTGCATATGGATGTTGTGTTGGTTGTTGATATAGCTGGGGGTTGTTTCTGATCTATATTTGTAGCATGTCTGTTGAGTGTTGAGACTCAACTCAGGGGCAGTTGACTTTTAATTCTTTGTTACTTTCTACTCATTTTTAACAGCAGGCATTTCATTGCATTTTCATCTAGCCAGCTCTTAGATTATGGGGCAGAGAAAGGTCTAACATGTTACAAAGGATATAATTCTTTTTTTAGAAAACTTAAGAAATCTGTGAATTTTGGAGTAAATCAGATTTTGTTGTGAACTTGTAATAATAATGTATTTGTTTTTTATGTAATAGGGGTTTCTTTATAAATTTAGCACACATGAAATCAAACCAGTGCTCTGATTCGCATGACACTTTTCACTTCATGTAAATCACCCAGAAAAAAAGTAATTATAAGAAGCCTCTAAATTAGAGCATGAACCAAGAATACCTTTAATTTCCTGTAGTGCTGAACATCTGTAGCCATTAACCTAAGTTTAAGTTGTGGATGTTCAGTTATTCAGTAATCCCTCATTCTTTCTCTTTGTGCATCAATAAAGTACTAGAGAACATATTTATAGCAATAATAATATACAGTCATCATATTGTGTAATCAATTTTTATCCCATTTTAAATCATAGATAGTTTTCTGTTGGTTTTTTTTAAAAAAATTATTTGTCAAAATTTGAAAAGAAGTGAAACTTTTCTGAGCAAGATAGTCAAGTGTCAATGGCTTTTATTAGTGTGATCAAAGACTTTGCATTTCTTTCCTTTTAGGTATATTTCATATAAGAAAAGGCTATCCACTAACAACATTCAGAACCTGTGATATAGTGGAAGTGGCTGAGCACAAAGATTTTCAAGACTAGCTACCATCACAGATCTGTCAAATCCATGGTAGGGGTCTGGCACTCCAACAGAGAAAGCAGAAATGTAATTGGAGGTCAGTGAGGCAAGAGGTGGCTTCCCAAATCTTTTCCAAATGTAAGCTTTCATTCAATAGTGATCATTTCTCCAAATCGGTTCAGCTACCCATGGTTTCCAAGAGACTAAAATAGAAGGAAAAAAAATTTTAAGAGAAAATTCTCTTCAAATTTAGTTGAGACACAATGTCCTACTTTTGGCTTCAGATACGGCAAATTGTTTATTTCTCCCTTGTTTCCTACTCCTGTCACTGATAAATGATCCCACTAGATTATTTTCTGGGTCCTTGACCTTGTTTTAATTGATAGAGGGGAATATTTTCTCTGCTGCTGACTTGCCACTAGCTTTGTGTGTGACTTCTGCATGTTAACCATTCCCAATATTATTTCGTTATTAATATAATTGCATTTATTACAATTTATCAGCTGTTTACGATGCTGTCCATTGACTGGGAGTGGCATAAAGATTTAGGACTTTGAAGTGAGTTAGGAATGAAAACAAGACTTGCTTGCATATGTCACCAGGAAAAAATAAAGACCATTAAAAACATCTTCCTCAATTTATTAAAGTGGATGGAAATTGCTCTTCGTAGGTGAACACCCTCTCTTATCACAGCATAACAAGGTACCAGTCTTGTTAGAAGGAAGTTCCTAAACTTGGTTTCAAAGGCAGGATTTCAAAGGGAGCTAAATTTCTTTCTGAACTGTGTATAAAACAAAATCCTTTCAGGGTGAAATATAGCTTTGGAGTTCAAATTGAAGCAAATGACACAGCATGTGATACTGGTGGAGCAAGCACAGCCAGCAGCTCCATTTGCAGTGAGATCGTGTACTCCCCAACATTTGCAGAGCAGTTCAGCTGCACAGCTGTGGTGAATGCACGGGTTGGCTCGTTTCTCCCATCCACCAAAGAGGTGGGCTTCCAGCCTTTCGCTTATCACTGATAAGTAATTTTCAATCTCATTTCTGAAGCTGCCAAGTTAATGACATTTCATATGGCTTTTTGGTGACAAAGATACCTTTTTCTTACTCCAGAAGCATCAACACTGATTTTTTTTTTGTCAGCATTCTCTGAGCATCCTCCTCAGAAATCAGCTTCTGTGAAAGCATCTGTTAAACACTGAAACAGAAGTTTCTGGCATCATCAATTTTCTTTTTCATGACCAGACTATGTACTCTGGTGTGAACTATGTGGCGCAGCCTGAGAGTAAATAAAAAGAAGTGTCTTTCTAGCTCACTTCGATGCTATTGCTTTGTAAAGGTATATTACAATACAGGGACCAAAGAAAATTTTGCAAAACAGTACATTTTTTCAATACTTTTTCATCTTGTAGTTGGTAAATCATCCACATCTGAGCGAGTGAAGGTGAAGGTGATTTATTTTGCTGTCTTCTAGTCATTTTGTTTTCTACCCTATACGTTTTTTAATTAGACTATCAGTAATGCTCATCCCAAACAGTGGTTTTAATGGCTGAATGCTACTTTATGCTTTATAGTTAAAGTCACTGATAAGTTAAAAGTGACGACTCTCTCTCTCTCTCTTTTTAATGTCAAATTAGTATTAAAAAAATCTAATTAAAAGTGGTAATGCATCATTAATATGCTTCTCTTTAACTAGAGCCTGGAGTTTGAAGCTGAAAGTTGATTTTGAAGCTATTTGTCTTTTAACTAATTCCTGCCCATTCCTCTTTTCCCAGTTTGTGGCAGGAAACAGAAATGCATCTAAGTCTAAAATAAATCTACCACACAGTATTTTCAGACAGTGTGGTATGAAACCTATCAAATTTAATCTTGTATACCAAGCATCGTGCAGTGATCCTTTACCCCGGGTGAAATTAATGATATGCAGGCTGCCTACAGCCACTGCCCTAAGGAGATGTCCAGGGATGGATATGGAGATTCTGGGAAACTGAAGCCACTGAGTTACCACTGAAGTCTGAGGAGAACTTTGCTCTGGGGAGTTTGGGGCCCTGTGCAAGGCCAGAGGGCTCTCGGATCTGCTGATGGAGGGACTTGGTAAGAAATGGCCCTATCCTGCTGTTCCAGCAAAGGAGATGATAACCCCATGGAGGGAAAAAGATTTGACTTTGTAGTGGATGAATATCCATACTGCTGTAATGTTTTTGGACATGTGTTGGGCTGGGACAAGGCCTGAAATATTGAATAGGAGGTAATATTATTATGATTATTATTATGATATTAAACCTGGTAATCTATAGACAAGGTGTGGAGATGGTAATGGGTAGATTTTCAGACTGTTGCGGCCTTTTCAGTTTTGTGGTTTGCAGGGGCAAAGGGTGAAGTTTGCAACAGAGACATGATACACAGTACGTGATCTAACTTTTGATACTGTTAGCCTCAGTAACCTTCTCTGCAGGGAGGAGGGATGGAGTTTTACTGAACGTATGAACATGGTCTTACAATGTCGACCCTATTGTCCAGATGGAAGGGCAGAGTTTGTAATGTATGTATGCAGGGGATGTGATTATGTTAAAAGTAGACTTTATAATGGATATGCATCCACACAGTGTCTTGGGGAATCAAGGGGTGATATGTATTAGGCATAACTGCCAGGTGCCCTGTATGGGAGGAGATTGTGTCCTCCCCTGCGTCATGTCCAACCTGCTCTGACACGGATGGAATGACCCATTGTGTAGCAAAACGGCCATCAGTCAGAGAATCACATGGTGTCCCTGCTCAGACTTTTTTCGGAAACAGCAATAGACACACATGGGAAGCCACAAAGGAGACACGTGGAAGGGGAAACAGATGGAGACACAGTCATGGCAAAAAATTGCACCACTGCTGAGGGACTACAGCCCTTGCAGGGCCCACGTCAGAGCAGGGGAGCAGCAAGAAGCAAGGAACAACGGAGGAAAATGAGCAAGAATCAAGGAATGAAAGAAATAAACCATTACATACTGACCCCAACCTCCTATGGTGCTCATTATGTTACTGAGGGAATTGGGAGGGATGGAGAGTATCATGTGGTGAACAAGTGAAGCTGAGACATGGAGGAGGGGATGAAAGGTGTTTCCTTAAATGCTTTCTTAAAAAGGTTTGCCTTCTCTTTTTTTCCACAATACGTGAATCAGTAATGAAAAATATATATTAATTGACAACAACTTATGTTAAATTATTTTATTTAATCTAGCAAAAGACAGGAAAAGTGATGGTGATTTGGTGGAAAGTGTGAGACTTCAGCATGACGTAGATGGTGTAGAATAAAGGGTGGATAACAACCCGGTTTCAACTGGCATAGAGATACTTTTCCTCCCAGTAGCTGCTGTGCTTTGGATTTAGTACAAGAAGAATGTTGATAACAGTGATGTTTTTAGTTGTGGCTATGAAATCAAGGACTTTTTTCTGGTTTCTCATATTCAGCTAATCAACAGATGTGCAGGAGTTGTGAGGGATCATGGCCAGACAGATAGCCCAGTCTTGCCAGTGGAAATATTCCGCACCATGGACATCATGCTCAGTATATGAATGGGTGTTGGCTGGGGGGTTAGGAATCTTTTCTTCTCTTTTCCATGTGTTTGAACCTTCTCTTGTTTGGCGGTTTGAATTTTCCTGGGAGGTAGGTCTTTTTCAGGAGTATTGTGAAATTTGGAAAAATCGGCAAGTTCTGGGTTCCACGATTGCTGCTTGGGGACCAATAGCGAATTGGTTGTCAGGGGGTGAGAAAAATAGTATTGTGCATAGTTTATTTTGCATATTCATTGTTGTCATTCTTATTATCATTATTATTATTATTAGTAGTAGTAGTAGTAACATTAGTATTTACTTTGTTGTTTTCTTAAACTGTCTTTATCTCAAGCCACAAGTTTTACCTTTTGTCCATTTCTCCTCCCAGTCCTGCTGGGGCAGAAGTGGAAGGGTGAGTGCTTGGCTGCTGGCTACTGGGTTAAACCATGACAGCAACAGAAGGGCAGAAATTACTTCATGAACCTGTTAGAGTTAATTCACAAACTATAAAGACCTCTCATTTTTTTTAAAATATCATTTCTTCATCTACCTAGTATTGGACATCTATATTTACATATTGATCGTTTATAGATAAGTAGTATTCCTGCTCCTGTTTTTAAAGGAAAGTAGATAGTCTTAGCTCTTGGCTTTAAAAAGTCATTTGTGGCCACATCTCACTAGGAGGATGATTAACAGTCAGACTAACAGTCTTCCATTTCTGTAGATTGTGGTGAGACTGGAGGGAAGACAGCATCAATATACTGTTATAGAGTATAATCAAATCATGATAATCAAGCACAAACTTCCTCCTAATGGATCCATACCACCATGATGATGCTACTTTATTTAAATCTTGATGGCTGTAAAACAGTAGCTGAATCTGAGATTTGTGTGACAGTATTACTCATTTTGCAGTGTTGCATGAAATTCAAAGGCTGTTATTTTCCATAAAGGTTTATGTTTTTGCACTTCGGATAATTACATGGGTTTGTGGGTTGCTGGGTTATATAGGCAATTTTGGACTTAAGTCTACTCCTGGGCTCACATATAAATTAGCTACTTGATTGTGAAGGGTAAAGAATTTGATTAATAGGTGGATAACAGGGACTTTGCTTCACAGGACTAATAATACAGGTGAACTGTTCTGGCAGAGCTGTGTGTTAATATTTGATCAGCTGTATTGTTCTGGGGTGGTTACAGGCAAAATGTGTTAAAAAGTTACCACCTCTGTTTACCCTCAGATTGTTGCTGTCCTTTACTCAGAAGTGACCTCACCTCAGCATAGTTGTCCATGTAATTTCTTCCTGATCTAGTTCTATCAAAACGATAATATTTTAAAGCCATACCAGAACATCTATACTGTTAAAATATTCACACTAGCCTGACGAAGCAGCCTGACAGAACTGGCAGAGGGAGTGACTGTGTATATATGTCTATTTTAGCAAAGCAATAGGTTCTTCTCTTGTCATAGGATGGAAGAAAGAATAGTAAGAGCCTAGGAAAATACTTGCCTAATCCAGCTCATCTGCAATTACAACATTATTGCTACCCACACCTCTGATTCCCGTTTGTGGGCCTGTTATAGAAGTATGCTCTTTTGCCCTTGAGGAGTTGTACTGTTTTAGTGCAGAGTCTTCTTTTCCTGCGACTCACTGATGCTCAAAGAGGTCTTTCAGAAAATATTCATTGTAAAGCACCTACATATTTATCTGAGTAGGTGGGCTGCCTTGCATATGTCTGTGTATAATATACATGCATACTTGCTATGAGAGGCAGACTTTTCTGTCATTTAGATTGTCAGTGATTGCTAAGGGGTAAATGAAAGTACTGTGAGGATAAATCATAGCAAAATTAAATTAGCCAAGAAGCAAATTAGTTTCATCAGATTTTTTTTTTTAAATGTCTAGGTATAGGCTTCTTAATTTGTACCTAGTAATCTAAGCAAATGAGCTCATTGCAAAAGTACTGAATGCTATTACAAAGGCAGCAGGAGAAAGCATTTGTCTGGGGTCACTAAATGAATGGTGTTAGTGTGAGGCTGGAAACATGTAGGTCTGCAGAACAAAAGCCCGTAGGAGTGAGAACAGAGTAACAGAGCCATTACATAAGTGCAAGGAGCAGTAAATGGACAGTGAGGCACAGGGAGAAGATCTTTATCTTAGGGGGCTGAATGCCCTTCCAGTATCATGACTTTAAAAAAGCTCTCGGGTGTGCTGAGTGCACTTTTTTCCTGCCTTTTCCCATACTTTTAATAAATTGGTCTTCGAAGGGTTAATAACTTTGCAATCTCTTCTCTGGTATTTGTCATGTGGATAGTAGCAGCTACCATACAAAGATAAACTAGTTGATACAGGCTTATGACATTGTACTAAAATATTTTACAAGAAATGCTCCGTAATTTGTTCTTCTTGTTGTATAACCCATATGATTCTTGCCAAAACTTGGTGTGAATTTGCAAGCAACATATATTTTTCTCCAATGGAATATCTGAAATGAAAAGAATTTGGTTTTTGTTCACAGTGTAGTCGTTAAATCTTTCTGCAGTGATAGTTTTGTAGGTAGTGAATGAGCTAGATGTGTTGAATATAATAAAACTGTAGGCCAGATATTAATTCTGAGGAAAATGATTCACTGACAGTAATAATGAGACATGATCCTGTGCCTCCAGGGTCACAAACTGTGCGCAGTTTTCTCTTTCTAATTTGAAGCGCTACAGAATCTTGGCTTTAGCTGGTCTTGGCTCTAAATTCTTGGGATCTCAGTATTCCAGCAGAATAAAATTTAGGGCATGAATGGAAGTAAATTGGTGTAATTCCAGGCAAATTTCATTGAATGTAAGATATATGAAGGATTTAGTTAAGAATCAATAAAACTATAAATGGTGGAAAATGTTAGAGGAATTGAACTAAAATCTTAAGTGATTAACTTTATTAGATAGTGACTCAGAATGAACCATTTTGATGTGCTGTAAATGAACTTTTCTCACCTCCCTGACATTTAAATGACCATCAGAAATAGTTCCAATGTAGATTTAAGCTGTCTTTGACTACTTTTCAGATTTTCAGCATTCAATGTGGTTCTATACTTTCACTCTCTACATGACAAGGATCAGTTTACAAAAATACAAGTCTAATTACATACTGCTTTTTTATGGGTAGAAAGGGCTTAAGAATGATTTTTCTTCTTCTTGATAGCTTTCAAGTTTCAAAATTTGTTTGATTTTGTATTTCCTTCCTTCGTTCCTTTGTTCCTTTCTTTGTGTCTCTCACTTGGAGGTGTGCGACTTCACAAACCTTCCCCTTACCATCTTTGAGTATATGTATGTTTTTCTGCAAAATATTTTGGCTTTGCTGAAACAGTGAAAAGTCTGAGAATAAGCCCAAATATTTCTGACTGGGAACTCCTGACTTCAGAATCTAAACTTACATATTTTTCAAAAGGATCTCCTTTCCATCAGTTCTACCAAACTGTGAAATACGCATCCAAATATGTGCAACTGCAACATCTAGTAGGACATGCGTTTTTACAAAAGTAGATACATAATCAGTCTTTGAAAAATCTGTTTAAAATTGCTTTTCCTTTTTCATTTTTTTTTATATTGTCTTCCATAGTTTTTCAGAAAGATATAATAACTGTGATGTCAAGGACAATTTGGAGTAAGAATGACAGGATTTATTATTAAATAGAATGTACAGTTCCACTAAAATGTCAACGACTTTTACTCCCCCCGCAGAGAATCAAGTGAAAACACAAAGCTATGCAACTCCAGACTATAAATAAACTTTATCAACATAAAAGAGGTTTTATTGCTCATAATATCCTACACACATTTGCTCCATCCAGATACAATAGTAAGGATGACACTAAAGAATGAGTTCATATTTAGGAAGCACTGTTTTTCATGTTAGTGTCAAGACCTTGATATTACACTAACAAAAATATTTATACAATGAAGAACACTTAAAGACTCACGACTAACTGTTTTACTGGTATAATAGTAGTATACCCATGTACAGGCATATCTGTAGTAAAGCAATTTTACAAAGATGGTGACAGAAGGACTATTAAACTGTCTATACAAAAGGCTGAACTAAAATATTCTTTATCCCATGTTCTGTGAACTGAGATTTAAAATAAGAACTTATAAAACATTTTAGCAGAGAACATTTCTTGCCTCTGTCATATCAGTTTAGGGTTCTTTGAAGGCAGTGATTAAATAAGACAGAAAATATTAATGCTCAAGTACTCCTAAGTCAATTGAAAGAAAAATGTTCTATGCTGCTTAGATATGGGCTTCTGTCTGGGTCTGTCTCAAAGCCTAGTGAACTTCATATAGTTACTTCAATTACCTATTAGGATGTAAATTAATGAAGAGAAACAAATTAAAAATGGGTGATTTTGATTGTAATTATTTGATGTGACTGAAAATGGTACTGTTGAAGCAACAACAGAAATTTACTTTGATAATGGAGGACGGCAGACAAATTTTTTTTAAACCATTTGAGTCTCAAACTGAAAAGGAAATAAATTGGTCTTTAACCCTTCACAAGTTTGAAAGACAGCTTTCTGATTCTTTCATATATTGTGACCTCAAAGTTCAGTCTTGTAAATGGAAGTGGAAGTCAAAGGCTGAGATTTGCCATACTGCTTCCAGATCCAACGAAGATTTTCTAACTGAGAAATCCTGCAGCAGGTTCTCCCTTTACTCATGGATATTGGATTTAGGGTGGCCGTTTTAGTAATTTATCTACACTTCCAAAAGAACAGTAGAACACCAGATTTTTGTGATGTCTAAGACCAGATTCAGAATTTTAACTCATATCTAGTATTATTACCTCATTCTTTTTTTTTCCTAGTGCTGCGTACTTTGAGTAAATTCATTAGCAAGGTTAAGAACTCTAGATATATGTGATCTGACAGTTTGTTTTAGCACTTTTATATCCTTGAATATGAAATAACAAATAATAAATGTATTATGAATTCATGCTTGGAAGTTGTTCAAAATCAGCTTGGTATAAAAATCATAGTCACATTAGTGCAACCCTTTTCTGAAGGAAGATTATTTGCAAATGTAATGTTGAAAGCACTGATACTGTAGGTTTTCGAGATCTACACAGTGTGGTGGATTACCTGAAAGAAATTCTGAATCATCTGAGATGGCAATCCTGTAATAATTTCTCTGAAATTCTATAATTACACAGAACATAGATAATTTGACTCCCACGCTCCTTTTGGTTCTGTCAGACCAGACTATCTTGCAGTATGGGCTGCAAATATCCAGCAGGAGTTAACTACAGACGTCCATGGAGAGCAAATCTTTATGAATGTTTTCTAAACATCAGCACACTTTATAACAGATGCTTTTTGTATGCACAATGCCATCCTCATAGACAATTCGACCTTAGCAAATGAATTGGTAGTACTTACAAACACAAACGTTGTTAATCAAAGTGACAGAGAAACTTCCTGTAAAATTCTATTCCTTTTTAATTCAGTTCTTGAAAGTGGTCTGCAAAGAGGTCTGTTGTGTTTTGGTTTTCTGGTCAGCATCATCTCTTTTTTTTTTATGCATAGCAATCTTCTAATGATCAACCAGGAAATTATTTGTAACAGAGAACTAGTAATAAAAATTTACATTTTACAGTGGCTTAGTAACAGCCACTTTTCCACTTTCTCCATCCCCCTCCAGGCTGAAAGAGCAACATAAAATGCTTTAGACATTGGAGCCTTTGAGTGGAGAGGATGGCTTCAGAAAATCAGACCTGCTAGAGCTTCAGATTAGCAACAGGACAGTCTGTCATTGGTGTTGGACCACCGGGGCTACGCTCTTTGTTTTGACTGCCTTCCTGCTTCCACATCAGCATTCTGGCATTTCTCAGGTCGCGTGTGGGGACCCTACCCTGGACTCTGCTCCTGAAAGCTCTAAAGCCCCATTTCTCAGACTTTTGTTTCTAACCTGATCTCAGAGACATTCTCTCTAAAACACGTGCAAAGCCAGAATAAAGATAATTCCATGCAGAGAAATATGAAGAGGAATCAGATTTGGGGCATCTTACTGCAGCTCTTCTTCAGCTCCTCAGAGGTAAAAGTGAGCACAGGATATTTTTCAAATATTTTGTACACTGAAATTGATATTGTCTTTGGACTGACCCTCCCCAGTGACCTACTGTGAAGAACTCAGTTCAAATGCATTTCACCATTACAGAACTCCATTCCTTATTTCTTACCCATACACCCGTGTCAGGAGACTTGTGAGGCTTTCACTGTTTTTATTCTGGAGGGCAAATTACACCCATAGCAGTTTATTAGGACTTACTAAAATCCAATCTCTTTATTTCCTCCTCTGTTAAAATAAATTTTGTAATAATGATTTATTTTCATCCTGACTTTCATTTCTATTCAGGAGTTTCTAAGTGTAAAGATTCAGAAGGCCCTGTATTTTCTCTGACATCTTCTTAATATATCTTTAAGCTATTTTAATGCTCTGCCTGCCTGCTATTCTCAATACACTTATTATCGATGATAGATGTAATAGAAAGAGTGTTATTTTTGAAAAATGGCTGGACATTTTGTTACTGTCATTTCACTGAGAAATAGGAGTTTGTTTAATGCATATGAAAAATACCAGCAGAAATAAAAGATCAAAAGGGATAAAAAATCAAAGCAATTTTTCTTCTTTTCAGATGCCAGATTGAGACTCCTCAGTGTACTTTAAACAATGATTTATTAGTCTTATGAGATTAGAGAAGTTTGTGCCTTATTAGGCTGAAAGTTTTCTTATCCTAAAAAGGGCAATAGCATAATGTACTAATTATTCCTGAAGTTTATATATTAATGTGTTTCTATACAGAATTCCTTTTCATAGCTGTCCCTACTTCCATATACCCTGATGTAATAGCTGTAGTCCTAACAAGAGAGTAAATTAAATTATAAACATCATGAAAAATCTCATCAATTAATGAGAAGAAATGTATTTTCAGCATAGCAACAAAAATATAGTTTTGCCATATCATTTTCCATTTAATTCACTATTTAATTTTTATCTGTAATTATCAAATTAGGTTTAGTTCGTGGGAAAATTTCATGCAAGGACAAGACTTCCGCTACACAGAGCAAACTGAAATAATGCATCGGTCTATTTGCATACAGGCTACACAGAGCTCAGCCACCTCAGTTCTGTCATGTAAGTAACCCTGGACTGGTTCTTGCATGTATTTTGTTTTTGAGTCCTTTATTGGTTATCTCTTTGTCAGCATGCTAAAGAGTGAGAAAATGCTTGAAACCTTAAAAATGGCAGAAAATGCTCGTTAGTATTCAGCAGAAAGACTCATTAGCCAGTGACCATTTGAGGTAAGCTGAAGACAGGTAGAACCAGAAACCTTCTTTTCATTTGGACTTACCATCAGGGAAGAAATAGAAGAGAAATGAAGAATGAGAAAATGGGCAGGTGTGGAGTCCTGGCTGGACAAGAGGAGACATAATTTGGTGTGTTGAGCAACCCAGGTTCCGATCCGGAAGTGAGCCTTGGGAGCGGCTGACACGGAACCCTGCTGGGAAGGCAGAGCGACGAGCTCGGGACACTGGAGCAGGGGGAACATCA
>Ga0065711_1034768_pt1 | contig 23272 bp, 16 predicted proteins | sample Hoacrofraction12_FD_59098 | JGI IMG/M metagenome (GOLD analysis project Ga0065711, IMG submission 59098) | Hoatzin crop microbial communities from Cojedes, Venezuela - Epithelial fraction 12 v2 (version 2) | ecosystem: Host-associated > Birds > Digestive system > Esophagus > Crop | place...
GCCCAGGCTGCCCAGGGAGGCTGTGGAGTCTCCTTCTCTGGAGATATTCCAGCCCCGCCTGGACGCGGTGCTGTGCAGCCTGCTCTGGGTGACCCTGCTTGGGCAGGGGGTCGGGTTGGGTGACCCACAGAGGTCCCTTCCAACCCCTGCCATGCTGGGATTCTGTGACTGATAACGCCGCATGTTTCTAGCAGTCGCATCTCGGGCCGGAGCAGAGCAGCTCACCCCAGGAGCCAGAGAGAGGAGGCCGCACAGCCCGGCTTTACCCAGCGTGGAAGATGCCTCGGGCAGAGCCCGCTGCTGCAGCGAGGCATGCTGTGCGACGGGCAGACGCCTTCCTGAGCAGCCAGGGCACGGCAGCTCCGCTGGTGCTCGACGGGGGGCCAGGCCGTTTGCTTTTTACCAGCAGTTTCATTGCTCAGCCCTTGAGCTCTAATGCTTGAGGGACACACACCTCGTTCCCCTTCTGCCCCCCACGCGTGTTCCAGAGCAACCAACAACGTGTCGGCGGGCGGTTTTCCCCTCGGGTCTCTTCCGAGCTCCAGTTTCAGCGTGCTTCTCGTCATGGGTGGAAGCAACATGCACCGAATGCACACGACTGGAGTCTACAGCTGCAAGGACTCTCCCTGCGCTGAGCCGTAAGCGGCACCAGGCAACCAACTGAACCCAAACCGACGTGGAACATGCGTTCCGGCAGCCAAACGGCTGCATCACTGCTGGCCTGCAAGAGGCAAGAAAGCCGTGCCTGCGCCCCAGCTGTCTGCCTGCGTTTCACAGCGAAGCCGTGTTAGTGCTGTTCCTCTTCTCCTTGACAGGGTGACGGTTTTGCTGTGATGGCTGGTCAGCGGGGTCACTCACTAACCCGGGAGAAGTTACAAAGAGAAAGCAGGACGGCGGCCTGAACTTCGCAGTGCAGAGGGGGCCTGAACGACGGTGTTCACAGCATTTCTCAGCCCCACCTGTCCCAGCTCACCTCTCCTCCAAACCAGTGCCCCACCAGCATTTGGCTTTTTCCTACTAAGGAAGTACCTAAGCTGCGAACAGGAGAGGGACCAAAAGGCTACTTATGAGGCTACTTTCCAGCAATTCAAACATAAACCACCCTCACTGCAGTGGCAGCAACAAAAATGCAGCCCCCAGCCACATTACTCGGGTTGTGCAAAGGCCGACGCTCAGATACAGTCCAGATAAACCCCTCCCACAGAAGACACTGGGCTATCGCATGCAGCGGGTGCAGAAGTGAAAATTAGCTGAGGAGGACAGATCCCTGGGCTGTTTCAGTCCAGCAGCTTTGAAAGGAAACCTTCTGCATGACACACTGTTGTATTTCGCTTTTCCCTTCCTGCCTTGTTAGAGTTTTCCCCACACCCTACATTTCCACCTTCCGTTGTGCCTGGCAGATGCGGAAGCAGAGATTTTCCTCTTCCCAGATCACAGCTCCAAGCTCTGGTGCACAGCTGCAGCCAGTGCTGAGGAGACAGGGAGCTTCTGAGCAAAAGCTGTCTGCAAACCAAGGCACGTGTGACAGCTGGAGGCAATCAAGCTGTTGGATTTCCTCTTTTAAAGTTTATTTCTTCTCTCCCTGTTTCCTTCACTTATCCATCCTACCATTTTCCTCATGTCAGCACCAAAACCTCCTTCCCCGCTTCCAGTTTGACCAAATAGTGCTGGGAACTCTGTTCTGTTCCATGAGCAGCACAGGAAAGCAGCTCCCACCTCACCATTCCCCCCCAGCTACTGTGAACAAAGAGCACACTGTCAGCGAGAGCCTGGAGTGTTAGCAGAAGGCACCGAGATCCTTTGAAAAAACCCCCCTGAAGTTCACCTCTGTAGCTATGGGCCTGCAGCACACCACCTGCATCCCTCTACCGTCAGGAGAGGCTGTATGAACTGCACTTGGAGTCACACCCTGTGAGGTTAATGTCTAGATGATATTTAGCTTATGCCCACACCCCTGCAAGCACAGCAGGGGCTTCTCCATCTCCGTTCAGTGCTGGCTGAGTCACAGCTGCCGTCTGTCTCTCCAGCAGCTCCACACATTGGCTTTGCCACCCTGCAAGAGAAAGGAGCTACAACTCTATCACCCCCTCTCTTACTGATTAAGGGGAGCTTACATGGCAGGACAGAAGCTTTATGTGTCCCACCTGCACCCGAGGGATTCACCTAACATAGATCTATTGGTATGTCTCTCAGGGCTGGAAGAGGGGGAATGGCTTGAAAACCAAGCACAATGCTTCATTCTCTACCCTGAATGTTCTCTTGCAAAATTCCCACCTGCGTCACTCTTGGACAACCAGAGCCCTATACTTGTCCCCCAAGGGCCAGGATATTCACAGAAGATTGCAAGGCCTGGGAAAAAACAAAACAAAACACCTCACTTCCATCATTCAAGTCCCTGGAGACGAGGAATCAAAATTAATTTGTGCTTTCTACATTTGGAACACAGAGCACCAAAGCAGGAAACTCTCCTCAAGTTTGTAAGCCCTCAGGCAGAAACAAGGCTGGACGCAGCTGCTGCAGATTCACATCGCCGGAAAGGATGAGCAGAGCGAGCAGAGTCCAGCAGCGGGGCTGCCTGCGCGCTGGCATTGCCGGGGCGGGTGCATTGATATCTGGGGACTCGCTGCGCTGCTCCAGAGCAGGGGGTGAAGTGCCTTCATCTTGCTTCTGCAGCGAACACACGCATTGCTGCCAGTTGCTTCCTCTGAGTTGAGAGGTCACTGGTGTGATTTCAAGCAGAAACATACCCACCCCCTCCCCAGGGAAGGTTTAAGGACTGTTGTTTTGCAATACAGAAGGTCCCTGACCAGCTGCTGCAGGAATTTTCATGGTAAATGCAGCACACACACCACCTTGCTCATGTCTGTCCCCTGCAGGGAGGGAAGGGGAAAGGGAAAGGCATTTTCACAGCTGTGTGCGAAATACATTCTTGAATAAAGACCACTTCTCATCCACCCATGGTTTAATGATTGCTGGAGGGAGATTCTACACCTTCTGAAAGGTCAGTATGGCCGTACCCAAAACGCCAAACAGCAGTACGTTCACCTGCTCCTGCCATAATGAGTGTTCTTCAAACAAGTCTTCAGACAACTTATTTTCTTACTTTCTCAAGCATGTTTTCCAGTCAAGCCCTTGTAGGTTGTATCGAGCGTTTTGGTAACAATTCTTATCAGAATTTAGTTCCTAAAAGGACACATGTTCTTTCTTGGTCAGAAGGAAACTTCATGTTTGTGCAGGGCTGCCAAGACACACATCAGAGTTGTTCTTCCCAACCATGATACTTTATCTTGAAGTCCCAAAGCACCAAAATTCTTCCAAGCAAAAAAAGTTATACGAGGCCAAGAAGTCTCAGTGAAAATCATGGGAAAAGTCACCAGAGCTTTAGGGAGGAGGAAAGCGAAGAAAACATTTGGCTCCCACTTATAAATAATTTAAGACAACCCAGAAGTATCTGTACAAACGCACATAGAAACAGAAGAATCTCATATTGCACAGATGTTGAGAGATTCAGCGACCTCTTGGGGGCACAGGTGGAGGATAAAAACCTTCACAGCTTACAGGCCTATAAAAAGACAGAGAATACAAATGCATTAAAGAAAAAAAGTAGAGAATAGGGTTCTGGAACAACACACTGCATGCAGTAACATCGCATCTAAGAATACGGTACCAGCAATAGCCATACAAGAAGAAAAACAGGCTATCAGTGATTCAGCAACAGAGCAGATACCAAGCATGTCAGAGCCCTGTTCCTGTTTCTTCTGCTCTTCAGCTGCAGGAATTCTACTCTTATTGCAAAGAGATGCTGCAATACTTGTTTGGAGTAAAACTTTGATAGTACAGTAGCTTTCTCCTGACAATTAGATGAAGAGCACTAGGAAGAGAGAAAGATTCAAAATCTTTTTTTCAAACTAACTACAAATATATTCCAGCTATGTTCTTGTCAGAGCCAAGCCAACATACAGAATTTAACTGCATCCACACATTAGTAATTACTATTTCAAACAGTTGAAGAATTTTATTAGCATCTGTACTTAGATAAGCCTCTGGGGCCTGGAGTTCAGAGACTTGCTCTGGTTGGACTAAAGGAATGTTTACAAGTTACTTCAGTTTGTGGTGGTCTGATCAAATCAAGGCAAAACCCCTCAAGACCTTTTACAAACCCAGCACAGTTCTTACTTTGAGGCCAATCATACACATCAACAAGCGTGCTTTGCAGAGATCCGAAATTTGTAAAAGGACAGAATGTCCAAGGGAATTCCCCCTGCGCTACGCTTTTTATGTGTGAACCGCCGTAACAGCACCGCAGTAGGCACGTTACCAGCTAGGAAACCAGCTCCACCAGGTATTGCAGAAGAGAAACACGGATCCTGTGGTTCCTAACAGCATGTGTTTATAGGCAACAGACTGGTAGATTTTGTTGAAAGACACATCCGCTTCCTGCCTCGCTTTCTGCCCAAGGCTTCCCTATTGATTCACCGAAAGCTGATGTTCGAGCCGCATTTTAGCCCTACCTGCTTGCACCTCGAGGAGGCACTCTGGGAGGCCGTTCTGGGAAAGGCAGCCTCTCGGCTTGGTGGGCAACTGGGCTGCGGCTTCTCGTTGTTTCCTGGACTTCGTTGTCCTACAAAATGAAGAGAAGTGGTTACAGACCACCAGAATTTGGTCGGTCCTTGTTAGCTTCACAACAGAAGTGGCGACATTTTGCCATTTCTGCACATGCAATGCCATCCCCGAGCTTCTTTTCTTCTGCATGCACGTACTGAAGAACAGCAGACCAGGATACAGCAGAGATGAGAGCTTACCTCACTGTCCCCTTCCATCCCACTGCTGACACTCAATATGCTCCGAGTGCTGGAGCGGTTACTTGCACTACCTGGAGCGAGTAAGCAAGAGAAAAAAAACTGATTATTAAATCCTGGTGATGTGACTGCAAATCACTAACCCAGGACGACTCCTAACCCCATGCTTACCTCCTACACACATCATTTAATGCCTGTTTAGATTAATTTATTTCCATGGTTATTTTTCACATGTTCAGGATCCCAACAATGGTACTTCATACATCACAGACCACAGAGCCAAACCATTCAGTTTTGTTTTCTTTCTAGCAGATTTCTGCCCTATCTAGGTCCAGGCTTCTGGTTAAATGCTCAAAACTGAAAGGATCCAGTGCCAGTATCGGCTGGCAAGTCAGGTAAATACTTTCACAAGTGTGACACACCCAACATTTCTGTGTATTTCAATTATCAGTCCCCAGGTCCTTAACAACTGTGTGGAGGTAGATGACTCGAGCACTGTCACACAGTCATTCCTGGAACAAGTGACTGCTGGAGAGGTTATTGCTCCCAACAGCTGTTCACCACCTCCCTCACAGCAACCCTTATTCACCACAGGAATGTTTCCTAGTCTGTTTCCGAGCTAAAAATTACAAGTTTGCCGAAACAACCTTCAGCAACCATTTATGCAAACCCATTTAACTTGCACAGACTCAGAGTAGGGAATGTTTTGGCAATCAGTCACGCCATCTCTCAAGGGGACAGCAAGGCACAAACCTATCCTACACTGCTAGGGCTGGTTTCACGCATAAATACATAATGTTCTGTAGGGCTGCGCAGTACTGGAACACTGATGTTCAGAAACCTACACACTGAAAGGGAAGCTAGAGAGGTTTTCTCATAAGATGCAGTCCCTCCCTAGCCTTGGTGAGGTAACTCTCACTATCAGCTGGTACAAACAGCAGCACTTAAGAGTGCTAAATACCGTGTTAGAGTTCCTTCTCACAGCTCATGCCATGGGGAAAGAGAGCCAGGCTGCACACAGTGAGCTCTGCAGGCTCGATAACATTTCTCTCACGACTGCTTATATGCAAGTTACTGGCTCAGTCAGCTGCCTCTGGCACCGACTCCGGATGTGTGCCAGATTGCCAAGAGCCACAAAGGTAGCAGCCTCACTGGAACTCAGTTTTCCTTTCAGAGGACCAAAATCTTGACGATTTCTGCAAGAATTGCTCAGTCTGCAGTAATAGCGAGAATGCAGGATTTAATTTGCACAAATTAAACCTAATAAAAACCAAAGATAATAAAAATGTGCAGACTGTCCAAGTCACTCAAGAGGTCCCACAGTTCCCCATGAAAAATGCTGTCTCATCTACAAGAACTGAGGAAACGGCATGTAGAGACGGTTCCCAGTCTGCAATGTAACTATGCCCTTCAAACCAGAAGAGCACGCTGCCTGCTGAGAGTCACAGCAAGGGAGCATCCTTTTTTCCCAGAGAGCAGCTGCCACCTACTTTTGAGAACGGAAGATGGGTGATATGCCTTCCCTGAGAAGGCTCAAGGGAATCTTCTGCGCAGCTTTCAGGTTCTCCTCCTGCACAGATGCAGACACAAGGTGCCCAAACCACCTGATGTACCTGGAGTTGTTTCTCCAGTTTTGAGAACAGCCAGCCTGAGGCATGCAGGGTTTGGGCTGGCGGTGTCAGTATGGGGATTCAGGAACAGAAGTCCAGTCCCCTGAGCTGACTCCAGAGTCAGGCTGGAGAAGTGTTTTCCATCCAGCTTTCCTGTAGAGAGGGCAACACTTGGGGTTTGCTTACTTGTTGTGCTGGATGTGCTTTCTGTTTTCCAGTCTCCTCGCTTTAACTCCTTTTTTGGTGGGAAAACGTTTTTCCTGGGGGCGTATTCATATATTCCACATTCTGGTTTCCCCAAAGTATTATGAGAATGTCGAATGGGTACTGTAATTTCCAAATCTGGAAGGGAAAATGAACAGCTCAGAAGGCTCTTTGCAAGTATAGCCTCTGAGAGACAGCTTTGCACCTGAGAGCAAAGTCAGGCACAGTCACGTAAGGGCGCTCATAACTGCAGATGAATGAATCAAGATTCGCCCCACAGATGTGGCCATCCTTTCCTCAGTCTGGGAAACTGAGGGGTAAAGCAGCTTCCCTATGTGTTAGCCAACAGGCACGTGGATGTGAATATTAAAATATCACATAACTGTAATACACACAGAGACATTTCTGCCTGAAGAGCCTATTAATATTGTTAGCTGCTTCACTACCAGAGAATGTCAGAATCGGAGACTGTTACCTGCACTTTTGTCTTTTTTTTGCTTCTCCATTTGCCTCCTGGTTATGCTGTCTCGTAGCCGTTTCAGATTTTCCTAAAAACATCACAAGATATTATTTTCAGAGCTTTGGATAAAGGAGGATGAGCAACGTTCTGACAATACCAATATTGTATTTCAGCTAACTTTGCAACCGAGCTGTAACAAAGCCTGCCAGACCTGGCTGAAGTCCAAATCATGCCAACAGGTTTTAATCTATTCCCTTCAGAAATCCACGTGTGCCTTCCAGAAGTCCGTTTTTCTTCAGATGTTCATTGTGTATGTTAAGGTCACGTTTACAGACGCACTGTCAGCTGCAGGTAAGTAGCACATTGGGTTTAGAACTCCCTCTATTTTCTGTTTCCACTGTGACACTGGCACAGAAACAAGTCCCACGATCAAGTAACTGCACAGTCCTTTCTGTACTAACGAACAGGTGATTCTCACTGCAGGAACAGAGGAAGCTGCCACGCATCCCCCAGGCGTGAGGGACAATTCAGAAAGAATTCAGAATGTCCCCATGGAAGCAAGAGGGGACACCTGGAAATGTCACTGGGAGCAAAGTCTCCTCACCATTGTGTGGCAGCATACTGCACCTTACAGTAAGGGAAGGTAGGGAGGAGAGAAAAAAAGCGACAACTTTTCCAGCAAGAAAATATGGACATATGTAAGAGAAGGAAACCCCTGAAGAGGTGGAAAAGCAGACAGAGCAATTGCTGTACTGTGAGGCAAGATCTGGAGCAGAGACTTTGAAAGCTGCTCATGCGATGGGGCACAGAGCAGGCCGCTTCATCTCTGCTACAGGCTTCTACTAAAGTAGCACTGAGTTCTTTATTGACAGAAGGGATTCCTCTGACTGTTTCTGGGTAGAGAGGACCCTTCCAAGTGAGAATCAGGAGAAGAAAAGTCTTGGCTTTGTTCTGACAGCTCCCAAAGTAGTGTCACACACCGGAGACCAGCAGCTCAAGTGTGAGAGCAGTCTGCCTCAAAAGCCACAAACAAAAGGCTCCAAAAGCAGCAGGCAATGGTTTTGAAGAGGGAGCCTCACTCTAATGGGAATGGAGATTATAAACTAAGAGCGCTAGTTCCACCAGTCACTATGTTGCTACTGCCAGCGTAATGACTCCCCTCATTCGGCTCAGCCACCCAGACACTGTGCTTTCACTGATGACTGTCGATAGACCTTGCCCAGCTGCAAAGAACAGATAGTCCTGGAGCCGTCAGACACCCAAGGAGGGATCAGACAATCTACTAGACAGGACTTTCAAAAGGAAACACACCGATACACTGTCTGGGACACTGAGTCTTCACTGCTCTGAAATGGATGAGAACTGACAAGCTGAATGTCTGTCACAGATGTCCCCTGCCAGCAGGTAGGTGCTAGGTGACCTCTAGAAAGGTAATTTAGCCAACTGGATTTGGCCCAATTCCTAATGTGCAGATCTCCAAAACCTAACAATACTACTGCAAATCAAACAGCTCTGTAAAACAGCTACCTGCTTGCTGCTGCACGGGAACAGCCCCTCCACGCCAGGAGAGAACTCAGCTAGCCGGGGGACTGTGTTAGCAGCCTTCCTGCTCCAGCCAGGAAAGCAATGTACCCCCACTGAACAGCTTGTGATGTGTACCCAGAGAGACAGCTGTATTTCTGAAACACTGGAGTAAGGCTGTACCTGCTGGAACCGAAATGATTCCGATCTCTTCTTTTGGTTCAGCTGCCACTCCTTAAAATGAAGTACAGCTTCATCGACGGTGAGTATGCCCATTTTCACTTGCTCCTGTAATGTAATCAGCTGCCGTTGACCTGGGGTTTTCATTCCGGCGAATGGATCATATATGCTTGATTGAGATGGGTCCCTTACAGGCCTGACTATTGTCTCTGCAGAGAGAAGCACACCAAAAATATTACTGAAGTTGCAGCATCTGCCCTCCTCACTGAATACAAAGAAACTCAAGCACCCTTGATATACCAGAGATGCCAAAAATAATCAATATTACAGACTGAACGTTTCCCTAACCAGAAGAGTGTTTTGTCCTTACGCCATCCTGCTATTTGTCAGTGCTAAAAGCCCAGCTGAGAGGTAGCCTTGTACACAAACAAGTCCCAGGGATAATCTCTGTTCTTAAAAACATAATTTAAGTGAACAGCACAAAACGTAGTCCTTAAAGTGCTCTGCTTCCTCACTGCAAAAAATCTCTCTCTCCTCAGCAACCCACAAAACAGAGCTTTCACCTTGGCAGTCAAAAAGCTAGGTTCTTGCTAGGTAATCCGTGCAGTGTAACTCCAGAAACAGCAAGGTGAAAACTCATCCCACTGATGCTGGCTCTTTGTAACTCGTTTGCAACATAACGAGGAGTTCCCAACACACGATAAAAGCTCAAATGTGGTTCCTGGCACTCTGACAGCGCACAGGATAAGAGCTGAAAGAATAGCGGCACAGTTCTGGAAGTGCAGAGATCAATGGCAAGAAGTTCACTAAAGGTTAAATCCCAGGAAATAATGATCAACAAACAGTGGCTATATGCAGAAGATCAGAAGTGGGACATCAACTCCGTGAAGTAATATGGGTCACAACATCAAAAAGCACTTCAGTGATCATTATGGACCTGACTGAGTATAAACCCCACAACAGTGGGTACGCACAGTATGTGATAACAGGGTACTCCCCTCACCCACCGCAGCCAGAATAAGTTTCCCATGTCACATGAGCTCAGAAAGGTTGGGTCACTCATGCAGGACTATTATCCCCAAAGTCTGGTAAAACAGACTCTTCTGTCACATTTCACACAAATGAAGCTACCTCAGCAGCTTTGCTTTTGGATTACTGGAAAGATTTTCAGGGTGAACTTCTGACTTACCTTTCTTAACCCTTCCTCTAGGGACATAGAGATTCTCAGCTCTTTGAGTTTTCTGTGCAAAAACTGTAAAACAAACATTCTTTAGATACTTCAGTGCATCTCAGGAAGACAGAAACAGCAAGGGTGATTATGGGAAGCATACACAATTCTGCACTGTGTTACAGCTCCTGCTGCCCTACTAAGTCCACTGCAGAAAAAAGATACGGAGCTGTACAGTAGAACTCCCCTTCCATTGACCTCAAAGAATTCAGCTCAGCCACCTCTAAGAGAAATGTGGACATGCTTTCCCCACAGCGCTGTCACGGGGGGAAGGAGGAGTCACTGAAATTACTCTCCCACACGTTACTGTAGTTCTTGCTAGCACATTTGTGAAATATGATCAAGATTTCAAAAACTGCCTAGCAAACTGAGAGGCAAAATTTTCTTCAATTTAAATTAAATTTCACCTCAGAGGGAGGTATTGAGGTATGGAATCATGTCCTATACAAATGCTATTGAATCAATGGTACTGTTACAGAGCAACAACATCTCAGTTTATTAGCTTGATTGTGTCCTTACAATATCAGGATCTTTCCTCTCTAGTTGGATTTGTTTATACCGTTTGGGGGTAATCTGTCATCCCACTGATTTCATTAAGAGCAAGCTCAGGCCAAGACCTCAGGATACAACATTCTCGCATTTTCAGAGTAGGCAGAAGATGAAAAACAGATCTGAAATTGGATCCCAAAGGTAATCCAGCTCCAGAGCCAAATAATTTAGGGGTCTCAAAAACGTGCAGATTTTCTTTGCGTTTGTTCAGCAACTGGAGCCCATGCAAAGGCCATTATACAGTCGAGCAGTCTACAGTTTAGGTCCTGGTACCCAACTCACTTTTGGAGATGTACAGCTCATTGTCCGGCTGTGGAGAGCTGGATTCTGGTCTTGGAACAGGAACTGGAGGTCTGCTAGCCATTTCCTGTGGAAAAGTATCTTGTTCCACCGAGTAGTACACATCTTCACCATACCGTTGGTAAACTCCTTCCTCTGAATCTGGCACGTCCATGCTACTGCCTACAACAGAGTGGAGTTCGTAAGAAAAACAATCCGACCACTTCACTGAACACTGGATCCCTCCAGATGCACTATGTACCACATTCTTACCAGGCAAAACCACCCAGATCTGCAGTGATTTCAAGTGCCAAAGCCCTTCAAGATAGGGCTTCATAAAGTCATTAACATCTAGAGGCATGTAGGTGTTTGCCACTAAGCCTGTACCATCTGTTTCGATGAAGAAACCATAGCAGAAGATCTCATAACAGTTTTAAAGAACTTGAGGAACAGCCAGTTCAATTCATTTCAGTTCATTTACGTATTATAACAGTTTGCAAATCAAACAGAGCACTGGTTTCCAAAAGCTACTTGTGGTGGTCTACAAAGCACTACAGAAAATGATTCCTTTGTCTGAAATGAGCAACCACCGTCAGCTGACATTATATCTGATCTCAGAACAATGTGTGGCAGAGGGAGCTGGGTACACACATCTTGTACTTAACAAGACCAGCTATGATTATACCACCTCATCATCTCCGTTCTGTTCTCACTCCTAACATGATAGCAAAACCATCAAATGCTGTCATACCTGATTTAAAAACTAGTTTCTCTCTGTTTGCATGCTAGCAGAACAATTAAGAGCCCCTGGACTAACTCCCTACTCTGTTACCAAGTCACAAGTGAACACCCTAACCGCTGGACTGACTTTCCTTCAGTGATAACACCACCTAGTTAAGTCAATGCATCAGGACTGCCAGAGCACCAGCGTTGGCAGGGAAAACAGAACAAGATGTTAAGACTCCCAGACTTCATCATGCTCCGAGTCCAGCTGGGTCACCCACAAAACGTAAGCCTGTATCCCATGGAGCGTGGTGAGTCAGGAAAAGGCTTGGACAAGCCAGTCATGCTCAGTGGGGTTAGCAGGGAGCTAAGGTCTGGCTTTGGTCAGAGAAGGCAGAGGGAGCACTGAAGAGGCAGAGCACAGATCAGATTTGGGACCCAGTAGTTCTTTTCCTCTTTCTAGACTGCTGCTTTCAATGGACACTTTTGAATAAAGCATCTGCATTAAAGTTCACCACTAGCCTGTGCTGCTCTACTTTATACTCAGCCTCTGCCCATGAGGGGAGCCTGCACCCACATCAGCACACCAGAATTAATCCCCATCATTAAGATAAGGACAAAAGACAGCCACTCCTGAACAGATACCAGCTGTGTGCTTGCACTCGCTGGTAGGCAGGGACTGGAACTAGGAACTAGAAACCATTCCTCCTCTTTGGTAAGAAACTAACTGCATTTGGTAAGAAACTAACAGCTGCTTTTTCTGTTGAGCCTCGTTTGTACCCAATAAGGCCTAGCTGTCCACGTCAAACAGTGTGGACTAGCTCCTATCCTTCACAGATCAAGGAGAAATCTCAAGTTCCATTTAATTGCTTTAACTGTGCTACTGCCATCCCTCTCTCCAAACAGGTCTCACCTTCCAAAAACTTGCGGAGCATTGAATCTTTCGTAGTTAGAGAAACTTCATCTCCAGCAACTGGAGTGTCTGGTTTGGACTGAAGCATCTCCACATCTGAAAAAAATCAGAAAGAGGAACCTGTGGATTATGCCCTTATACATGTGGAACAACGTAATATAAGAAAATGATGGAATGTTTCTGACTGGACTTGATTTTATTGTAAAAATCAGAGGAAGGCAGGCAACCGGCCAGACATTTGCCTCAAAAAAGGCTCCTAAGTTGCTCCGTTCAGTTCACTCTCCACAAATCTTTGCCAGCTGCCTGATGCTTACACTTGAGGGTGACTAACATTGCTTATTGAGAAGTTCTGACATAGCTCCAAGCAGACACTAAGGATTAGCAATTATTGAACGTGTGTGTTGGCCAGGTGAAGGTTTTCGCCTCTGCACAGTGCTCCTGAGAGGCCAAACAGAGGAAATCCTGTGACTTGGCAAAACAAGGCATTAAGGGCAATTTGCCCGTGACACAGAAGATAGTATTTGTTTTGTTTACTGGACAAAAGTCGAAACAGCTGGCTGAGCTAATGAGTTGGACTGGAAGGTGCTTACAGGGTCAGATGATAATTTAGTATTGAGAAAGGAGTGACAGCAAACAATGAGATACTTTGTCAGGTCAGTGTTTTGACATGAAGAATTTTGATTTTTAAAAAAAAGTGTCAACCTCATTGTAACCCTCATCCTAAAACTAAACCTAAAATGTTAGGTAACCATGCTCCTAATGATATTAAAAACAAGAGTGATGTAAACGAACTGTTGAGGCTCACCGATAAGTGAATTGTTGAGGCATATTGTGAAATATGTATTCCTATATAAACTAGATGGTTTGGGTTACATGAGAGAATATGAAATATTTGTGTATAAACGTCTTTATTATTTGCTGACCTTTCTTATTTTTTCCTGCAAAGATGAGATTATGAGAAAGGGATTAGAATATGCTAGCAAGATTTTGCTTTGTTAGAGTGTTGTGGGGTTTTTTTAACCAATAATTGCCAAAAGACCCACTGACAGTCACGTGAATGCACCCAGCCTAGCTCTAACCTCACAGGAATACCTCCAGCATAGCCACAGCAACTCTGCCTGTGCATTATATACGTGGACTAACCACACCAGCAGCTTCTCAAGAGCTCTGCAGTCCATGCCAAGCTGCATGCTGCTGGAGCTAGTGTGCTCACCAACCACCTAATATAAAGGTCACTTAAGTACTGCTGCACTACAGGGAAGCACAGATTTGACATTTGAGCGTCCTAAAGAATCAGCACTACAGACCTGTATTTTTCTGCAGAGCATTTTTTCCACCTTGCAGCCACCTTGACTATTTTTAACACAGCTTTTAGACAGGAACCTGTAGCAAACACCGCCCCAGAGGAAAGCTGCTGCTTTATGGATTTGGGGGCAGAGCAGCGTGTGACAGGTGTGCAACACTGCTTTCATTCGCTGTGGAGGGAACAGTACCTTCCCAGTGTTGGCTGTGCTCTGCGGGGTAACTAAACTAACAGTGCAACAGGATACTGCAAGGTTTGTTTTCTATCACATAGTCAACGCAGTTAAATTCATCAACTAATTAGTTCTCCTCAGAAGACATGATTACCACCTCGCTGCCCTCTTGCACACAGGCCTGCCTTGCATACAGATGAGACCTAAAATCTCACCCATGTACTAAAACTGACAAGAAGTTCTTGACTTTGCCAATGACACCTTCTGTTTTACTTGCTGCAGAAACAGGCTAGTGAGACAGAAGTGACAAGAAGGTGGCGCACACAAACTTCGGGTACCACAGGAAAGGTCCTCACATTTTCCTGAGGCTACTGGGAAAAGCTGGTCTGAAGGGTTAGCGGGAAGAGGGTTAAGCAGTTCCTAGATGTCTGAATTTAGTAGCTGAAAGATATTTATTCAAAGAGTTTCAGTTTTCTTTTGCAGGGTTTAAGGCTTCAGAAGGGAGCTCAAACGATCTGCAAGCAGACAGACATACAGAAGATGAGTTATGACCTACAGACCCTTCACAAGAGCTAAAATATCCATGTGCGGGATCCCTCTAGGAAGTAGGAACACCCTTCTCCCCTTAAACACCTCTAAGCAATAGACGCTGGGTATTCCTGAACATGAAGCAAGCTACCTCTTCACAGAGACCAGTTCTTTATTGTACAAGACAAAGGCTTCAATGCATTGGTATAAATCACAGCTTGGAACTTTATCAGCAGTTACATTTTTGCACACAATTCTCTCAGTTTGCTCAAGGATGGCAAGGAGGCTGCTGTTTCTTGCATTAACTCAGGAAAAAGATAACTATCAGTGAGGACAGTGTTGAAAGCTTCGTCTGAAGAGAATAAAAATGGTGGAGGAGGGAGAGGACATGCAAGAGAGGAGAATAAGGGCATGACCACTAATTTATATGTGAACTAACACCTACTCTTTAGGTGTTGGAGGTCTGCAAATTACAGGACAATAGATTTTAGTCAGCTGAAACTCCCTAGGATAAAGGATTAAATCTCTGCACGAAACTCACACTATCTAGAGTCTGAGTGCCCACACAGTTCAGACAGAGTCCGGACTTGTTTCCACCAGCCCCTGGCCACTGCCACTGCCTGTCCCTGGACAGAGGACATGCAGCCTAACTCTTTCCCAAGTAAAACCGCAGAATAACCCCCCCACACCAGGCAGTTGAATCTTGACGCAAATCAAAGAGGTTTTCAGCACTTTCAAGAGTCCTTGCTCTCAGAGCCACCTCCTGCACACAACTCCAGCCTACTCAGAATACTGTTTTGCAGAAATCAGCAGGAGGTGCTGGCAAAAGGAATGCAGAAAACGCAAAGCACTCTAGCTGATGCTGTAGTTCACACTACCAGACTGACAGGATGGAGATAACTCTCTTTTTGCTATTCAGCTGCTGTTTGTTACAGTGTGTGACTTGGCTAAATGACATTTACCTGCAACCTGGAGCATGTTCTGGAAAATTATGTTTGATTTCACAGGTATTGGAAAAGTGTAGTAAGAGAGAAGTGCTCTTCTGAAGTGGGAACAAGTAGATTAATGATAAGAAATTAAATAAGGTAATTCAGTCTCCTTATTAAAGAATAGCAAACAAGGCGACAGCAGGAGCTAGTAAGTTCCCACTGATTTAGTTAGGAGCACTTTATGGTCTGCACTGCTCAGGGCACCAAAACCTACCCAGGACAGAACGCTCCCCTCCAGCAGCAGGGGAGGCAGGGTTCTGCAGGTGAACAAAACCTCGTCCATTTTTTTTTTTTTTCTAATTCCATCACTTATCCCAAAACTTAAAGTGACAACTAGCTACTCAACACAGGTGCGTGCAACTCTCATGCAGCATCAGTTTAAGCAAAATCGGGCCCTTGCACAGCTTCTGCACTTTCTCTGTAAATGTTTCCCCAGGACCAAATGCAGAGAGGAAAAAAACAACACATAAAAATGCATTGAAAAACCAGAAGTGGGACAAAGAATACAAGAACTAACAGAACACTCCAGTATTCAAGTATTTGTTATTACTTTTAACTCACTACAGTGGCTCCAGTCCTGTGTTATTCTCAAAGCAGTTCCCGCCAGACAAATTGACCCCATAGTATCTAACCTTCCTTTGATCAGGCTCTGAAAAACCATGGTGGAAGCACATCTTGACCACAATAAATGGGCATGCTGCCACGGTATGGCTACACTTCAAATAGCCCATGTGTTGTCCTCTACACCACAGCCATAACTACTCACATAAGGGCTACTCTGACCCAGCGAAAGTACCTCCATAGGAGTTGTTTATGATTTCCCAGGGAGTTTTTCATCCTCACAGATCTTTAAGTCAGTACAAAAGCTTGAAGCTTTTATTTGTGATGGCGGTTCTGAACCAGCCAGCACTCCCACTAATTTTAGCGAGGGTTTGCCTGTGTGCTGGTATTCTAAACAATATCGAAACACCTTTACTTTAGGAGCAGCAATCCAAGCGTTGAGCATTGTGCCAATTTATCCTCACCTGTTATAAACCGGTAGATTTCAAGCACTGTTCAGACAAGCTGTAAAGATGCTCCAGACAAAGACTAACAGACTACATAAGAAAAACAGAGATTTTGAGTAAAAGAGTGGAAGGTAAGAGAGATCTGTGTGCAGGAGCAACACACTAGGAGAACTCCAGAAGAAGCAGGAAACACCCCCACATTACTTGTGCTGAGGTATTACAGAGAAGCCATACACAGCACCTCACCAATGAGGAAAATATTTTAAAATGCAGACTCATTCAGCCCTGCTTCTCAGCAAAGGAATCAGAAGTATCTATTTTAGGGACAGCTTGGGTTTTTACCTTGCTAGTTCTACTAGCCCTGCGGAGCCTGCAGCACATTTGCTGGCAAATGGTTTTCTTGTCAGGAAGCAGTTCTGACCTAAATCTGAACCAATATGAGAGTATTTTCAGAGGCATTTCAGAGTCCAGTTCAAAACTGGTAATTCACAGGGAGCTTGATCTGCATCCACAAAAGAAAGGAATATCCCCTGCACAGTTTCTGGGAGATCTGGACATTTCAGGGGTGGAAGACGACAAGTTGGGCTAAGTGGTTTTAAACATGTTTTTTCCTCCTCCACCGTCTTAGTCAATCAACCCAGTTCAGAGGTGCACTGACTGCAGGCAGAGCTTCCAAACATCCAGAAACTCTCACCCCCATTACTGCGAACAGCAGCAGCTTTGTTCCTTAGGCATCCAACCCGCCTTACTGCTTATCTCCACCTGAAGGCAGAAGAATGCTGGGTTTGGCAGCAAAACTCCCTACAGCGGCCAAACAAAACTTCACAAAGAAGAGTTTATGATTTCAGCCGGAGAACCGAAAAAGTCTTCCGGACTTCATAGCCAACAAAAATGTGTTTTATAACATCGCTTCATCTAAAAGAGGAGAAAATCAGCCCAGGACAGATATAGTCTATAAGCAAAAGTGGTTCAGTAAGAAAGCTTTTCCCCTGAGGTAGCACACTTAAAACTGCAGAAACACTACAATTCCTTATGCAGGTACTGAAACTATAGTAAGCTAGATTCTCTGCTCATCATGAGAATCATAAAATATGTCAGTGGGATGAAGCCAGGCCAAACAGGCAGATAAGTAAGAACAGCAAATTCACAATTGCTTAACACAGGTACTTAACCTGATATTTGCAATCTGCCCCAGTGAATATTAGTGGAATGGTGAAAAAGTTAAACATCTGCATATTTATCAGAATTAGGTCTATATTTTTAGCAATAAACAAAGTGGATTAGAATAATGATTTTTCATTTATAATCTCATCAGTACACATATTTCTAGATGTTCACTTTCTTTTGTTCTCAAGCTGTTGAACTGTTGTTCTCAGCTCTTGTTTTTCAGCTTCCCGGCTGTCAGTAAAATCACATCTTACACGGTGCTCTTTTCGACCAGTGTCTGTAAGTCAGAGTGTCCCTGCGTCCCTGGATCTCAGGAGGAGGACATGGTAGAAAATTTGGTCTCTTCCAAACACTAATTCACTTGCTCAGGGTTCAGGGTGTCCTCAAAGCACTGAGGAAACAGCTCTATCTTGTACACTGGCAATCAAAGAAAAGTTTAGAGCAATTTTCTCAGCCAGCCAACATCAGACCTGCAGCATGGTTTCCTTGTGGTGAGCGCAGCAAAGCTATACCCAGCCCTCACTGAAACTCAGCTGAGGCGCTACCGTGTACGAGAGAGACAGATGAGCCTAGGCCTCTTGGACAGGTCTCTGAGCAACCCGATCCAGTTGAAGTTGTCCCTGCTCACTGCACGGGGTTGGGCTAGCTGACCTTCAGAGGTCTGTTCCAACACAAACCAGCCCATGATTCCGTGATTCTATGAAGATACATACAGAGATCTTCTGAGGCAGCAGGGACAAATCCAGCCATGGATTCATAAAGCTCTTCATCGGAGCCAGGATTCAAGGAACATTTCATTAGCAGATCAGTGGACAGATGAGCCATGGACTCATAAACAGACTCATCCTCCTCGCCTTGCATCAGCTCTTCTTTAATGTGACTCTTCAGCATATCTGCAGTTTCCTGGAGAGGAAGGAGGGCAACAAAAAAAAAATGTTCACGTCTCATTTAAATAAAGAATGTGGAGAATCAAAGCAAGCAAAAGATGTCTCACTCTCCCATCACTGATGGAAAAAAACTTCTAAAAGCAGCCCATTCCCAAAGACTAAGGCTTCTCAAAGGAATTAATTTCCCCCTATAGCTGTCTGGGCCCAGCCTTCAAGATGTACATAGTAACAATAGGTAAAGAAGGTGAAACAAGTAGGTGCTGACACATTCTGAATGACCATTACAGCCTCCCATCCCCTCAATCTCACGTCCTACCTGATGTCTGCAAACTCCTAGAACATAAGCAAAGCTCATTCTAAAGATACAAATGCTTGTCAAAGGCTATTTTGGGGCAAGCGTAGCTGACCATAAGGGGGAAAGCTTCCCACATGTGGAGCACTTGCAAGAAAGCAAAGTTTTAGCTTTGGTGTAGACTCAGTTTCAGTTTCTTGGCACTAGCAGCAGCACGTAATACCCAGAGTGGGAGTACACAGACCCTTTTCTGTGAGATTAACAGGAAACCTCACAGCAGGCAGCTGTTCATGTAATACAGGCAACTTTCGATTCACAGGACAGCAGAACCCTTTCCTCACATATTTGCAACATGGGGTGTGGGGTAGGCAGTGCAGATCTTTACCAAACCACGCAAGGGGGCAAAAGTAAAGCTTCATCCCAACTTCCTAATGAAGTTCCAACTATGTCACAAGCACAGCCGTATTAACCGGTGCAGAGGAACTTTTGCCAGAGAGAGAATTAGGTGAGTAAAGGGGTTTACTGGGATTTTCAGACACCCATACTAGTAGTGCTTCTAGTCACTACCTTGCAGTGGACAAACTGGTGCAGATCATTTGTGTGCTCTGGTACTAAGCCGCACAGACAGCTTGATGGTTAGTAAGCAGGACCTGCTCTTAACACAGCTCTGTCACTGGTAGAGAGGAGGATGTAGGAGGAGAACAGTACTGCAGTAAGAGGCTGGAAGGACTTCCTAAGAACCTCTCACCCCAGTGCAAAGATTTTAATCACACAATTTACAGTTTCTGCAGCCCTCCTGATCTCAGAACAGGCAATGATCTTTATTTAGCCCTAATGTATAACCCTAAATTCATGCCTATGTCAAGAAGCAAGCCCCAAGTCTAAGAACCACCCATGCCTTCTAAATAGGACTTAAACACTACCGTAACCGGCTGGCAGATCTACCACCCACCATTCCAGTTACGCACAACTTTTCAGCTGAAAGCAAAGGCAGATAAAATCTGCTCCAGAATTCACATGATCCGAGTCAAGGAGCTGCTTGTTATTTGGAAGCACACAGGCTGAAAACAACTCAAATGGAAAAGAAAGGATAAACCCCATGCACACCGCAGGGCCCCACAGAACAAACTGCCTGGTGCAGCTGCAGTTGGGTCCATGTCATAATCTGGAGAAGTCAGAGTGCTGTTTTCTGGGGAGGGGCTTAGCTCAAAGAGAACCGAATTGTAAACTGGGTTCCCCAGAGAAAACAAGCAAGGAATGGACAGCTATCTTAATGCAGGAAGAAACGGATTCCCACTGGAGCAGGCAGACTACACAGATCAGCTGTGAGTGAGCTAATCGGCAATCCAGACTGTACTATGACTAGTCAGAGAGCACCTCAGATTGCACCTTCCCAAACATATTCTGTTCCCATATTACCACCTAAAGTAGGTGGGATGAAGGGGCTGTAGTTTTCCCAAGACCAGAGGTTAGAACAGTACATCAGGCACCAGCCACACCCCTGCAGAAACTTCATTAGATGGATGGATGATACGGAAACCCAGCACAGCAGTCTCCCTCTTATTTGCTCTGTACAAAAGCCCCAAGAACTTCACCTCCAGAGATGCACCCAACCCTCCAGGCTGGAAGGTCTCAGTGTGGCTGGATGTGTCTTCTACACCCTACCACACTGCACCCTTCATCACCCCATCACTCCTGCTTCCACAACGCCAAGCTTGGTGGCACTGCCCACACCTGCTGTGGGACAATGCAGAAGGACTGCTGCTTCCTCTTACCACATACTCATCGATGAACTGGCGGAGGTCCTTAAAGCCATGCTTTTCTGCTATGGTGTTTGGATAGTGGCCATATTTGTTGGCTACACTGTAGGCCTGCAGTGCTCCAGGGCATGTAAGCAGCAAGGCAGTGAGGTTCTTCAGCCCGTATCTTGCAGCAAAGTGAAGCAGTGTTGGCAACTCCTCATCCCTCTGATCTGTGAGAACACGAGCCTGTTAGAATCTAGGTTTCTCTCTAGCAGCAACAGAGCCAGTAAGTGAGAAACAAAACTCCTAGCAAACACACAGACCAAAGCAGGTGTGAAAGCCCTGAAATGTACACATACAGTTTCAGAATGGAACTAACTCCGCACAAATTAACTGAGGTAGTTAGTACATCTGCGGGCTTAAGTCCTATGGCCTTTAGTGGGGATTCTGGCACTGTAATAGCTTAACGTATGTAGGATCTCAAGTTTGCAAGGACCTCTTAGATCATCATTCCAGTAGGAACCAGCTGCTATAAGGCAACCATGCCATGGTGCCACACCAGTCCAACTGCTGAGTGCCTGCTGTGCACTTCAGAGCAGAGGCACGGGGTTGGGAGAAAAGGACTGGGCAGGGGAGAAACGCCAAGTGGGACTGGGAGGAGAACAAGGGAGAAAACATAGGAGACATTTTGGGCAGCATCATCTTTTCACTTTAGTTGTGTTTGAAGCTGTCTACATAGCCACATCTGTCAAAATGTAAGGAAGTGAGACTCATGCATGTAACAAAAAAAGGGTCACCTGACCCAAATGGCAACCCCTCTTCTACAGCCACCATCAGAAATTTAGCTTTCTGACTGAGATACAAGATTTCTGAGACAGCCTGTGCAGATACCACACACTGCAGTATTAAGGCGGTCCAAGGAAAAACTACTGATACAGACAAAGTTTAAAGGAGAAAACAAAAATCTTTCAGCTTACTTGTTGTCATATCTTCTTCTTCCAGCTGGTTGATTCCAAACAGGTGTAAGCCACTGGCAGGAATGTTCTTCTTGAGTGACTCAGTCAACAGTTTGTCCAAGGCTTCTATGCTGTATGGCACGATTTTAAAGGCCTAGAGACAAATGGAAAGTGATTTTGTTTGGGGGAGTCTGCAGATTCAGTGAGGGTGAGATTTACAAGGCATTTCTTTATTTAGCACATATCAGAAAACTGTAGGCATAAACACTGAAGGTAGCAATGTTCAGGTCAAAGAACACAAATAGCTTCCTGGTCTAGAAACAGAGTATCATTAATCTCAGCAGAGGAGAATCGTACACGCCACAACAAGACAGAGTACAATGAGAAAGTCAGTCATGCAACTGGAAGCACAGAAAACTGCTACCTCCTACTTCATTGACAGGTATAATCTTACTTCTGAAACTGTTCCAATCAGGTGTCACTCCTGCTCTAAGTATGAACTAGTCCATTTTGAATTGCTCTAGTGTATACTCTGCGTTTGGCTTTCAGAATGGTTCTTAGGCAAAGACTGGGAAGCATGCCTATTCCCCAAGCAGAGCCACAGCCCAGTAACAACTGCTCCACAGCTTGAACTAAAAAACAAAAGGGAAAGACAGTCTCCTCTGCCCCAGGTACGCTGGTCACTAACACCACTACTCTGTAGGCCTCCACTACATGGCTGACAAGCGACATGCAGGCAGGTAGCAAAGACAACACACCTGGAGAACCTGCTTGCGCAAGCTTTACTCCTCTAATAGGGTTCAGATACCCCAACTGTGCAAAACGTAAGAACTGAGGAGTGGCTTTAAAGAAGTAAGTGCTAAGAATAAACAAATGGTTTTATGTTACTCCACTTTATTCAGCTAGTATGAAGCTACCTTCACTACCTTTTCACATCTTTTCCAAGAACCCTTAAGTACAAATTTCCAACCAATTTATTTCTTTACGGTACTTTCTGTTATATCAAGTTCTGCCATCCCTATCTTTTCAATACTTCAAGTTCTAAATGTGAGTGTTGATTGACTGCATTTTTTTTTGTTTGAGTCACCTTAGCCAGCTATTTGCTGCAGAGACAGAAAAAGCACCCATGCTTTCACTAACAGTGGATGTTAAGGCTATGTGAAAATCCCTTAATAACCTTGCATTTCTTCATTTTCAAAGAGCTACTTCATGGTAAGCACTTTTGCTTATGCCCACTTGCCTAGCCTCTGAAAGAGCTGGTTCCAAAACAGCTGTTTCTGGAGTCGTTACCTGGCACATGAACTGTACTGGGTTGGCTGCGTTACCCAACAGACTGCTGATTTCTTCCATGTCGGTGTGATAGGTGATGCTTGCTTCTCCCACCATTAAGTCCCCTGAATAAATCTGCAGAGGCACTGTCCCAGAGGTTAAATCTTTGAAAAGAAAAGAAATCATTGTTAAGAACAATGAAGGGTGGGTGTCAGGAGGATGGGGCCAAGCTCTTTTCAGTGGTGCCCAGTGACAGGACAAGGGGCAATGGGCACAAATTGAAGCAGAGGAAGCTCCACCTGAACATGAGGAAGAACTTCTTCCCTCTGAGGGTGACGGACCCCTGGAACAGGCTGCCCAGGGAGGTTGTTGAGTCTCCTTCTCTGGAGATATTCAAGACCCACCTGGACAAGGTCCTGTGCAGCCTGCTGTAGGTGACCCTGCTTCGGCAGGGGGGTTGGACTGGGTGACCCACAGAGGTCCCTTCCAACCCC
>Ga0065711_1008764_pt1 | contig 23271 bp, 13 predicted proteins | sample Hoacrofraction12_FD_59098 | JGI IMG/M metagenome (GOLD analysis project Ga0065711, IMG submission 59098) | Hoatzin crop microbial communities from Cojedes, Venezuela - Epithelial fraction 12 v2 (version 2) | ecosystem: Host-associated > Birds > Digestive system > Esophagus > Crop | place...
AAAAAACTCAACGTCAGAAGCTGGTGGTGCTCAGGCACTTGGGAGGAGAAAAGCAGAGCAGATGCAATGAGTCAAACATTTATCTGCTGTAGGGCAGGGTTAGTGCCAAGAGCTCTCTCTGGCTCTTTTTCTGACAATTGTGCATGATCATCCCCTAAAAGATGGCAACAGCTGCTGGCCCTGGCTCCTGACATCTGGCTGCAGGATCCACACAGCTGTATCCTGCGGACGTGCTGTAGAAAACACGAGGCGCAGGTAATAGATTTTGCAAAACCAGCTTGCAAGTCCCCGAGGCTGAATTGAACTGTTGTAAATCTCACCCTCAGATGTGGATCTTGTCATTGAAACACTCACTGCCTCACTGTACAGCCATGTAGGAGCTGCCATAGGAATTGCCGCTACCAATTTATTTAACATTTACCAAAGGGTTCAGGTTTTTTCCTGCTGAAAACAGAACTATTTTTAATCGTCACCCCTCTCTTTCAAATTGCAGGTAGTGATTAATTATTCAATTGTGAAAGGACTGAAGTACAATCAAGCAACACCTACCTTTCATCAATGGCGCGATGCACGGCAAGTCTATGGCTTGAATTTTGCAAGCAAAGAAGAGGCTACCACGTTCTCCAATGCAATGCTGTTTGCTCTGAATATCATGAACTCACAAGATGGAGGTAAATTAGCAGCTACTATGCTCTGCATTAATCTGTGACTCTTAAAATGCTGTTATCAATCACCTGGTTAAATTGTGTTGCATAGTGTGCCATTATAAAGCACGTTCTAACAAAAAAAAGTTGGTCTCTGGTAGGCAGCCATTAGATCAGCATTTGCAGTGGTATGAATTGTGCATGTTTTCAGGTTTTATTTGCCTTCCCTCTCATGTTTCATGGTGCCTTAACTCATGACAGGCAATCAGTGGTTATTTGGGAATGCCTCGGCAGACAGAGTGCCCCACTGCTTTATGTGGATCTGTGTATGTCTTGTGTTACATGTAAGATGGCAGAATACAGCTTTAAACAAACAGAAGATAGAGTAAAATTAGCAACATTTTATAAGGTAGAACTCAGAGCTAGTATTCCAGTGTGTTGGGTGTCAGCTACAGCCACTGGCTCTTGTGGGCCAGCTTTCAGAAAGAGGAGTGTGTGGCATCTCGATTATTCCATAAGGTAAACTGCAAAGGCTCATACTCTGGACGTTGACTGATGTTGTTCCCAAGTACTATATTGACCGCAGTTGAAGTTGGTGGTGAAGTTTACTGTTCTGTGAAATTGTCATTGCACTAGCTTGACAAAGGCCCAAAATAAAGTCCTGGTTTCTCAATGGAAACCAGTTTCTGGTCTGTGGTATCTGAATGAAGTACTGTCCTCAGTTACACACCTATGACTTCTCTGGGCTGGGAACAGAATGCAGTCCTTATGTGGTGTCTTTTTTCCTGCAAAATACAGACCACAGCCCTGTTTTCCTTTTGAAAACACAGTGAGTCAAGGTTTACATCACTTGCTGCTGTCCAGATTTCACTGCACTGCTCACTGGCAATGGATAGCAGCTCTCGAGAGAGGTTGTTGACTGACCGCCTCCAATGTGCAAATGTGTCTTACTAAAAGGTGTATTATAAAAGTTCATATTTTTTTCTTCTGCTACTTCCATTCATCCTATTAAGCCCTTAAGTTTTGCGGGGGTTTTCCCCTCCATTTCTTCCCATCAAAGGGAGTGGTTTTTTTGCAGGATTTTGAGGTTGTTCCAGGGAGGTGCCTTGTGGAAACAGGCATCTCGAGATGAAAGTTTATTGCTCTAAGGCTAAAATGAAAGAAAGTATCTTAAAGTGGATACTTTCATTATGTGAGCTACTCCTAGCAAAGAACAAGAAGTATTTTTAAGAAAGTAGTTTTGAGTACTTGAAAAGCCTATTAGATTTCTGAGAAGTTTATGAATATACAGCAAATAAAAATTTGCATTTTGGGGGTGTACTTTTATTCTTTGCTTAGCACACCAAAGTCTGTTAGAAGCTTTACAGACATAAGATCCAGCCCATGATAAACATGGGCTCACATTTAAAGTTTGTAAATGTCGCGTAGATAGACATTAATTTGGTCACAGATGAAAAAATTTCCTACTTTCTTTTCTAGAAAAAAAAATGGTCTGGTAAACGTTCAATCTTCAACAACCCCTTTTCTCTCATACATAAAGCGTTAGAAGTTTCAGAGATTGCCAGTTATCCCATTCCTTACAGCTGAGCTTGTCAAAAACTGATTTAAAGGGAATTTCAACATCTGTGTTTTTTTAAAAAAACTGATTCTATGAGACAGATTCCCAAAATACTCATTTTAATCAAAATTTATTTTTTAAACAAAATTTATTTCCATAAATATTTCTCTTTAAAATTATATTAGCTACAAATTAATACTAGATTATATTGAGGACTTCTGTGTCATCAGAAGTGTCCCAGTTGTTGCAATGATCTCAGTATGCGAGCTGACAGCAAAAGTACATAATGGATATAAAGCATAAAATGTTTTTTCAGATCTGCTCTTCTAGGCTCATATAGCACGTAAGCGTTTGTGGGTATGAATTAATGCAAACAGAAGCTCACACAAACACACATATCCATACATCTTTTCAGACACAGCCACTGCCTGCATACTCCGTCCATTCTGCTGCCTGCGTGCTGCATTAGGATTTCCTTTTTCATACGGAAAAATCATTAGGAAAAAAGTGCATTTATTATATCTATGTATCCATGTATTAAAGTTGCTCATGTGCTGATGCAGTTGGATGACAGCTGTAAGGAGTGCATTTATATGCACAGAACTGCTCACACACTAATAAAATCCTCAACCAAAACCAGAGAGTAGAACAGAGGTTCCCTCTGGCACATCATTAGTACAGAATACCCTATCTGTCTGCTAGCTGTACAGTTTGGGATATGCTACGTGCCCTATTGGGATGTGCTATTTCTAATGTTTACTTGTTTCATATATTCCCTGCTGAGACGTTACAGTGTTTAGGTACTGCTAATCTTCCCGTAGTTTGATACAAATTCTAGCTTCCATGACTACATCTCCCTTTGTTCTGCCGCCCACTTGCATAGACTAAAATTAATCATGGTAGACTACAGCAGAAAATCTGAGACTGCATCATATCTTCAGCAGATGTGGAGTCAGAGTACTGCAACCTTTGGCAAAATAACCAGTCTTAGTCGCAAAGCAATGGTGTGGGTTTCTGAATGGCACATTAAGCTGAATTAGTTTAAAAAAATGGTAGCAGTCCATGTTTTGGGGAGTTGGAAATAATTTTTAGGCAGCGCTGACTTTCAAATGAATGAGTCATTTCAAATGAATACACAGTTATGAACTAGCATTTAGAATTACTGTACTGTCCCACTTCTTCATGAAAGAGACTACAATACCTGAGCTCATTCACCGCAGGCACTCATCTCCCTGTGCTGACTACATGAGGCACTGCTGAAAACTAAACCGAGTGCTTCATTAAATGCCTAAGGTTAAGTGGGCTGGACCAGATCCTACATCCAGCCTGTGTTAACCTGGATTGCGTGTCACGATCATCCCTGGGGAGGGATTCTTCCCAGGCGTCAGATGTCCCAAAGTTTGGGAAAGTTGGGAGAAAAGCCATAGTCTAAACTTGCTGTGAAGTCCCATTTCGGCAGTGGACAAACTCGTACTCCTACCCGCGGGGAGGGCTGGCCGTCTGCCGCGTGGCCGTACTCAGCTCAGTCTGGTGCTCTGTAAGGATGCTAGTGATCATGTGAGGAGTAATCTGAAGTGAGATAAAAGAAGAGTGAAAAGAAACTAATAATACAAACGTGTACCATCCTTCCTTTAGAGGATGACAGTTGCCTCACTGAATCACAATCGTTTACCTGCCAGCTTGTTTATATGCCTAATTACTTTGATTTCCTTATAAGTCTCTTTAATCCATTCTCCTTTACAATAAAAACTGCAGTTAGTCTTGAGCCAGCCTGTAGAATGAGAGCAAATGATAACATTGACTTGCTCATTACCAATCTCTTGCTTACAGTTCTTTAATGGTGTCATTTAGTAAGGCCATTAGTATGACGAATGACTTCCCATTAAATTGTTTTTCTTTCATGGGTGTCCACTTTGTGAAGCCAGACCTTTTGCTGGTATAATTTACTTGACATAAGGAGTGTCACCAGCTTACCTTGTCACCTGCAGGCAGGTTTCACTGGGGACAGAGCATCATCCCTTCTTGCCCAGGGATACTGCAGGAAAAGCATTTTGCACGGATCCTGCCCGCAGGCTGTTGGCTGCTTGGTAAACAGGCAAGGTTCATGTTCCTCAGGGCTTACATCCTTTTAGATTTAACAAATGCAATGACTGGTTTCAGCACAGCACGGTTATTGGTGCAGGATGCAAGGTGAGGATATCAGTAAGCTAAAATGGGTGAGTTCTTCTCTGGCATAATTTTGCAGGAAAGCCGGTGGTGCCCGTAATGAAGGTAACCCTTTCTGCAAGGCTTAACAGAGCCTGTACACTGAGCACTTCTCCCAGTGAGTGGTCACACTTCCCTGAGAGAGGGAATGAGGCTGTTTTCTCTCCTTTGTTTCTCCCCAAATCGTTGGAGACAAGGCAAAGCAACAGCTTCTTTTCTTTCATTCTTTATTTGCTCACTTGAGATGCTGTCCTGGCTTCTCTGCTGCTCCCTGACAGCACCTGCACGTCTGCGTGCTGCAGAAGGCAGCAGCGGCTCAGCTTTGTGGCTTGGTGTGACCAGCTCTGAGGGCATCTTGGGCTTCCAGGGCTTAAAGACTTGGTGCCTCTTGGAGAAGTATTGAAAGTCTGATCTATGCAATGTGCTGGTAAATGCTGCCTATGACATAGTGAATACAACACATTATGGACTTTTGCTTTTCTTTTGATGTCTTTGCTCTGGGGACTTGGATAGTTATTGCAAGAAAATCGTCTTTCTGAATGTAAACACCACGTGCTGGAAAACCTTATGCAGAGGGCTGTGTTGCAGAGTTCATCATGGTTAAAGAGGTCAGCTGCCTTGTCTGACTAAGAAGGGAGAAGTTGGAGGAAAGCATGAAATAGTAGGGGAGCGGTTTGAAGAAAATGGATATTTTTTTTTTCTTGTGTGTACGAAAGCCATTTTCATGTTCTGAGTAGAAAAGTGGCTTATGGACCACACAATGCAGACACGTGGGTCACAGAGGGTGCAGAGGCCAGCCCTGTGCCTTCCGACACGGAGCTTCACAGACCCAGCTTTAGCTCTGCAAGGAGGACATTTCGGCAGTCGGAAGGATTGCCCCTCACCCCTCTTCTTCTGACTACCAGATCTGCTGGCTTTTCTCTTCCACCACTGTGGATTATTTGACATGTATTTCTCCAACCCTCTTCCCCATAAATTGGATTTGATGAAGTTCTTCAGAGTTTGAGATCTTTTTCCATTCCTTCCGTCATTCTGCTCTTATCCTTGTCCAGAAATGACTGCATTTGTGTATTGCTGGGAGGAAGTTCCTTGTAAAACACTTTGAGCCCTCCAAAATATGGGGAGAAATAGAAGAATAAAGCATTGATTCATCCAACAGCAGATAAACTGGCAGCATATAGCATACATTCTCTCTCCTAGTTAGATGCTGTAAGTATTTGCAAGGTTTCTGTCGGTGCAGGATGTGTGTAAAGATTATGGTGCACTGGATTTCAGATGAAAGTCTATACAATTTCTTTTTTTAATAAAAATTTGTAATGTTATATTCAGTTCATTTTTTCAGTGGAATTTTTCCAACTAGTCCCGCGTCTCTTGGTATTTCAGTGGCATTAAAGTGCAACTTCTGGGAAAGTTCAGTCATCTGCATTCATCTTCTACAATGCGGTGACTATTTCATTTGATAATATTGCCCCAAGACTTCCCAGCACCACAGAGGACACAGTGTGGGAAGACAAAAGACTGCATCTTCATTACCGTACTGCATAATACATAAAATAACTCATTAATAATGGAGGGGACCCACCACAGAACACAATGCCTACTTGCAGCCAGCTGGTTCCAAAACCACGCTGGTGTAAAGAGATCCGTGCCCCACGCGAGGCACCTCGCATGCTGCGTTGCGGACTCATTTCCCACGCTATCAGGTGTGTTGGTGCAGGTTATAAACCCCTAAGATGGTATATTCTGTGCACGTTGTACTTTTAAGTGAGCCAGTAACATTTAAAGACTTGTGTAACCTCATTTGAGGCATTGCAGGGCTGTAAGCATGCTGTTTTGCTGCAGGTCTTTTAACCAAATCATCCCAGAAGTTGTTCCTATTTATAATGTAGGCATAGAGAACTTGTAAATAGCACACTTTGAAACTTACTAGTGTAAATATGATCCATGTGATCAGACACCTAGTGCTAGCCAAAACAGAAACCTACAGGCAATGGTTAATTTGGGTGCATGTTCAAAATACAAAAAGCTTTTGGTTCTTTAACAAACAAAGCTGTCTCAAAGGAATAAATCTTTCCTGAGTGACATCTTCCAAAAGCACCAGAGAAAGGCTGAGAGAAATAAATTTCACAGTTTTTCCAGCCTCATGCCTACTCCAGTTTCAATACAAACTTCAGTTGCCCAGAAATGCTCTACAGATAGCGCAGCTGCTGACCTAGCTTGCTGTACTTTGAAAGTCAATGAAGAAGGAGGGAAAAGTCACATATGATGAGCTTTTTCCTCTCTTCTGCTGCATTGCTTTATAACAGGAACTGTTCCAGAAAAATCCACCTGACATAAATAATTTTTTAGGATATTGCTTATTGTAGGAATAAATTCCTTCCTTTGCGACATATCTGTCCTATCTGGATATGAGCTGTTACCCAGCAAACTGGGAGTGAGTTTATTTTCCCAAGCAGGCAGTGAAGGGTTCTTCCCAGCCGGTGCCCCACCATGTGTCCAGTGGGTCCCATCTTGGCCCGACCCTTGGAAGGCAGGAGTCCCCTGCCACTCAGCTGGAAAACATCAGCTCAGGCCATAGTAGCACTTGTGTCTTGCTCCCAAGCCTCTTTCGTACTGTGCTGACAGGGATGACAGTCCTCGTACGCACCCACTGCCCATGTTTCCAAAACAGCCAGTGCTTCTCCCCCTGGAACACGGGCACTTTCCTTGCAAGCTTCCCCTGCCTGCAAAACTGCTCAGGTGCCCTCTTCTCCGGTTAACCAGGGTTTCCTGAGGTGGACATATGACATTTCTAAGAACCTGGGTACACTTCACAAGTTGAGTTCACATGAAGAGCAGAAACATGTTTGAAACCAGAACTGAAAGAAGTTGGCCCAGCCAGATGAAGCAGTGAGTAAAACTGGTTAATCTTCCATATTAGCTTGGCTCCAGCTGACTGGAGCACAGGAGGTGAATTGCTTCCCTCGTGAATAGATAAACTGGGATTACAGACTCCTTTCAGTGTTAGAACTGTAAATATCATTGCTATTATTCATCTTTCAGGAAGTATCAAACCGTTATTAAATTATTCTGCTCTATAGAAGTAGGCATCATTTTTTTCAATGCAGTTTTTCAATCTCCCGGATGGTAGAGATCCATGGCAGAAAGTTTTCCAGGGCAGTGAAGTGCTCTCCCAGTGTTATGCTAATAAAAACCCATGACATGTTGCTTGTACACGTCTTAGCCACTTTTCTGCAGGACTTTATTATATCGCTTCTTAGAGCAGCGGCAGCAGCGCTGGGGCCGCTGTCGCATGTGTAGAGCAACAAAAGGTGCCTCTGTTCTTTGAAGAGCATAACATATCCAACAGCACTTGAGTCTCTCGCTGATGTTTTTTGCTGTGCTGAATTCTTCTGCACTAAAGGAAAACCACTTCAGGAAGGAAACTGTGTGGGGAGAAAATTGTTGAGAGATTTAAGAGAGACTCTTGCACGTTTGAGAGTGAAGACTTCTGCTAGTGAGATTCCTTAGCACCATTGCCCTCAAGCCCTTGTTTTTCTGAAACTGGTACAAACTGGCAATGTTCCCGGAGCTCAACGGTAGGAGACAAAATGTGGCTTTTTCGCTAGCCTACAATAAGTGGCAGAAAAGTGTATTAGCTTAGAAGAAAAAAGTATCAAAATTTAAGAAGTCCAGTAATTTATATGCAAGCATTGTGGACCAGATTTTGGCCAGTATTCCCTTGGACACCATTTATAGTGTGTTTGCTTGCTGAATATACCTCTTCATCTGGTGGGGGCTCCTTCTGGGGGGCTAGTCTGAGCTATGTATACATCATTCCCTGTGTCAAGCCGCGACTGTGAGTGGAGCTCAGCCTCAAGTCACAGAAGTGCGAAACGTGCCTTGCCCCAGGAGATGCCATGCCTCAGAGGCAGCTCCATGCCACTCTCCTCCCCGGCTTCCTCTCCTCTGCCCAGAGACGTGGCAGGAGAAGGGGTCCCTGCCACCAGCCTATGCCAGCAGTGTGCTGGCAGCAGCTCCTCGGGCAGGCGGTGGTGGGCTCTGCCCTGACTCTGTCCCCGTGCTCTGTGCAGGCCATGATCTAAGGGGTGGCTTTACAATTCGGTCTGCCTTCTGGTCTCCTGCGGAAGCACCTAGTCTGTGCTTGGAGTACACAGCTCTCCAAAAACCTGAAGCATATGAAGAGAAAATGACTCTGTGTGATGAGAACGGTGTTTTTCCCTTTGCCTTTTCCAGTGCTGTGCTTTGGTATGTCAGGTCTCAGTGCATTTTGCGTTGCTCAACAGTAATAGACTGTGGAACATTTATTTATTGATTGGGCATCTGATTTCTTTCAGTGAAAGAGAAATGGCTCCTTGGAAGAGATTTGATTTTTTTTAGAAAACTTTTTTCAGTTTTGTGTTCATTTTCTGTCATTCTTAAAGTGCTTCGATATTTGGTGTCCTGGGGTAGTCTCTAAAATAGCATGACTCCATTTGTGTCGGAACAAGAATTTCTTTTCTCGGGCAGTTTGTTTTCCTTCTCAGACCCTGCATGAGTTAGAGATGCTGTAATTCCAAGCAGAATGATGCTCTGTTTACCTCTGTACATGCACTGACATCCCACCCCACTCTTCAGATTGGTTCATGCAATTTTTAAAGCGAAATATTGAAAAGACTATTCTGTGAAATTTTTCTCACTAGAAGAGAGTAAACAATACTGAAAATAAATAAATTATTTAAAATACCTTAAGAGATGCCTTCATTTTTAAAAGGAAAAAAAAAGACCAGGCAGTGTGCTGTGGTGGCAGTTACACGGACCCATATTTGCAAAGAATGATAACTACCGATAGGCATTCCTAACCTGAGACACCAAGCCAGGTAAGATGGTGTCATGCTCCTTCAAACATTACCTATTTTTGGAAAAGAGATTGTACGGAAAGTGACATGTCCAGCTTTCTACAACATTAAGAATTATTAGAATATACCTCATACAAGAATACATATTTTATTCCTTTCAAATCATCTTGCAGAAATGATGCATTCTGATAATGATGATGGTCTCTAATCCTAGTGTTATCCACCACCCCACCATCCCCAGAGATAAGATACACAGATATAAAGGGATGAAGATAGGTTTGGATTATTAGCTGCTGAGCTGGGAAGAAACTTAATTTTTTTTTTTTAGTAGACTTTCTGGATTCCCAGCTAAGAGCCAGACCTTGTAATAGTTTGTCTCTACACAGTAATTCATACACTCCCCTAGCTGTGATCCCACTCCAAACAAGTACTAATTGTGTGGCCATGATCCTCCTGTTAACTGGAGTAGGAATATAGGCATCTGCAGTACAGGGCTTTGTACCTGAGCTGGGCTGCCTGTGTTGTCCAGCAAGAGAAACAGATGCTCCTGGGACAGCCAGTTACCTATTTCAGGTGTCTCTACCAGGCACCTCTAGGCAAAATTCAGCCTATTTCTCGCTCTTTTTCTTCACTGACTGTAAAGGATTGCTGCTAAAAGAACCCTTCTCTAGTTCATGACAATTTTGCTCTGATCCCCTCCCAAACTTTCTAATTAATAGATTCATTATTTCTAATTACTCTATAATTAATTGGTAACTACAATAATAATTAAACCTCCCTAAATTAGGGACCTGGAGACTAAGGTACATAAGCTGTATTTTTGGTGATGCTCCATCGATTTCCGTGGGGTGGTTAGTGAGAACTCGCAGGAATACATGTGTGTTGTGTGTGTCCGTATGTTGGTGTTCACATGAGCAACGCACATCAGGTTATCGCTTCTCCTACTGCCTGAGATCTGCAAACAGATGGTCTTTGTGCAGGGAAATTTTTGGCTTTTATACCAGAAGTAGACTCGGGAATAAATTCAGACATATAGAGATCGAAGTCAGAAATAAGTTGCGAGGCTGAGAGGATTTTTCACATGTAATCAAGATAAAATTCAGTGGTTTGAATTTTGTTTTTAAGCTCTGCTTTCATTATATGCCATAGTTGACATTCAATAAAAACATGTTCCTGGTAAAATCAGAGCGCGTTTGGGAGCAGAAGATGGAGCAGGGGCAGTCAGAGGTACGGCTGAGGCAGCAGGGCAGAGCTCTGCATCCCTCCCCAGCAGCAGGCTCAGCGGAGGGGAAAGTCTGCCGCTTAATTCCAGCCACCGAGTGCATCGCCATATGCTGCCGCCAGCAAAGCATGTAGAGCAGCTTCTGCTGCTGGCTGGTAATCCCCGGGGAGCTCACACAGAGTCTATTAATTGCCTTCTTAGATGACGCTGTGCAGTCATCCAGCATCTTTTCACCAAGGCAGAGACCCAAAAGCTCTAGGTTGTGTGGCATTCTGGAAGCAGAATTTCAAACCCTTATGGAAGTGACTTGTAATTTCTCCAGTTAATCCCAGCAAAGCAATGAAACTGAAAATGGTATTCATTTAACCGAACTTCAGCCACGTAAATGTTAGGCATCTAGTCTACAATAATTGTATGGTTTCCTTTCCACTCCACGGAGCGTGGAAGACCCACTTAAAGGTGATGAGCATGCATGTAGACCTGTGCTGCGGGCTGGTGCCTCGACAAGCTGCACTGTCCCTGCGATGCAGCAGGGAGCGAACCGCAACTGTGATAAAATGGAACAATCTCAGGTCGTCCAGGAGTTCAGGAAGGAAGTAATCCGCTAATAGGTGATTTTAGTTCACGAAGCACCTAGCCTTTGCACTCGTACGTGCTCAGCTGCACAACTTGGAGAAGGCAGCGTGATTCAGGTCTTGAAGGCATGTTTAAAAATCCGCTCCAATTCTACTGATAAAAAAGCCAAACCCTGCAAAGCAATCACCATCAATCTGATTTGCATGGGTTGCTCTGTCTGTTGGTCTTGATTAGCATTGCGGAGTGCTCTACAGAACACATCGATTTGTATTGCGTTTCCTCCGCTGCCGGTTTGCAGGACCTCCCTCTGGTGGTTTGCACAGCCCCGAAAAACTGCGTGCACAGCTTCACCGTGCAATACGGCATGGTATTAGAGGTGGATACTGTGGGCACAGTGATGTAAGCTACAAATGTAAGCCTTTTTCATTTGCTAAATGGGAGGAAAATAGCAGTAGTTACTTACTGCACTGGTTTTGCTCTATTTTGATGCAAGCCTGTCCTCCATGCTAAAGGATGGATGATGTGGTGGATGATGGCCTTCCAGCATTGCCTTTGCTGGCACAAGTACATGCTCCACACCTGCAGTTTTACCCTGGCTTACACATGTGAAGAAGCATCCTCCTCTGTGTGTCTGCAAAACAGTGCTTCACTTCCTCAGTCGTCTCCGAAGCAGGGAACACCCGAAGTGTATCTGCTGCAGGTATCTGTGTGGTTTAGCCAAATGCTTCTGAATCCTCTGAGAAAGCACCTGTGGCTGTCAGACTAGAAGATGTTGGCTAGAAACTAATCCTTATACATGGGCCAGAGAGCTGATATTTCATAGGCAGTAGGCATGATAGCCTCTGAGGGAGACCTCAGTTCGGTGTGCTCAGTTTGCTGTAGCTGCAGGCTCAGCCTCTGGCCGCGCTGCTCAGTGCTTTTGTGTCCCATCTCCAGGGCATTCCTCCTGAGCCCTTTCTACTTCTTTCTTTCTTCTGTCTGTCTCCCTTCCTCCTTTATGGAGGCAGCAGAAAAACATCAGCATTTCCATAGACGAGAATATGTACTAATAACTTCTCTTAGCTTAAGCAATGACACGCTCCAAAGGCAATTCCCCTCGGTCTGAAGGTAAGCACTGCGTGCCCTGATCCACCACAGCTCCGAATCTGAAGGTCCAGTAAGAGAGGGGAATATGCACTGGCAGAGGCGTCCATGAGGGAACTATTTCTGTACTAATGCCATCCTATCCCAGCAATATAATTAACCAAATTTTGTACTTTGCAAAAACAGATGCCCAGATTATGGGGAAGGTTTCAACTCTGTGTAGGAAGATTGTGAATCTGAGGCCAGTGATAGCAGAGGCCTGATATACCACAGCCATCCAGGCAATAGATACATAAAGAATTATAATTTAATACATAATCAATGGGGCTATCAGTCTTTTACAATGGGGTTATGATGTTATTTTCCTCTAAGGCCATGCATAGTCCAATGTATGGAAGTCCTTTTTATTCTGATCTTATGCAAGACTCGGAGGACATCAGAAGGAGCCAAGGGAATCACAATATTAATGCTTCTAATTTTCTAGTGGTGCTCTGCAAATTGGCAGAACGCTGCTGTGGGGAAGCTGAGAGGCAGCTGGCTTAGAAGTGCTTTCCAAAAACATGCCCCGCATCAACTGCAAGAGTTAAACAGAAGGTGCAGCTGTAAAACTGCGTCGCAGGTGGAGGCTGTGGGCTTCTGAAGTACTGCCCAGGAGACAGTGCAAGAGAGGCAATCCTAATGTGTTTTGTAAAGCAGATATCTTAGAATCGGTTATTTGTCATAGGTGACAATAAGCAATCTGACAATAATCTAAGTCATCTGCAAGTCTGCTCTCGAGTAATGTTTGAGCAAATTAATGTAAATATCGTAAATGGCTTTCCGGGAGGAATGCAATGTATTATTATGAATAAAAATGTTGTTAGGGATAAATCTGTTGTTTTATTAGTATTTGAACTGACAATATGTGCATTGACCGTGCTGAGAGACTTGCCATCTAAAGGTTTGACAGCTAGAGGCATACACTGGGAGAACTGGGGGAAGAGTGGGACCTCTTAATCTGACAGTCAAATCTTGTTTCTCTTTAAGAAGTGTGAAGGGTAGGAATGCGTGTGGTGGGAGGGAGCCAGCCGTACAGACATTAGAGAGTATTGCTGGTATTTTCAGAAGTGCCTGGATCCCCAGAGCTAGCTGTGGTAAGTCCAAATCCCTTGTTCATGGCCAATGCAGGCAAAGATCTTGCTCCAGGTTTGCTCCAACTTTTGTCTTCTGTGATCATAGACTTTGGATGTTATGCTAAGACTCTCGATACAGAACTAAAACTAACAGGAAGTGTAACCTGGTAGTAAACTTCCCAGGGTACAACGCCCAGAGCTATCTTGCGGGGAAAGAACAGGCTTAAACACGCACGCAGCTGTCTGTGTGGCTTCTCTCAGCGCTGTCAGTGTAGCCACCGCTACACAAAAGTCAATGTACGGTGTGGCAGTCTCTTTGCAGCAGGTGATACATGTAAATTGGTGTTCATACGTATTTCTAATGACGCTACTTGGCTGTTCACTAGGAGGAAGAATGTTGTTCGGCATTGACTGAGGAGTATCTTGGCTTTTTTCACACCTTTAAAAATAAACACATTGTCGCAAGTCATTGAGAGTTTCGCCTCTTTGGACTGCTTAACTCGCTATGTGTGAATTGTTCGTTCTTGTGAAGTAATGGTGTGTTTCCTGCAGCGCGGCAGAGCGAGGAGCAGGGCAGAAGTACCCACGTGCCAGGCTGGTGCTTTGTGGGCAGGAGCAGGAGGACGTTCAGGAGGTTGGATATTGTCAGAAATCCATCTGAATATAGATCGTCCTTAATTTCAGTGGATGTTCAGTTCTAAGGCATTTTAGTTTATGGAGTATTTGTTTTTCTCTTTTGTTGGCATACCATAGGCAACCAGTATTAGCATCCACAATAGAAATGACTGCACATTTGGATCTGAGTGCTTAGGTTCCCCTGCATCATTTACAAATATATACATTTCAATTTCACTTCTTAAGATGCTTTGCCAGCAAACCTTATGGGATCCTTGCTAAATGCAAAAGAAAACACTTTGAATCAGCAAAACAGCGAGGCTAACTGAACTCGGACAAAAAGGAACAAGTGTTTCAGTGTCTTCCAGAGCCTGCCAAATCCCTAAGTGCTGCCGATGACTGGCAAGGGGTGGCACATCTAATGCAAAGGCTGGCAAGAGTGAGCACGCACAGCGCCGCAGGAGGGGCATCCTTGAGCAGGGATGGAGGGGTGGGTGGATGCAGGGAGCCACAGGGCAGCAGCAGCATGCTCTGGAGATGCGTGGCCCAAGTGTGTGGACAGGTTTCTAGGTCTGCAGTGGAGGCAGGAGCCACCAGGAGAAAGCTTGGTCTCTGTAGATTCAGCAGAAAAACTCCTGACTCTGAGATAAATGAGGAATTTACCTCTAGTTTGTGAAGGGAAGAAGGGTTTGAAAAGTGTGACAAAGGTGAGGATCCAAAGGGAAGCATGCTTTATGCTTTCTGTTGATCATTTCATTCCTCATCTCGCTGACCTTTCTGATCACTCTAAATTTAATATTTAGACTTCAGTGCTAAAGCTTGAACAATAGACATATCGTTCTTTAGGTGAACTGCCATTTGTTTCCTTTATTTTTGCTATCTGCTGTAACAGTCCTGTTGTCCCAGAGTAACTGCATTTTTTTGACTGTTATTGCAATGATTTTCTTACAGACAGGATTGCCCCTGGGTGCCTTTTCATTATCTTGTCAGGCTGAGAGTTCACCCCCAAACCGCCTTCTTTTTCCTTATCAGAGTTTAGTGGCGTGTCCAGAAATCGCCCAGCTAGGGTCATGCTGTATATATTGCTTGTCTTAGATCACATTATTTTGCAGTTAGATCTTTCAACACTACTGTATTTTAAAATAATATTTTCCCTGACGCTGCAAATGGTGCAGAAAGCTGTAGGCAGGCAGCCACTGAGTTGAGCTGTTACAGTTGGGGGCAGGGGGTTTGCTCAGCAAGCCTAAACAGACAAGGAGACTATTTTTACATTGCTATGTTGAGAAACCATTGCAAAAACCTCAGCAGTGCAGAGATGTGTCCTTGGACGTACTGTAAATGTCAGCGTCGGCCTGTTGGGTGCATCAGGGGGGGCTGAGTGTGCAAGAGCTGCTCCGAAGTCTGTTTTATAGGCAGGCTTTCTCACGCGTTTCACTGCCACCGCGTGTATTCGTGCTAGTTTCTCTTCAGCTTCTGAAGTTCAGTTACAGAAACCGCAACAAGCAAACTGAGTGTTTCTTCCAGAGCATTCTCGAGGCGCCTCAAGCCTGGGGAACTCACTGAGAGACCTGTAGCAGGCATGAGGTGTTTAAATCACCATTTCTTCAAGGCTGGGGAAAATGTTTTCAAGGGTTTTCAAGGTGCTTTTAACAGAAAACAAAACTTTTTCCCAAAAAAACACATTGCATCTGATTGTACTTATCATTTTAGTGAAATCAAAATGGAACTTTTGACCTTCCTGAGAAGGATAAAGTACATATTTTTCATTCTGAAAATACCTTTTTCACTTTTCCTTTAAAATGCACTTAATGTAAAATACCATATTTGATTATCTTGAAGGAAATAACAAAATCCCAGCTTTCTGAATCAAAATAGAGAGAAATTCAAACTAAACATTCTTTGTGTTTCCATTTTAAAGCTCAAATTCAAGGCACATTAAAAAAAAACCCAACAAGAACCATTTTGTTTGAAAAGCTGAAATGAAACATAATTTTTTGAAAGAAAATAAATGTATTTATTCAGAGTAAAAACCCCCATAAGTTTCTGTACAAATTCCCAAATTGTTTTTAAAATATGCTATTAAATTAAAATTAAAAATTTTACCTTCAACTTCTTTTTGCATTGCTGTACTAGAAACAGTAATGCAGTAATGATTCTTGGTCAGCAGTATCTTGAACTACTGGATTTCACATTATTTCTTATTATAGGTTATTTTTAGCATTAAGATCCATTTATGGCTAATGTGAGAACAGTAGCTATTTAAAACAACCTGCAAAACATATTGTCAGCTTTCACACTGCATAAATTAAACAAATATTTTCTCATATTACATGAGAAACAGATTTAGTAGGTGTTTGGGGTTTTTTATCATGCAAATTCATTCTGAAAGCATCCTTTTTTTCATTGGTTGTTTTGAGGAGAAGCTTGCAATATTTGCTAATATAAAATTAAGGAAATATATACATAAAATCAGGAGGAATGTGGATGTACAGAGTAGAAAGCTGTGTAAGCCAGTAGTCCCTGCCCTTGCCTCCTGGCCATGCCCACAGGTGGCTGCCCAGGGCTGTCGCGGCTTCTGGCCGCCCTATTTCTGGGTGCAGCATGGAGGCAAACACATCATTTTTACGCATTATTTCTGGGGCTGCTTGCATTGTTTTCCCCTGTGTTCTTTATAAGCAATTGTGTTAATCAGCTGATTTATGGGTTTTGTTTTCCTTGTTCTGCAGCACTGTGAAAGCGATGACGATGCCTCTGTTTTCTTTTCATACGTGCTTTAAAATTAGGTGCTTTTGTTTTTTCCTGTTTAACCTTGGTTAGAGATTTGAAATGTTTTTTTCCCGGGCTTTCCTCACCACCTTTCAGTCTTCTCACTTAGCTCAGTGCGTACAGCAGTTACAGTCAAATCTTAGTTTCTTTCATTTTTTCAGCTGGACTGTGTTTTTCCCCTCATGCAAGTTCCCATTAATATGAGAGCGTTTAAGGATGAACGGTAGTCTCTGGGGCTTCTGCCATCATGACCTACGTTGTTCGGGATTTGTCTCCTGCGATGAGTTTGTCAGCAGAGGTGGTTGGCCTAGGCAAATTTAAATCAATCTTTTTTCTCCCTGTCAGTGGTCAAATGTCCAGTGCTTTTACTTAAGTGCTCTGTTCATGTTATCAATTTAAAAAAAAAAAGATCAAACCCCAAATTCGACCTATTGTTAGGGTGGAGCACAGTGCCCGAGCTGGCTTCTTTGTGCACAGCGTAAAAATAATGAAACTCTGGTGTTTTGGGCTGGTATTTTTCCACACAGTTCCCCTAAAAGGACATGCTTTGGGAACCCTTAGGAATCGGGTGGTTCATTTTTATAGGGCTCGGCATACACAGCTCAGAGTACATGGGAGAACAGTGAAATCCCCCAAACCATAGTCATATGGCCAAACAGTCCAACAGCCAGGAGTCCCTGGCATGAAACTTCTCCAAACGAGGGCTAACAGCTGCACCTTGTGGGCTGGAAACGCCTTGCACAGATTAAGGAAAGAAGCCCCGTGTCATGAGACTCTTTCATTAACTGACTTTCAGAAGTTATTGGCAGGTCTTTGTCTTGTCAGAATAGATCTTGATTTCAAGCCAGTAAAGATAAGGGCAAGTTTACAATGATGACTACTATGTAGACAGAGTATTATTTAAGGATTTATATTCATTTGCATGTCACATTAAGGTCCTGTGCCATTCCCTGTGTGAATTAAGCACAGATAGCAGTTATAACAGCTACGAGCTTTTCTGATGGATTTCTACGTTGAAATGCAGTGAAATCTTACATTATCAGATGAAAGTGCCCACTCCCATACATTAATATCTTCCTGTATTAGGAACGGATATAAAAATAGATATCATATTGTGTATGCAAATAATGCACCGTATTCACAGGGATTTTTATTTCAAGGAAATTAAAGGTCATTCTAACTCAATAGGGAATAAAGTTTACAGTTGGTAAGACAAAGCAGGGGTGCATATCCTTTATGTTACAGGTCCCCTCAGGGAATGGTGCTTCACCTCCTATGACTCAGGCAGCAGTCGATGTGGATCCAGATTCCCGTGCTGCACCCCACCACCCTAATTATGGGGTCCAAACTGTGTGACATTGCCTTGGAAGAGCCATCTCTCTCTGGTGGCTTATGAGGCTTGATGAGGGATGGGGAGCCACCAGAGCCATCATCCCAGCTCTGGGCAGAGCAGGTCTGGGGTGGTGTGAGCCAGCAGGACTGTGTCCCTGGCACCTCACAGGTCTGCATGGAAGGGTGGATCTGGACAGTCTGAGCACATTCTTGCTCCCAACACCCTGCACAGCAGTCGTGGTTTAACCCCAGCCGGCAACTAAGCACCACTCAGCCACTTGCACACTCCCCCCACAGCAGCATGGGGGAAGAGTATTGCAAGGGTGAAAGTGAGAAAACTCATGGATTGAGATAAGAACAGTTTAATAATTGAAATTAATAATAATAATACTGGTGATGATGATGTAATGAAAAGGAAAATAACAGAAAGAGAGAAATAAAATCCAAGAAATACAAGTGATGCAAATGAAAACAATTGCTCACCATCAACCAACCGATGCCCAGCCAGTCCCCGAGCAGCAGCCCTCCTGCCAACCTTCCCCCAGGTGTATAAACTGAGCGTGATGTCGTGTGGCGTGGAATCTCCCTTTGGTCAGTTGGGGTCACCTGTCCTGGCTGTGTCCCCTCCCAGATTTTTGTGCACTCTCAACTGACTCACTGGTGGGGTGGTGTAAGGAGCAGAAAAGGCTTTGACTCTGTGTAGGCACTGCTCAGCAGTAACTAAAACATCCCTGTTTCAATGCTATTTCCAGCACGAATCCTAAACATAGCCCCATGCTAGCTAGTATGAAGAAAATTAACTCTACCTCAGCCAAAACCCGCACACCAGCCCTCTGCAAGGTGATCACACACGCCAGGAGTATGCAAAACATTGGTGAATTTACTCCTGAGAATATACGGTACACCAACCCAATATACCAACATACACCAATTATAATCATGGGATCACAGAATAGTTTCGGTGGGAAGGGACTTTTGAAGATCATCTAGTTCAGCCCCCTCCCTGGGCAGGGACATCAAGCACCAGAGTAGGCTGCCCAGGGAAGTGGTGGAAAAACAGGTGGATGTGGCACTTAGGGACATGGTTTAGTGGTGGACTTGGCAGTGTTAGGTTTATGGTTGAGCTTGATGATTTTAAGGGTCTTTTCCAACCTAAATGATTGTGTGGTTCTATAATTCTATGATCTTTTTCTTGCTCAGGTTGCTCAAAGCCCCATCCAACCTGACCTTGAACATTTCCAATGATGGGGCATCCACAACTACTCCAGGCAACCTGTTCCAGTACCAACTGAGTGCACTGAGCTGCTAAGTGCCAGGTGCAACTGCTACTTTGTAGGCATCAGACCTCTCCTCTAAGCATAGGATGGACTCATCCCCCCAATCCCACTTCATCAATCAGAGCCCACGGGCACATTTCCTCAGTCCCAGGGCCCGTCTCTTGCTCCCAGCCACCCCCCGCCCCCATTCTGCGCCCGGTCACTGCAGCAGCGATCAGGGGAGACCCCCTGCTCTTCCATGCCTGCCCATGCTGGTCCCTCTCTGGCTCTGTGCCCCCCATCCCACCTCAGCCCCATCTCCCGCGGAGGGTTTCCTCGGGAAGTGTTCTGAGGGAACTGGTCTTGTGCAATATTCGGGTAAGGAAAGAAAATTTCTGTGAAGGAAGTGGATTTTCAGCTGTTGGACGTCACATCGAGAAGAATGATTAAAATGCGAAAATAATGTTCAGCCACAGGGTAATGGGGTGTGCTGATGGTGTGAGAAAGGCTTCACAGCATTTCAGGGAGAGGTTAGTTCTCACCAGTAAAGTGTGCGAGTTAGAAAAGGAAATAAAATGCTCCCGCATCCCCAGGTGTGAGTGACTGTAGGGTTTATAAACATCGTCAGGGCTTCTTTGGTTCTGACGGATGATAGTAAGGGATTGTTGTGACCCCGCTACGTTGCAAGATCCAGATTTAAAGTGTCGATGTATCACTTTTTCATAATATTGCGAGTCTGTTCCCCCAAACTACCTTGAGGTGTTATTCATGGCTGCTTTGGCAATTTTTCATCTCAGCTAAGATGATTGATTAAAAATAGAACAACTGTCTTAAAGCTATCCCATGGCTCAATTCTTCTATTGAATTGGTCTTGCCTGATCTCCTCTCCCTGCTATATATATTATCCTGGGAGGAGCTGTGCTGCTGCCATGAGTGCTTGCAAGAGGAGCGTAGCAAGGGAGCCATCACCAGATATTGAGGAAAATTAATGCTGAGCTGGTAAGCCCGAACATACAGAGCAGAAACCTCATTATAATTATTCTCTTCCAGTGTAGCACAGCACGTATCTGGAATTATATAAGAAAAAGATTTTACAGAATTGTTCATGCCAGGATTGCAGAAGATGATTTATTCTTAATATTTCTTTGGGGGGGACAACCTTCAAAATTAAACAAGTTTTGACAAACACTGTTCAGCAGGTGTCTTTGTATTTACATACTGGATTATGGTCAAAAGTGCAAACTAATTATTAAATACGAAATATTCTTTGTCTCTAATAATAGGTTTTAAAAATAGATCATGTTATTACAGAAGACATTAATATTTGGAGAAGACATTAATATTTGGTGCCCCTGATGTCCCTGGGTTTAAAAGGGTTTTATTACAATTGTTTAATACTACATATTAAAATTTCCTCTCTGTTTGTGATGTGAACATTTTATTACTTTGGCCTAAATGGTAAGAATTAAATACATCCCCAGCTGATGTCAGTGGCTGGAGAGTGAAAACCAGCAGCCAACCTTCCATTCAGAAACGTCTTCACACTTAGACCTCAGAACCGCTTTGCTAAAATAGGTTCAGAGTGCATAAACCCTTCACACCTCACCAGCTAAGTAAGCATTGCTGCAGAGGATGTCTGACCCGAGCAAGAGGTTCAAAAGAGCTTCGGTTTTCTATCTTGGTGTGGTACTGCTGTGGAGCCCTGCACTCCTACACCGTACCCCTGTGCTCAGTCACCATCTGGGATGGGCACTTCCTTACCTTTCCAGAGGCACTACCCCTTCCAAAGTGGTATTTAACATCAAAACTGAGAAGTTTTATCCATCGTGTCAGTATCTCAAGTTCTGCTGAGCAGATCCGGGATTGCGGACAGACGTGATTCACAGCTCCATGCCAGGCAGACGGGTGATGTGGGCTGTGGGCAAGGGGTAAAGCCGTCTCCTGGTGCAGGCTCTTAATGGGCTGCCTGATCCCGGGCGTTTGTCATCGGGGGGAGGGGGCTTTGTGTATGTTTTTCCTGTTACCACTTCTGTCAGCAGAGATGCAAACCAGCCTTGGGAGCCCTGAAGTTTTGTGATGGATTTGAGATGATGTTCCACTCCTTCCCTGGCGAGTTCACCATCCGACAGGGTGTCCCTGGTTGCACAGTGGTTCACTGGGTCCATATTTAGGTGCCGGCTTTTCCCAACATCTCATTTGGACACTGATTGCGTAAGTCAGTCCACAGGGTTGGTCAATGTCTCATGTTCATGTTGTTCGTGTTGCTACTTGGGAAGTTTTTTTTTGAAATACCAGTCTGGCTGGCTCAGCAGGGCCATCTGGAATAGGTGAGGTGGGCTGTCATCAGCCCGAGTACTCACTGGAAGTAGAACCGTCATGTGAATTATGGTGCTTGCAAGGCACTTGGTGCTACCCTGCCCTGCCTTGGATGGCTGGTCTGGGTTTTGCAGTATCACTTCTTCAAAATAAAAAATAACTGAATGTAGTTTTCCACTGTTTATATTTTTAAACTATTGTTTTTTAAAAGATAGTAATGTTTACTATCAACTAGACAGCTACATGGTTGCTAAAGCAGATGTCAGTACTTACACTGGGAGGACTGCAAGAGGGGATAAAATATTTGTACATCCAGAAGAAGTTAACGAATGTTAATTCTGAGTTGTTGCACTACAGCTAGAAATAAAACTGCAATTTTCTTCATGTGTGAACCTCAGTTGCTGTGTATTGTAAATCCTGCAGGTCTGCTTCTCTTACCTGGCTTTTGTGCAATGCACTGCCTGCGTGCAGTCACTGCTGATTTACAGGTTTGGAGGAAGCCAAATCTGTTGAGACTAACAGGTTTATAAAATGCTATCTATTTCTGTCGAAGAGTGAGTGCAATACATGAAATGTTCATCTCTAGCATGGGTTTTTCTGAATGGCCTGCTCTAATGCTGCTCGCGTGAGGCTTCCTCTGCTTGCAAACTCAGCTGACCTCTCTGGTCACCTCCACCTTTCTCTTGCAGTTGAGCTTTGTGAAGAGATTCACAGAGGCATTACAAAATTAATTTCAGCGTAATGGAAGGCAGTTATGTATTTACACCTATCTTTTGTTTTATTTTCCATCCATAAAGTGTGGTATTTTTGCTTATTTCTTTTTTTTCTGAGCAGATCCAAACACAAGGATTGGCATATTTCAGCAATGAGAATTGGTACTGATCTGTTGTGCCAGCTTAGAACAAATGCATACTACAAGTTTAATGGGAGAAGTTGGGCTTAATAATTAGCTCATTAGAATATTCTGATTTTTTTGTAAAAAAGCAGGCTGCCGGTGGGCTCCAGCAGCATTCTCTCTCCTCATGCTTTCTTGAGAACTGAGGAAGGATGTCTTTGCTCTGTGATACTATTTAAAGTATCACGAATATGTGTAGTGTATTGGTTACATGTGTGCGATGTCTTATGGGATGGAGTGACTAACTGCTCAGGGGTCTAGCAGGAGGATGGGGCACTTTTCTAATTTTTTTTCTTCCTTTATTCTGTTGTTCAGATTTCAGTTGAGACAGAAATCCAGTCCAGGAGTAAGCAAGTGACTGCTGTGCAGCTGTTTGAGAAGTCCTGAGCAGCTCAGCACTTTGTGCTGTCTCTGGGAGTTAAAAACACTCCATGTCCTTCAAAAGCAAACCCCGTCTGCCTTTCTGAGAGTCTACAAGTACTGGCTCTCTGACCTGTTCTGGCTGATCCAGAGCGTATATCCAAAAAGCTGTCTCTGTTGGTCTCAAAGGGAAGCCAAAGTGCCTGCCTTGTGGATCATCCTGATTTCTCATCATTGTAGATGATTTTTTTTATTTGGGTTTTTTTTTTGGAAAACATGAGTAAACTACATCAGCTAGTCAGGAAGCAGAAATTTATGCAGCCTCTCCAAGTTAAACCTTTTCATTGAGAAAAGGACAGGCTTTGGTTTGCAAGCTTTCAGTTCAATTGTCCTGAAAGCAGTAGATGTTTTGGAAAAACATAAAATATCTAAATCGATTTATTAGTCTGACAAGATTATTTGAATTAAAGTTCCCAGTTGGGGGGGGGGGGGG
>Ga0065711_1034769_pt1 | contig 23267 bp, 13 predicted proteins | sample Hoacrofraction12_FD_59098 | JGI IMG/M metagenome (GOLD analysis project Ga0065711, IMG submission 59098) | Hoatzin crop microbial communities from Cojedes, Venezuela - Epithelial fraction 12 v2 (version 2) | ecosystem: Host-associated > Birds > Digestive system > Esophagus > Crop | place...
AGTAACTGTGTCTCTTCGGTGCACACGTTTGGAGGAGAGATCCCCCGTGTGCCCGGCGCCGTAATAAAGAATACCTGCTTAATAGTCTGCCGACTATTGAGTCTTCAATTCCGGCTTTTCACGGCATCAGTTGTGTATTTTGCAGATGGTGTGTCTGGTGTCTCCGATAGTGAGCAGTTAGCTTTTCCTTGCTTTTGCCTTTAGTGATGTGTAAGTCAATGGAAGCCATTAGCTTATTTCAGATAGAAACTTTCAGTTACTGCAGACCTAGATTTCAATCAAAACACATCAAGATGAAAGGCTCTGTAACCCAGTAGTAGTCCCTTGAGCCTTCGAGGCTGTTCTTGTCCTTTTAAAGTTAGTACACGTCCTGTAATAGGAAAAAAAAATTACTTACAGTTCAGTTTCTTCCCAGCATAATCAGCTATCTTTGGATTGGATTTAAGTCTTGTCTGTACATTTATTCTTTAGCAGCGCAAGAAGAATTTAATTTGCTTTTTGCGGATTTTTTCCCCTCTCTAGTAGTAGCAAGAGTTAATAGAATAAGAAGCAGAGATTCTAAGATGCAGTGCAGGAATTACGTTCTCTGTCATTTGTGGTTTAAGAAAAGGGGGTGGTATTCAGCTCTTGAAAGGGCTTTAATGAATCCTGTTTGGTGTTTTTGAAAGCTAATGGTCAGAGGAGAGCAACAGAAACAGCCTTTTCGCTTTTAGGGTAAACTGATTAGCATTTTTCCTGTTTGAGGTGATCGTTTCACCTCCTCTTTTTATCTCGGGATTTTTCACCGTCTGTTGCCTTTTGTTTGTATTCAAATGACATACCGTTAAAGAAGCCTTTTTTATGTGAATGCAATGCTTTCTCCCCTCCTTCTGAGGAAAATCTGCTTGCCACAGACAGGCAGAGCATGTGTTTCTCTTGTCTTGGTTGGGTGCACAAATCTTTTATGTGTGCTGCTTCTTAGCCTGTTGCCTAGACGATCACTGGCTTTCACTAAGGATGTCTGGTTCTCGTAAAGAGTTTGACGTGAAGCAGATTTTAAAAATCAGATGGAGATGGTTTGGTCATCAGGCGTCAGCCACTAATTCCGCAATTGAAAGCCACCAGGGAGACTTCTGGAACAGAGGACAAAATGTTACAACTGGTGGCACAAAGTTGTTAGATTCGGGTAACCTGCCCTTACCATCAGTTGGTTACGGAAGGTCCAGCCAACGGGATTTCCAGAACTCGCCTCCCTGGCCAATGGCAGCCACCTCAGAAATCCCGGCGTGCGAATTCTCGGCAGAAGATTGTGGAGGTGCACGTTGGCTTGACAGGCAAGAAACAGATGACAGAGCAAGCGAAGAAGAAAATGAATCGGACAGCAGTTCGTGCAGGTCAATTATTACTTTGCTATTGTGAGAAATGCGTTGTCGTGTTTACAGACAGCATGCATGCAGAGGCTAGCCTCTATTCTAGATTAAAATGCTTCAGAAACCCAGCAGCTGCTGTGCATCAGAAGCAGAAAATGATTTATAAGCAGGGTTCTCTGTGTTTCCTAGGACCTTTTTAAAAGACAACTTCAGTCAGTAAGGATAAAAAAAGCACAAATGTTCATGTACTCCCTTGCGTTTTAAATAGTATACCAAGTACGTGCTGCTACGAACAAGGTAATGTCCATTGCATGGTAATGTTACAGGATGCTTTCTAAATTAATTTGAAGTGGCGCTGGTTGTTTAGTTATGCTGGGAATTAGTCCCATGCCAGTTCGGAGAAAACTGTGAAAATGTGAGCTTCTTGTGACATGTTTCCACATGTTTCTATAGACAAGGGAGATGAAACTGTAAAAAATACTTAGACTACAAAACAAAGATTTTTTTTTTCTTGCATATGCAACTTGAATAATAGTAATAATAAAATAATCTATGGAAAGCCAGCCAGTTTGTGTTTTAAAGGGATTGCAGGTATCAATCCAGGTGTCTTGCACTGTGTATCCAGCGTAAAAAGAAAAAATAGCTTTATTGTGGCTGGAAAGGTGTTCTGGTGTTCTTCTCTTACATAGCATTACTAAAGATGAAACTGTAAAATTTCTTCTTAAATGAAAGGTATTTACCAGCAGTTGTAAATTAGGTAAGTTAATAATCTTTCTTGTTAAGTTTCAGTTTAATTCTTTTATTTCCTTTTACTGCATAAGTCAGCCATTCTTCACTAAGACATATTTTTCCTGCTTTGAGGTGCACATAGTGCACAATAGTTAGCTTACCTTTTCAAGTAAATTTTATGATGTTTGCTTTCTCGCTTTTAAGATAACTTTGCAATGATATGGCATTTCAGAATGTATGACTATTCGAAAGGGTACACTCTTCAGTAAAGCCTGTTAAGGACAGATCAATCTGGTTATAGCAGTTTTAGTGTTTTGCATTCCCTAGGAGAAGAATTCATTTAGTGCAAGGGTAAAGTAGTCCGTAATATAAACACTGACTATTTATGGTTTGTATAACCTTTAAAGATTGAAGGAAAGTAGAGAGGGTAAAAATGCTTGGGAGTCAACGCAGTGTTTTTGTCACTGAATGGCTAAAGTACTAGAATTACAGGGACGGGAAATCCTGCATACTGATGCTTCATAACAGCAGTCTTATTGTGCTGCAACAACTATATAGCTATAAATAACATATCTCTGAAGAGATCCTATTTTAAGTGATATTCAGGTATGAATTTTTAAATAGCTGTGTCACTGGATAATATATATGATATATGTGTAACATCAGCTTCCATTTCAGCAGCAGCTACTTGTGATGTGAAATTTTTATGTACAGCATTACCCCAAATAGGATATTCTCACCATAGCAAGGCAATCGGTGAAGAAAAAACATGTAATTTTATGAGATAAATGTGTAGATTGAAATTACTACAAATTTGTTCTTAATTGTAGGAGAGGAATTTTTATATGACAAAACTAATTTGTTACTTTGTAGAGCTGGAGAACTGCAGATACTTATATAGGGGATGTGAGAAATATATGTAGAGAGCATTGGGGTTTTGGGGTTTTTTTGCAGACAAGAGTTGTATGCTACAGGAAACGCATGTAGGATTTGAACTTAGTAAATTTGCAGTATCTTTTTAATGATGTGCTTAATCATCTATAGCATCTAAAGTTATTTGTAATTCCTTTATTGTCTTATAATTCTTGCTAGTGTTTTACTTTCGTGCTTTAAAATAAATATTTTAGATAAATTTTGAGTTCAGTGTTGATACAATTTAATATGTAACTAATGCTAGTGTAAGAACTTGTTTTGTATTGTTACCTGTATCTCTGTTCTGATGGGGAGACTGTATTTTCACCATGTTTTGTTCACTCCCTTTATTAAAAATGTATAAGCTGTTGGGCAGACTATGTAAGTCTGATGTTAAGAATTAAATTAAATGGTCTTTTTTGTTAGTCTAAAATATAGCATCTTATCTATTGACTTGAGAAAAAAAACAAACAAACCAACACCTTCATCTATGTAGTTTTCAAAGGGCTTTGTTCCCCCCTGTGAAAACCCTGTTACCTCCATTAGAAACAAACTATGTATATGAAAAAAACCTTTTTTAAAACTTTTTGTGGAAGCCAGGGTGTTACCATACTTCTTCGCTCCATTGTAACTTATTGCCCAGTTACAAGCCCTAAAAGCATGGAGTGACAGAAGCAGTTTTCCTGCGTTCTGTGTATCGTCCTTCCTCTTTGCCATGTCAGATAGCACAGGCAGAAAAGCATTTAGATCAGGTCTTTGTCGTTATGAAAGCTTTAGATTATTACATGATTCATTTAGAGGAGAGGTGCTGTGGGATTCATTTGTTATTAGTACAGAGTTTGGTGGCAGGAGACATACGCAGATTCCAAGTTTAGTACCAGAAATTTGACAAAGGCTGCGCCTGAGGTGCAAACAGATCATTCGGATTCGGGGATCGGAGCTAGTCGGCTGTAACGCTGTTCGCATCGTACTCCTATGCGTCATTTGTAACCAGCATTAGCTTGAATGATGCCTTACTGGGCCAGTGAGGTTTGAATTCTTTTGTTGGTTTTCATCTCCTAGATTTCCTCTATTGCTGCTGTTTAACTCTCCTGCATTCCTGAGGCAATGGTCAGCATTTTGGATTTGTACACCTTTTAAAATTTTCCAACAGCTGTGCAGATTCTTGTATAGCAAATGTAAGCTTATTAGCAATAGATTTGTTTTTCTTAACTTTTTGTGGGTGCCTTAGCAGCAGTCCACAGACCTTGAAGGCACAGTGGGTATCAAGCTAAAAGTACCTAGAGCACACCAGAGTACTCTATCAGGTTCATTTCACCCAGGCACGCATTAAAATATTGGAATTACTTTACTGTAGATTTAAGTATGGAAATGTATTCAAATATAATCTAAAATGTATATTTGTATTTGAACATTAAATACAAGCAATGTTTCAGAATTCATCTGAATTTTTAGTAACAAGTCTGTGATTGATGTTAAGACAAGGTCTGAATGTCGTGGGTGGTAGCTACTCTGCAGTATTGCTCTGTAGGAACAGTCTTGGAGTTAGTACGTTGTAACTTCCAGTCTAAGTCTGCTCCCCCCGCAAGTTTTCAGTCTACAGAAATCTTTGATATGTCTTTTCTCGCACAGCAGTCTTCCTGACATTTGAGGCTGTAAGTTCTTTAGGACCCCCAGTTGTGCTGTGTATTTCTGGATATCTCATATCACAAAATAATGCAAACTGCCAAATAAGGACAGTTGATAGATTCCCTAATTGTGGCATGATAGTAGTATGATACTTGAAATTAACTGAAAAACTATAAAAAGCATTTTTTTTTTGCTAGATATATGCATGAATTAAAAATAAGAAACTTTTTTGTCGAAAGGCAAGTTGTTTTCGGGGGGGAAATCTCTAGGCTTCTTGTTTCTTTTCTTCCATTCTGCTGCTAAAATTCTTTCATTTTCCTCTGTGCCTGTTACATCTTCACTTGGGTTGTGTCTATGCATGTTTGAAAAGAGTTAGCACAATTATATAGCATATATGAAGCAGATTTCATCTAGTGAGCTTGAACGGTAGATGTTGTAGTGAAGATAAGGTAACAAGAGGCTTCAGCATGGACTTTGCAAAGCCACAGGGGAATCCAACTATTTATTTGGATGGAATGGGCTTCCATGCAAGACGAACAGATTTTTGCAGTGATTGTCACGTGCTTTGACTGCATTAAAGCTCGGTCAGGTATGTTCTTGTACTGCTGTGCTCCTAGGTCACACTGCAATGTCGATGTGCCATGAGGTCGTTGAAGTAGTTGTGTGTTCCAAACAGAATGCATGTTACTGCTGACATTTGTGTGGGTATATGAATTCACTGCACTAAATCTAAGACATCTCTTAGAAGTAAGACAGGAAACATCAGTGCTATAATCAAAGGTCTAGCTGTAATGAAACTTGCCTACATTATTTCATATCAAAATTAGAAACAAGTAAAGATGCAGTAATAATTGCTTAGCAGACTGCGTATACAGGTCTTTGTTGGGCTGACACTGGAGTCTGTGCTCCAGCTTCTCACGTCCGTTGTTACTCATGCCGGTTAGATTAAGGTTAATGCAGATCTATTTGTGCTTGCTGAACCTGTGCCTTTGGATTGCAAGATTGTAGTTCTGGCTTTTGATATAATTCTTTAGCACAGAGTAAATCATTGGCCCTCAAGTTCACATGCACTTTTGTCCTCTTCCCATTATCCTGTCTTATCTTAAATTATAAAACAGTATGGATTTTTAGCAGTCTTTATTGTTACCATCTACTGCTTCCTTCTTTTATGTATGCTCTTCCCAGCCTTTGGAAGAGTCTCCAGATTTTTACTATCGCGTGCTTTTTCCAATAATGCTTTCAGCATCCTTCTGTTCAGCAGACTCCATTCTCTGCAGCTGATGTTCTTGTCTTACTAACTTTGAAGAAGGAAATATATTACTCCTTACAAAGTATAATATGAAATCATGGAAGCTGGTGCAAAAACTGGCATGTTATTTTAGTAAGTTTTGTTCTGATCTCTGTATACAATAAAATGTCATCTAGCTTCCAGACAGCAGTGTAAACAAACAAATTGTTGAAAAAATATTTTTAAAACTATTTTTAAACATTCTGTGTAAAACCTGCAATGCAGGAAGCCATCATAATGCATCAAGAAAGTTGCAAAATTAATATTTGTTTTAAATTGCAAAAGACGTATCTTAATATGTACCCTGATTTGTCCAAGAGGAGACATACTCTATTTTTTCTAATGTGTATGACCTAAACAATTGACTACCCTAGCCTAAAGATGACTTGAAATTGCAACAGTGCTTCTAATTATATTATTACCGAAACAAACCCACCTTGGGTTCATGGGTTTGTTATGCAGTATAGCAAATCCAGTGTCCTGTCTCAAAGTAGACAATTAGCTTACTTTTGGCTACATAGGAGGTTTTTGGGTTTAGGTTTGTTGTTTTTTTTTTTTTAAGTTAGAAAGTCCAGCTACTGGAGACTTGTCTATTCTAGTACCAGAATAACCGCCTTCGGTGGTTTTGAAAAGTAGTGAAATTTGTAGCTTGTTGGTAATTTGCAAGAGTAAATTCCATACGTTTCATTTATGATTGCAGAGTCCTGCTTTGATCAGTCAAACACTGGCTTTTGATTTCATTGACTGTTCTTGGGTTTGCGTTACAAGGATGGAAAGAGCATCATGTAATTTATAGTCAGAGGTACCATGCATTATTTTTCTTCCTTTTATTGTCTCCTCTAAACACAAGGCAGTCGCACCCATTTTCCTGCACATACTTAATTATTTTCATCACTTATCTCTAAACATCTTTTATTATTTTAAACCTTATTTTGAACCTTTTTGAAGTGTGAGTAAAACCAATATTTTTACTATTTTTCTTCTTTAAAATGTCGTGATGCATACTTTTTTTTTACCCGCATATGTTGAGATGTCTGCATTGATTTATTGATTTTCTGTTTATTTACATGTAATTTATAAAGGTAATATTCTTTATGCCTGAATTCAGATTTGAAATGTTGATGGCAGCTGCTTCATTTTCTGAGAGACAAGGTAGTGTTCACTGGAAATATTGTAGTGAGGAGAAAACCAAGTATTTTTTCCCATCTCTGCAGTTTTGTCAGTGTTTACTACTTCTAATGCTTGCATCTACACCCAGTTTGTGTTAGAGAAACGTATGTAAAACAGAATTTAAGCCAATTCTATGCAGAGGTTATTCTTGCTCCAGTTCCCATTTCATACCATTTTCAGTGTATCTGTGAAAGCCATTGGAGTTGGTGTATAGTGCAGCCTGCAGATTACAGTAGGGTGGATAGAGCATTTGCTTTTGGTTTGGTTTCCTAAAGGGACCAAGTTTATGCAGTTGTGTTCTGCATCACCTCTGCCATTTCCCTGGTAGCTTTAAAACCCATGGGCTGTTGTCATCGTAATGTAAGGGTAGGCAGAAGTCTCTAAGATAATGTCACTCCTCGCAAATGGCAGTTAGTTAATGGAGAGAAACCCAGCTTATTGCCTTCGCTGAAAAAGGGCAGAATTCGTCTGCTGCAAAGCTGGCTGCGCAGCACAGCTTCCCGTTCCTCACATTATTTGCTGGCTCTTGCCTAGTGAGGCAACGCCCTGAAGAATTGAGGGGAAAGGAGAAGAGCCAGACTTGTGGTGGATGGAGTGGGAAAAGGAGACGGATTTTGAAAAACAGACTTCATTTGTTGATTCTGTGAATGAGCCAGTTGAGTAGACAGAGTAGCAGTATATTTGGGGCATTTTCTCCATGAAGATTTTGCAAACAGAAATCCCGTTGTAATGCTGCCTGGCTCCTTTGTCCAGTCAAGGCTCCAGTAACCAGCTGCACTTCAACATGCTGCTCTGTCAAAAGGATTGCTAATTTGTAATGCAAGGAAATCAGCTTCTACTTGCTGCAAAAGTTTAGGAGAGACAAGGTGGTACTTATATATGAGGTCAGCGTCTGTACTACACGCCCTTGATCTAACCATGTCACTCTTACCTCGCAGTAAAACTACGTTTTTGCAGATTCGTAGGATTTCATACTGTCTTCTGGAGAAGTTGACCTTTTTCAGAAGTACAGATGAGGCTGCAGCTAAATTGGGTGAACTGATCGTGACAATAGAACAGTTTTAAATACAAGTGAATTTACACATAATTTTCAGAGATCATTTTTTTCAGACAGAATTTTACATAATTTTTCAGAAAAATATTTTTAAATTAATTTTAAATTTTGGATCTTGTTATTTTCTCTCTGTTCCAAAATGAATAATTTTAAATGTGTATTTGATTTTTTTTCCTTAGTCATAATGAAGTCTTTCTTGCTTCATTTTTATTTCAAAGACAAACATGGAGACATTTAACTTAAAAGATGCCTGCCTAAAAATAATGTAAAATGCATAAAATAAAATGCTTGAAAAAACAGTTTTGCAACCTTCGTTATAGCCAAGGTTAAGACTTACTAGAATTCATAGGTTATTAACTAATATGTATGACTGCTATAAAATAACGATTGTAACTCCTCCTTCAAAATGAACTCAATGCTTTCAAATAATTAAAGTAACAAATCCTGTCAGTAGGAACAGATTGTGCTCCTCCCCCATAAAATTTGAAAAACACTGATGCCTCGCGTTTGAGAGAGAGAGTTTAGTAAAAGTGGGAGGAAAGAAGGCTCGTATGTGGTTTGGTTTGGTTTGTTTTTATATTGAAAACTATGATGTGGCTTTGTTTAAGCTAAAGCAATGAAGCTTGAAAGAGCAGCAGGAGGAGAGGTGTGAATTCAGTGCTCCAGTCATCATCATTATATGTGCTTTTACTTCTGAAACTTGTTTGTCACCACTTTACTACCAGCCCAGTTAACCGCTTCATTGCTTTGCAATGCACTATTATATTGGGCAGAGCTCCTTACTCCAAACATCCTACTTGAAGAAATAAAATAGTTTAAAAATGAATGGTTTTATAGCATGGCTTGTACATAATTTTGATTTCAAAAAACTTACTCATATAAATTCTTTATTAGAGAAGTTGAAGAAAGCTAGCATCTTTAGAATATGATGTTTGTCCACAGGGCAGTAAAATGTGTAGCTAGCATGAGAAAGACCTTGTCCTTAGAGCAACTTAAATGTTTACAATCATCCTGAAGTTGTACCATACTTAATAAAAATTGGTCAGTGCTAGATAGGATCTTTTTTACATAAGCAGGGAAAGAAAAGAAAGACCAAGAAAAGCGTGGTTGAAGTTTAAGAACACAAAAAGAAAGCGCTACTGATTAGCGTTCTAAGATACTCATATTAATATTTCCACTTGATGTGTTAACAATACTATCTTATATGGAGAATATGCAGAGAAGGCTCTAATGCACTTACCTCGTGCTGGCAGCATCAGTCTTTAATGTAATTTTCTTAGTGTTGTGTGTGAGGTGTGCAGGAGTAGCCAATACCTCTGGCCTATGGGAGGGGAAGTTCATGCTGTACTTGAAGATAAATTGGAGTCGAGCGTCAAATCCAAGAGGAGCAGAGCCACCTTTGATGCTCAGAGCTGTAGGACCTCGTGGCTGGCTGTTTGCTCCGAGTATGAGATTCATGGGCCAGCATTAGATGCCCAGGTTTCCTCTTTTCAGGTGGCAGGGATGTAGCCTAAGAATTTTGGAAGGTGTTGCAGTACTACTGCTGGGAGAGGGAAAAGCAGGGCCTTCCCTTCCTCTGTTTTTTCCTTGCTTGCATATTCTCCCAAGCTGTCGTGGCTGTGGTGAACTGAACTGGGAAACAGATTTATAAAACAGTTTGGAGAAGGGAGATTTGAATTTTTCATAACCAGTCATTGGGTAATAGGCATAAATAGCCCTTGAAGCTATATCTTTCCTTTTTTGCAAGCACCTCAACTATTAGACTGTCTCTTTCATGTTCTTTTTATAGATCCCTGAAGATTAATCTTTTTTTCCTTCTCCTTTTCCTTCCTTATGGAAAATGGTTTGTAAGTTCCTGGCTAGAGGACAGGTATAGGGCTGAACTTCCTTGGGTGAGGGAAGGAACTAAGCCTGGTTGTGTTGTGTCCTGAATGAGTGCTTTATTGTGGCTGGTGGAAAACAGACACCACCGCAATTATTTTTCCTTATTGAGTAAGAGTGGTGGCTGCCACCGAGTTGTGTGCGGGACGTACACGTGTGCTGTCTTGGGGCCAGCAGTGGCTCTGGTGAGGGTGTGGTCCAGCAAAGTACTGGCTGAGAGTTTTTTCCTTCCCCCTACTGGTTTGTTGCTTCTTTGGTTACGTTGGCATGACTCTTTGTCAGGTTGTAATAGAAATCAAATCCCTGATACCATGTCATTTTGTTAATCATTATTGATGGGGATAATTTGAGGAATCTGGGTTAAAACCAAGAAACCTGACCTATGTCAACACAATTCAGGGTGTGATAAATTGTGATAGGGAACAAAAGTTTCCTAAGCATTTTATTGTTGAGCAGCGCCCTGTTCTTTCCACTTGAGTTTCTTTTGCAGGGTTGCTGTTTTACGAGTTGCTTTCACTGAGTATGTCTTGCTATTCAGTGTGAGAATGCCACCCAGTTTTGCCAACATAATGTTTTTTTATGGTTACGTGGTTACATTTTTCACATACATGAGTTCCTTGATTCAGTTTCCCACATGGCCACGAAGAATACTTGTTCCAGCTTGTCAGAGGGCCAGTGGTGAAGCAGAACAAGTGACTCACGGCGGGTGAGAAGAAGTTGACGCAGCTTAAATAAATGGCTAACCGCAGCTTCAGAGAGCACATTGAAGGCAAAGCCCTCCAAGGGAATTAGGTAGTGAGGTATCTCATATCTGATCCATTACTAGATTTGGGTTTGAATTAAGTGCCAAATTGTTTGGCCTTTTTAGTTATCTAGGCATATATATAAAAAAAAAGCAACAAAAAACCCAAACAAAACGAAAAGCCATTACAGAACATTTTATACTGAAAATCTAGACTTTGATTTTTGAGGAACTGTGTCTTGAAATTAATATCCTAGGCTAAGGACTGAACGAAGTCTCTTGGTAGATTTAGCCCTGAGCATGCTGCCTGAATTCATGACATCTTTGTGAAAGCAGGCATCTGGATGCAGACCTTGTGAATCCATGTCCTTACAAATATTATGGTAGGTGCAGAGTATTTTAGAAGTTGCCTGCATGGTGGAAAAGTAAGTAGTAGTCAGTTAAAGAACTGCAAGCAAGACGAGGTGCTTCCCTCAGTGTACATAATTAGGATTCGTCTCCTTTATGTCCTAGGCCCATGCATTCTTTTTGCATTTTCTGTTCCTCTTTTCTTCCCAAGCTGCTGTGTGTATGGACAGGAATATTTTTTCTCCCCATCCACCCTTGCTTTTCCCCTGCATTGGCTTCTACTGTGCTAGATCTCATTTCAGACACATAAGGCATCATGCAGTAGGAGGGGTGGTATGTTGATGTGTTTATGGGTTTTTTCCCCCTTGCATGCCCACACTCTTTTACTTGCTCCATGTATGCTGAATTTTGTTCTAGCCACCTTAGGCGAAGTGTCAAGCTAGACTTTAACATACATGTGAAGTAAGACTTCAACATATATGGCAGGGAGAGGTTTGATTCCTTACTGCATCCTTCCATCGTTTGGCAGTTTGCAGGGTCTTGGTAGGTGTCTGTTCTTCCTTAACCATCAGACAACGCTATAGATATGATTACTGAACTGATCTTTGCGTGTCTGTTAGTTGAAGAGTACAGCATAAAGTGATCATACCTTTTTCACAAGGGTTTAGAGAAGGTTTGGAGGAAGAGAGAAAGTGTGAATATGAAAAGAAATAAAATACCAAGGAAATATATATTAAAACAAATCATGTATGGCAATTTTAAAATCATGTGATTTTTATTTTATCATCTGCACATAGAATTGCTGCACCTCAATATTGTGTGAGCTAAGATTTCTGTTATTGTCTTCAGCAGAACCTCCAACAGCAGTCATACCTTATCATCTTCTCAAACTATGGAGCCCTGTACCTCAGATGAATTTTTTCAGGCTCTCAACCACGCTGAACAAACTTTTAAAAAGATGGAGAATTATCTTAGACACAAACAGCTATGTGATGTGGTGTTAGTTGCTGGTGATCGTAGAATTCCAGCTCACAGGTAAGTTCATCATAATTTGAAGTAACTTCTTATTTGTTTACAAATGGACCTTCAAAGCATGTCCTGTGTTTTGGTTATAAAAGGTCAGAACATCCTAAACAACTTAGAATACTTTAAACGTGTTTATGTTATTTAACATTTATTTGGGAACTAAAAGTTAGTTCCTGTCTGTATGTCTTCCTTCAAGCCTATAGTAAGATACTTGCCTAACAAAATAAAAACTCAAAAAATCCCAAATGCACCCTCAGAATATTATAAGTAGTAGTGGTTTCTGTACCATAGAATGAAGTAAAAAAATTTCTTAGATTTCATTTTTTCTTTGTACTAACAATTAAGTTGTTGGAGTCACAGTTAGCAATAAGGACAGTCTTCTATCTGCATAAAGTTTTTTTGCTCCTGTAGTAAGAAGAGTCCTTTAATAATAGACCACTGAACACTGACAGCAAGCATTAGAAGGCTATTTTAGATCAAACATCACCCTATCCGTCACCTGTGTAATTAACAGATCATATAGCATGCCACTTAAAAGCTAGGAAAATACCAAAGATTGTGAAACAAAAGTATGAATAACTGAAGCATGTTACAGTATTTAATGCACAGTATTAATAGTTCAAATAGAAACATAGTTATAATTAAGCTGTGGTTTCACAAGATTAGGTCTACAACAGAAATTGCAGCCTAAAGCATTTCGATTTTCCATTGCTCATTCCTATCCCCACAGTGAACTACAGTTTAATACTGTAATAGTAATAAAAAGATGGGGAGAGGTTGCTGGTTTGGGGTTGGTATTTTTCTTAAAAAGCCAGATCTCTCTTTTCAGGTGTCATCCACACTGTTGTGTTGCGTGGGGACGGAAACCTACTTGAGGATCAGGGAGGCAGTTATGGTATAACTTGCTATTGCTCTCAAACTTCATTTTATGGAACTTCATTTTTAAATAGCGACAATTATTCCTGATGTTTCCAAGCTGATTTAAACAAATCTTAACTGCAGTTACTGCTAAAATGGGTGGTTCTGCTCTCCGCCCAACCGCTGGCCTGAACTCCTTTGTAAGCACTTATAGCAGCATAGCTGTGGACTATGATGAATCCTTTTTGGAGACACAGTAGGGTGAGCAAGACGATTTGGCTTTCCCTGTGGCTACAGAGGTGCTTAAGATCAATATTCAGTTTGTTCAAATTAATTGCAAAACTGCATTGTCCTCGTGGAAAGAGTGTATCAGGTGAAAACGGGGAATGCACACACCCCTCCCTAGTGGGTTTGCACCCACTGAAGTAATTTAGAAGTCAAAGGCCTTTGGAGTGCTGTAAACAGGAAAAATAGTGATTATAAACAGGAAATAATTTTACTTCCTTATGTGCCCATGGTAGCACCTTTGCCGTATACGTTCTGGAGTATGGTTTATTTAATGCTTAAAAAGTGTCGAAAGGGTGCAGAGGATAACTGTAAGTATCTTGTAAGGACTGGAAGATTTTTTTGTGGAACAAGATAAACAGAAAGACAACATTCTGTATGCTAAAAAGTTCTTTAACGTGTTTTGTACCTGTTTCTCATTTATTCAGAGAACTGGCTTTGCTCCTCCTGTTTCTGCTACTGTACCTATTTATGTAGTGCATTAAGGTTATGCTACCACCTGTTATTGCTCTGGTCTTCCCTTCCTAGGAGGAGAAACGTCTTGCTGTAGTTGGTATATTGTGTTTTAAATGTGCCTGAGAGTTAAGGCCAAAGAAGCACACTTGGTGCTTGTAGCAGGAGGTGGGAGGCTTATGACTGTCCTTAGTTCACTTCATAATCTCGAAGCAACTTAGAAAGAAGCTTTGCCTTTTGCACAGTAAGTTCTTTCTCTTACTTTTTTGTTTTCACAGAGAAACATAGCAGTAACTATAGTCTTCATCTCAGTACATCCAAAGTATCTCACTAAACACTGAGCTTTTCCATAGTGGGAAAGATAAAGATGGAAATCTTAAATTCGGTTCAGAATTTTATAGAAATTCAGTAAGAAAACTGGCTTTATATACTTGCAGTAGCCTATGTTATAAGAAAAAAAAATCGCTAGGATTTTTGACTGCCTGCACCCACATTCTGACTTCTTTAGTATGGACTGCAGGCTGAAGCAGTCAGTGTATTTCAGGATGCTAGTGATTATTTTGTCTTAAGACTTGATAAGCAATGAAAGATGTATTAAATAGATATTAGCTTAATGGCTTGGCATTCTAAGGTGTAAGAAAATGGAAAGTTCACCTACACTGGGCAGCTTTTTTTTTCCCCCTTTTTAACAAAAATAAAAGTTTTTTTTTTTAATATGTGGTCACATAGTATTGGTAAGAAAGAACATTTTTTAGTCACTCTCATATATAGAGAGGAGTGTTCAGATTGCGTGTTTTGAACCTGATATTTTTAGTAGTTCCTGTATTTTTTTTTCTTAATGATATGTTTCTACATTTGATGATAGTTGAATGTTCCGAGGTGTGTGATAAATGTTTTTAGAGAAAAGAGCAGTGAGTTTGGTGTCTGCAATAGTAGTAAGCACAGTTAATGCATTACTGAAAAATTCTGAAGGGTTTTGGTTTGTGTCTATTCAAAGAATTCAGTCTACGAGTCTACTATAAATAAAAGTATCACATTGTAGTCATGATTTTTCTGAATATGTGATTCTCTGTTGTTCTAAGACTGTTTATCTTCTTGTTCTGTGCTGAAATTATAGCTAAGAACTTATTTAGGAGATCAAGAAGCAAGTAGGAAAGGGGACAGTTCTCCACAAGGAAAAAATGCATTATATTCCCACTCCCTCAGCCTACAGTTCCATAAAGAAATTTTGCCAGACTCTTAATGAAATTTAAGTTTTTCAGATGCTTTTTCTGTGTCAACTGCAATTTCAGATGCCTAAAAGTAATTTATTACTTTCCTATTTATTACATTCACCTAACTGCTACATCCATTATAAAAGTTTGTTTTGTTTTGTAATAACCTGGTGGTCAGAACATTGACTTCAGAAAAGGGAGGTCTGTGTAAATTCCTCACCAGAGGGGATTTAAAGCCTGCCCTGCATCCTTTTACCAGCAATCTGAAAACCTGTGTAGAGCCATTTTCTTTATTCCTGTTGACGCTGAAAGATGGAAATACGAAAGGTGGGACTGGAGGAAAGCAGGCAAATGGAAGGTTATGTGCTCTCGGGGTTAGGAAGCTTGTCTGGAAGAGCGCAGTTCCTGGTTTGCAGACATTTTTATCTTGAGGCTTATTTATTTTTGTGCTTCTTTTCCATGTGACTTAATAATAGTTCCTTTCTTTCACAGTCAGTATTGCTGTAGTTTGTAAATTCTTCACTGCAGCTTTTTTTTTTTGTTTTAGCTACATGTTTATAAAAGTTTAACGCAAAGTGTCTTTCCAGAAAGTCAAAGTATATAAAAACGCAGTTCTGTGGTAGCTTTATGTTTAAAAGGTACTATTGCTACTAACTGTGGTTATTTTGAAAACTTTTACGAAATAGTTTCTTGTAATCATCATTTCAGTGTCAGAAGCAGCAAACAATTTTTGAAAGGTTTGATTTCCCTGGAAAAGAGCTACAATTGGAAATCATTTTAACATAAACATACTGCATGTATTTTTAGGTGTTGCTTGCTTTTAAACAAATTTAATTGAAATAAATACAGATATATTACTAGTGTGGGATAGTACCACTTTCATATATTCTTTTTATTACTGACATACTTTGTTATCAAGAATAGAAACTACCTGAAGCCACCAATGTATCAGGTGCTTCATGCTAGGATGCATGAAGTATTCAGGATCACCTTACAACTTCAGTGAATGATATTAATGTGCTGTTGAGTTCCGCAGGACTATTTTCAGTTGTTACACAGCCACAAACAAGGAGTTGCCTAGGAAGCATCTCTTTTATCTTTAAGATGTTAAGAAGCTTCACTTCATTCTGTCAGGTGAATCAGGTTGGGAGATACTAGATCTGTAAATTGCCGATTTGACAGCTATCATCATTTTATGTAATAATTGCCTTGAAGACCTAGAAAACTGTCTAGATGATGCAGCTTGTGGCAGTTCCAAAAGAAGTACAATTTAATTCAGGCGTGCCACCCTGCTCACACATATGTTACCGGGTCTCGGTAACAGTGAAATTAGAAAACTCTTCAAAATAAGTGAAGCCGTCATGGTGGATCTTTCTGGTTTTGGATCAGAACCTCCTGTAAGAACAGGGGGACATACTGAAACAGATTTTCAGTGTTTAGCCCATAGCTGTTGAGTGTTTCTTCCAGAGAGATTAATTGTTCAGACATTTCATGATCTCCCAGATGAAAAAGTCTGGTATTCGTGTGTTCCTTTTTCTCTACATTTCTCCTGTGCGCAGAAAAGCGCAACCAACCTACTGCATGTGATTCAGTAGCCAAATTCTTGTAATCTTACTTGTGCAGAATTGAGTATTTGGCAGTAGCTGATAATTAGGTAAGGAAAGTAAAGGTAATTACGTTCGACATCCGCAGCTGAACAATTCAATGCCAACTGTGTTAAGGCTTTTTCTTGATTTTTTTTTTTTCCTACTGTTAGGAGGCCTCTCTGATGTTAATTTATACTAATTTCATTGGCATTTTAGTTGGGCCAATTATGAAAGAAATATTACACCTAGGGGAAAAAAAGATTACAAACTCAGAATTCAAAGACCATAGCTTTCTTCAGTTTCTAAACTGAGGAAAGGCAGTATTTTGTAGCATCAGTAGTTCCCAGTCAACTCTTGATACGGATGAATATATTAATTTTAATGATGAATAAATAACACAAAGAGATTTGCTTTATGTTAAAGACTAACAGAGTCATGATGGCTCTATTTAACAAGGAGATTGTGAATATAAGTATGGTTTTTGTAGTCATTGCACGGAGTTTCTTTTGAAAAATCATACTTGTCACTTAGGTCTTTTAGAGGTTTTTTAGCAAAAAGGTTAAATATGGATGAGGAAAGTCTTCCATGGATTCCTCGGTTATATGAAGGTGTTAGCTGCTTCACATTGTGTACTCTGTACGTAGGGATGCAGTTTAATTTTAGACAATCCAGAAAAAGGTTGAAAGAAAAATCAGTTACTAGCTATAAGATTAAAAGATCAGTGAACAAGTGGGTATCAAATGGTATGAGTAAAGCAGTAATTGATTTTTATTGACTAGTGGGAAAAACATAGGACAAGAAAAGGCCAGTTGGCTGGGAGTCTGCCTTTGTTTTCTTTTATGCTAGCTCAGTGTCACTTTGATGCATTGTCACTGTATCTTTTAATCCCCTTTCTTTCCTTGAAAGAACTTTTTTCTACATTAGTTAAATTAAGAGAAATGTGTGGATACCTGTTCTAAGACTTTTTGTTGTGAACATGCTTTTTGGCTAAAATGATTACAAAATTATTACCAGTCTAATTTGTGCTTCGGCATATTACTTGTATTAATCTACTTCTGGGCTGCAGGTCCTGTTTCGGCATATGCAGGTCACTCTCTGGAAAGCACTTAGCACTGTGAAGCGTGTATACCTTCTCATGAATCTGAACACAAGTTTGCAATAATACTGAATGGATTGCATTTTAAATTTCTAATAATTTATTTTGGAGGACTTCGAGACTGGAAGGTACAGGGAGACATTTGTCGATATCGCACAGCTGGTGGAAGTAGTTTGTCTGGAGCCTTGGGTTATTATTTGGCATTTCTTCAACAGTTGTTGCTAAACTATGTACAGTCCAGCTATTTTCTAAATAATAGCGCAGCTAACTAAACCAGTTGCACTGTTAAGGGGAAGGAAAGAAAACAACCAACCAAACCAAAAAACCCCAAACCATGTTAAGATTAGGTTTTAGGTTCTGTTTCCTGTCGCAGAGACCTTTCTTTTCAAGCTCTGTTCTGCATAGAAGTTGAAGTCAGTATTGTCAGTGGTGAATATTTTGTTTGGTTTGCCCTTTTTTTTTTTTTTTTTATTCTGAATTGGACCTGCAGAGTTACTTGGGTTATTCAAATCTGTCCATCTACACGCTTTCCCTTCCGATGAGAACCCCTATTTTGCACATACAAATCGGATCTTGTCATCTCATTCTATCATGAAAAGCAGTTGAAAAAACTCTCCCTTGATGTTTATAAGAATGTACTCTCAAATTTCACTAAACTGCTACAGATCTCTAGGAGGCAGTATTTTCATGTAACTGAAAGCGTCATTAAACCTGAGGTTAAAATGTGTGGAAGTGATGCCTGGACACTACCTTGGCAGAATGTTCTAATTTTTCTCAGCAAATCAGCCACAGAATAAATCTTGTATTTCAAGAACAATATGTTCTTTATTTCTCATTATAAAAGTTTAATCATATGAGATGTTAAATTAAAATTAATCTTTTCTCCGTGTGCTCTTAACACAAGTCTGTTGCCTCAGCAGCTAGAACAAAAGGATTACCCTGCTATAGGCCTGACCAAATGGTCAATGGTCAGACAATCAGCGAGAAAAAAGTAGTTGAAATTGGTCAACAATTTGTTATTTTGCAGTTATTTAATAAAGAGACAGTTCTTTGTAGTTCATGACTTTGTGTGTGCACCTGCAAATCATCCCCATTGATACATGCTTAGACTTGTTCCTCAGCACCGATGCTCACCTTTTCAATTAATTTTACTCTGTTACGTGGTTCCTGACCTCTGTCATCTTAACAAGCCAATATAATAAATCAGCACAGAATAAACTGACTTTTCATGCAGCAGTAGATTCATTGAATGTATGCTGATGGACTGTGTAGTGTGTTTGTAGTAGGCTTGGTTCTTGAGCTTGCTGTTTGTGTAGCTCAGTACATACACAAGTGTATTTATGTTTGAATTCCCTGTGAGCAAGGCAACAGTGCACTGCTGCAGTACAAAAATGATCCAGCCCACAAGGCTGTTCTGGAGGTCTCTTAGGGAAGAGACCAGCAGACCTCATGAATAGTTATGGTAGGTTTCATACAACAGGACTACGGGTTGAATATTCCTGCCTCCCGTGACTCTCTTTCTCTTTCACCTTAGTCCTGTGAACACATACTGAGACATCTAAACTATTGTACATTTTGTGGAGTGGCACTATTATATATACTCAGTGTTTTACTCTCAGTAATCTAAAGAAATACCTGTTGAGCAGCAACATGTTTACTCAGTATCTTAAAATACTCGGAATTGTTAACAAAAGGCTAAATACATACCCACGAAAGAGATTACACTGTACCATCTCCGTGTTTACTGTACTCAGTTCTGTCATCTGTCTGTATTAGTAAATGAATACATATGCGTGCACCAAGAGCAAAAGCATTTTAAAGCACTTTGAAAAGGACTAATAAGCAATTCTTTCACATTTAAAAAAACACCTGACATAATATAAGCAGAAGTCGATTTGATTTTTTTTTTTATTTCCTTAGTATATATTTATATTCCATTTCCAATTTATGTGGTTTTGTGGGTTGTTTTTGTGTTGGCTATTAAAAGTCATTGAGCTTTGAAAGGGTAATTCATTTACGTTAGCAGCAAATGTAGATTTGATAACAGTACTTCATTATTCATAGAGGGGAACTAGAGCATGGAGCAGTTTTTCAATTTAAAAATGTTTTTCTCACTACAGTGTTTGTTCAAAGGGCAAAGTAATGAATCATAAATGAACAAACATCAGGTTGACTAAGTTTTTTTTTCTTTTCCTTGCTTTGTCTTTGTCTCTCCTTTTCTGCTGCACGATGTACTCAGATTGGTTCTCTCCTCTGTTTCGGACTACTTTGCGGCAATGTTCACTAATGACGTGAGGGAAGCAAGACAGGAAGAAATCAAGATGGAAGGTGTGGAGCCAAATGCATTGTGGGCTCTGGTTCAATACGCATATACAGGTATTTAGAATGAAAATGGGAATTTCATCTAATGAATTCTTCTCCTGTGAGCATCATATATTCCGTAACTAGATTTCAAATGCTCTTTAGAAATTATTATTCACGTCATTTAATTCCTTATAAATAAATAAAAATAAATCATCATTGCTGTTACCTGAGGCAACCTGGTAGGATATAGTTTCTCTGATAATACTATATTCTGCTAGTTAACAAATTATGTGGGTATTTTAAATGTATCATGGCTGACAAAAAAGGAATCTGACTAGCATTCCCTTTCCTTGTATCACTATAGGTACTAATTTTGAAAAGCTGATTATCTGTTGCTGAGGGTCATGTTTGCTAAGCTTTATATTCTGTCATACAGTCTGTAAGTAATGCTGTTGCCTCTGAGTTTTAGGGAATTTAACAAATGATGAGAGCAAAATGAATGTGATCTACTTTTTAATGTTACTAGGTCGCCTTGAATTAAAAGAAGATAACATTGAGTGCCTGTTGTCTACAGCTTGCCTTCTTCAGCTCTCTCAGGTTGTAGAAGCATGCTGTAAATTCCTAATGAAGCAGCTTCACCCGTCCAATTGCCTTGGAATCCGATCTTTTGCTGATGCACAGGGTTGCACTGACTTGCACAAGGTGGCTCACAATTACACTATGGTATGTTGTTATTTTAAGTCTCATCTGCTTTATTTAGTAAGGAAAATATAGAATGTTTGGCTGAATAGAATACTAATGTTTTTCCCCCAAAAAGCCTTAATCATTTTCCAAGCAAGAATTCCCATATGCTCCCATGATGAGAAATGACAAAATAAAGTTGCTGGTTTAGAGTTGGAAGAAAATAGGCAAGCATTAATAGTTCCCTGTAGCAGTAATGAGGTGGTGTGATATGCGTTCAATAAAATCATTTAAAAGCTTGTTCTTATTTCTGTCAGTCAAAAACTACAAACTTAACAGTGGGCAAGCTGCCACCATCTAGTCCAGAATAACATTGCTAAATGAAACTGTAGGCTTCTTGTTTTGTAATGAGCTGGAGTAATGAGGTTGTAAGTTATACCAGGGGTATGAATGTAGGCGTTCATCAGTATAGATTCTGCATTATCCTTAATTTCTTAGTAATGGGATGTCAGGATGGCATGAAACAATTTGATTTTAGGCTAGGCAATATGTGGCTAAATACATATCTGCCATTGATATTTTTAGAGTTAATTTGTAGAAAAACTGACCTGCCGACATAATTAAACTTATTAGTAATCCTTTTATTTTCATGTAAAATATTCTTCTTTTCCATCTTACAAGCGTATTTTAGTAATGTTATCAGCAGAAGAAGGCAGGAGAATTATCTCTGAGGCAAGTCAGTTCATCTGTTCGTTGCAGTTTTGTGAGGCATTTTTCTCACTGCTTGATGAAATTTCGCTTGTGTAAGCTCTTGGGACCTGAATTGAGGGCATGTGTAGATACTGCATAAGAGATGTGGGAATGAAGATAGTACTTAATTTGCTTGTGTCGCATGGCATTGCACTGCCGTTAAGCTGTTGGCTTAGATGCAAGAGGTCTAATTTCTGTCTTGTAATTACTGTTAGAAATCTGTGGCTTTTCCTCTTGTTGCCTTAGTTTTTGCTAGTTTAAAAACTTCTCTTTTTTTTTTAATTATGTCATCTTGGCTTAACTTAGTTTAGTATGTGTAGCAGTTTAAAATAGCTCTTCTGTTTTTCTGTATGAGATAATGTTCTCCCTCAGTCGGTGGATCTCTGATGTATTTAAAATCAAGCACACACTGAAATTTACCAAGCCAGGTCAGTGAATAGCATGCAGATTGTAATTTAGATATTTCTATTCTTGATCTTCATTATTGCTCAGACACCAATAAGGGGGCTGCTGTTAGGCAGACAGTCAGATGAAACAGTGAAGATAAATGCGTTTTATGCCTTTGAGGAATACTAGAATTAATGCTAAGCAAGACAGCGATACAAAAAGTACGCAAAATGACAACTTCCCTCTTGTGACCTATTTGTTCTTTTTCGGAATAAGCATGTATTTTGGTCTGTGCTATTGTCATTTATCTTACAAGTGGACTGGCAAGATCAGAACAGTAATAAACGTTAGACTCATGTGTCTTTAAATGTTAATGTTAGGGATTATAGTCTTACTATTTTGACTGGCGATTCATGACTTGTGGTGGAAAGGGGCTGTGAACTTTCTAAAAGCCCTTCTTTTATAGCACCTGTCTTTCTTTTGTTCAGATCACAGGAAAACAGTTGTGTGCCTTGTGGCCATTGTTTATTTCAGTGGCAAAATTGTTGCTTTTAAGGCTTCAATGTGGATGAAATTTAAATTAGGTGGGTTTCAAAAAGCCATTTTCAAAACTAATTAGTTGTGCTAGATGGATTCTTCCCAAGGCCTCTTTTAATGTTGTTTAGTTCCAACAGAGACATGAAATTGAATTTTAGTAATAATGAGTAATAGAGAAACAGGTTCTTTAGTTTGAAATGAATGTTGCTATGGAAACTGCATAGAAGTGTATAGTCCAATTGAATCTGCGATTAAAATAAATCCCAAAGTAATTTCATTTGTTTAAAAGCTGTTTGAAAAAAGAAAATGTTCAACAGTAGTAAGTGCTAGCCACTTGATGCTCTTTCCATTAAGAAGTATTAGATCATAAGGGTTAAGCACACCTGTAGTACTTGGAAATTCTGTTTGTTAAAACAATTAATTATTTTTATGCTGGAGTGGGCAGCGTAAAACAATGGGGGATTATACTGAGTATAGTATATACTTCTGTCTTTTCCATTTAATATTGGTTCTTTTAAAGTGCTTGAAGAAGGCGGCAAAGAATAAGATAAAATACATAAATTTTAATTTGTATAGAGTATTTTCTATGAGTGTTTCTTTTCAGAAAGAAAAGTGTGTTTTGTTTTCAGAAAGAAATCAGACTGCCATTTAACCGGTTTTCTCCAATTAAAACAACTTCTCAGTTTTAAAGGTTTTTATGAAACACGCTGTAATTTGATAAACATCTTACCTGCTTCATTAAAATAGTTCTTTACGTAAAGACAAGAAATTCAGGTGAAATGAGCGTTTTGTTAAACTGAAGGACCAATCAGTGAATTATCCCAGTAGGCCTACCTCTGTTAATAGTCCTGCTTTATCTGAATAATGCTCGTTGGTATCACAGAATCACAGAATGGTAGGGGTTGGAAGGGACCTCTGTGGGTCATCTAGTCCAACCCTCCTGCCAAAGCAGGGTCACCTACAGTAGGCTGTAGAGGACCTTGTCCAG
>Ga0065711_1005975_pt1 | contig 23265 bp, 15 predicted proteins | sample Hoacrofraction12_FD_59098 | JGI IMG/M metagenome (GOLD analysis project Ga0065711, IMG submission 59098) | Hoatzin crop microbial communities from Cojedes, Venezuela - Epithelial fraction 12 v2 (version 2) | ecosystem: Host-associated > Birds > Digestive system > Esophagus > Crop | place...
AGTACGGGTAACACTGAGAGATCAGCCAGCCAGAGGTCTGTAATTCACCTTGTCTCTCATTTTCCCCTGTGATTTTTTTTCTTTTTTGATTATCAAGAAAATCAATAAGGTTATGTCCAGTGATGTCTGGGACTTCTCTGTCAACTCTGTATGCATGAAAAGTGATCGATTACAGTGATACTACAGAAAAAATAGACTGCCATAATTTTTACAACCCAGGCTCTGTATTTGAACTTCACTGAGGCAATCAGCCTATAATCAAATGCTTACCGTCTCTTTCAGACTTTAAAACTAGTAGACTCCATTTCAGCAGTGTCATGCTTTCACCCCTAGAATGGAAGAACACAGGGTTTCCCACTTTTGTAACTCCCGGTTGGTTTATCAGTTTCAAAACACCCATTTGACTAAACCAGTTGATGAAGTTGAAAGGTAAATGAAAAAATATTTTCTCTGTACTGCTGTCAACAGCTCCAGTTCCCTGTGGCTAGCTGATGGTTTCCAGCTGCTCAGTGACCTGGCTCTCTTTAACACTTCATTTGTGCACTATTTTACTTTTTCAATTTTTTCAACAACTCTTGCAAGTAGCATAGCTGAGATCTGTACTGAATGAACTAGCTCTGCGCTGACGGTGCCACAAAACAGGCAGGGCTCACGCATCTTGCTTCTTTTTCCGGCACCCTGCTGTAGCCCATCCTGACCCTAGCCCTACACTTCACTTTCTCATGTCCATAAGGTGCCAGACTGCGAATGCTGAGATCCAGTCCAGTTTCAGGTGCACAGTTTTGCTTATGCCAGGTGAGCCCCGCTGATGAAGTGATGCAGAATCATCCTGAAAATGCACTGCAGGTCTGACACTTTGAAACTGCAGCACACCCACAGCTCAGCAGCACGTATATTCACTTTTCTGTATGTCCAACAGCTTGCACTGCCACTCATCTCGAGAAGCACCTGGGAAAGAGTGTGTTATACATCCTGGGGTTTTCGACCCACATGTCCATATAATGTAATATGAACAGATACAGTGCAAGAAGCGTATCTCTCTGCATGGGCTCCCTCAGCTTCTGACTCTTTGGCCAAATTTCTGACTGAGCTCCACTTTGCTTTGGTATTTCATTGCTTTGTCCTCTCCCCTGGCTTACAGTGTCTGCAGACCACAACCAGGCAGAAGTGAGGGGCTTTCCAGCTTTCCAACCTTGGCTTGCCCCTGCTTCATTCAAGGTCTCCTGGCGAAGCCAATGCAGCTTTCTTCTCTATTTTCAGTGGGAACATGAGAAAAATTGATAAAAAGACAACTATCTTTTATTACAACTAGGAATTCATCCATATTTTTTTCAGTATCCAAATTACAGCTTCCACTAGTGGTGGTAGAAAGGTGAGTTAACCTGCGGCACAGTTTTCCTTATCTTCCCAGTATCAAGAGTTTTGTAGCAAAAAGCTGCAGTTCAACATTTATCATGAAAATGCTTATGTTATTTAGTCTTTACATTTTGGCACTATAATTTGGTGAGAAATTTGGTCCTCACACAAAAGGGTATTCTTACATGTCATGAGCTCTCCATGAAAAAGTCCTACAGTGTATCACAGGAGAGAACACTCTGCTTCAAACAAAAAAATACATTTTCTACTAAATTCGCCTGTATCTATTTTACAAATCAATCCAGACTAAAGTGGATAAAAAACCATTAGGGAGTGAACTACTGTATTCTTGGGAGTAAAGTGACAAAACAGCTTGGGATTTTTTGGCTGCTATATTTTCAGTCGAATCATTTTTCCCTTATGTTCACATTTGCACCACACTTTCAAAGAAAGCACTTCACCTACATCCAGCTCAGAGTAGTCTTATGTTTCTGTTATATTATCCATACATTGAGAAACCATCTGCCCCAGTAACACTTCATCAACATATCTCTCAAGGTTGTACGTGTTTGGCTTCAAGTGGCATCATGGATTTTTTTATAAATACAACTTTTTTTCCTAGTAATTTCTGTACATTTAGACTTGAATATGCATTTTTATATTGCTTAAGAAATTCCAGAAGGGCATACACATACTAGAAATAGGGGTCTCACTCTTTTCTGCATTGCAGTCCTGTCAGTCATTCATATCTGTGCAAAATAAGTGCAGCATAAACAAAGTGCCAGGTCTGATTTGACATCAACTCTGCAATGCATAAATAAGGTGCAAAGCAGGGAATGACTGACCACAGAAACTTTATAGCAGGTTTCTGGCTAGGTACAGAAGTATGGAAATTCTGGGTGCCAATAACTTCATGTAAATAGGTTATGTAGAAATACAATGCTGTATTTCCTACAGGTATATGGTATTTCTAGTATGCATGTGACAGTTTCCTTAATACATTATCTCCCTGAATATACGAAATTGATGGCTTTTGCACCATCTGTACCTAGAAGATGTATATGATAGCAGAAGCTACCATGTCTGATACAAAAAATACAAGTATTGAAAAAGAAGCCATTTCCTAAAACCCAATCAAAGCTAATTTCTAGCAGAAACTGTAAAGAAATATCTCAACACGTTTACTCTTGGAAATATTCTTACTGGAGAGATTGACTGTTACCCAAAGTTAACATCTATGCATACTTTGGAGCAATTCCTGCACCAGTGGTGACAGTAACACTCTCTAGCTTTGTCTGTATCTGCTCTCCATCTTACTCACATGCTCTATGTCTAAGGAAATCTTTTCTTTTATTGTCCTTCTGTTATTTTCATATACTTATTTCTGGAATAAAAGACACACTATCTAAGGAAGCAACATGTTCCAGTGGGATCAGGACCAGTGCAGCAGCAAGAAGATGACGATTCAGGTTTTAAGTCTGTGCCTGACTTGCTGTACAGTCTGGTTACTTACCTTCTGTTTAGCAACTGAACACTATATAAAAAGGATGCATTAGCAGAATCATCTCTGATCTAAAGAAGCATTAAACTTTGCTATAAAACATGAGATATGGTATAAAGGCACATGACAGAGAACACATTTTTACTGAACATCTAACCTCTTTCACTGAGCTGTGCTGCTTCTGCCCTGTTGAAGCACAAGGCGGCACACTACCTATTCATCGTTAAGTCTGGGTGCGAGGGCCATTTGTTCAGACTCATGCTCTGTCTGTTCAGGTGGGCTTTTCCAGTTCCTTCACTAACTGGTATGCATGGCTGAAACCTCCTCACTTGCAGAAATCCGTGCCACCCACTGAATCACTGCAAAAGATAAAATATATACGAACTGCTGGGTTAAAATGAAATGAAAATATGGGAAAGTGTCGCCTCCCTAGCACTGAACAGCTCTGACAACCTCCTAGCACACCAAGTAAGACGAGGGCTGCTCAGAGCCATCCCACTGGCTAGCCATGGGCAATTGCCGTCTGCCTGGATGGACCTCTGCTTGGAGGGTACTGCCTCTTCCCCTCTTCATGGTATTTCGATGAGTATTTAAGACATAAGTATAGCTGCGGTTGAGGGTCACAAAATGCTACTCAAAGGACTTTAGAGAGAAGCAGGAGAAAGGTCCTGAACAGCTATAGCTGTGTAACTCAGGATTACAACACATATCTGAATAGCCGGAGGGGCAGCAGTGGTATTTAACCTCTGTACCAATAACAGAAATAACAGCTCACAGTGGCAGCCGAAATTGCACCTTTTCACACAAGAAACAAGCAGAGAAAGTAACAGAGTATGGAAAGAAAGTGCAGGTAAAAACTTTGGTGTTAAAGGGGACATAAAAGTTTCCTGAATTTAACTGTCATTAGAATGTGAGTGCTGAACAAGTTAACAGAGCTCAGAGAAATAAAGTGGCAGGTGAGTGGGAATTTTGCTGGGTCTAGATCAGAAACCATGAGCGAACATTTGTCTCTCTTAGATAATCAATTCTCTACATATGCACAGACTGTAGTTTAAACTATTGAACATCGTTTTCATTAAGAACCATAGTAGGGTCTACTAAGGAAACAGAGTTTGTTAGATTTACCTGCGTCATGGATTTTCTCTATTCTGAAATTAGCATACTAAATTCTTCCTCGACTTGCATCTTAATAGAGTTTACTGAGCAAATGCATGAATAAGAAGCTTTCATCCATCATCTCTCTGACATGCAAGCTAAAGTCACTTTTATTCTCTGCATAATAAATGGGATTAAGCACTCCTATGTGTGGTTTTATCACGCCAGTTTACAAGAGCCCAGTGGGCAAATTCTCCTGAATGGCAATCTGTCTTTTTCTACTCTTCTTGCCTGAGTACTGGGTTTAATACCTCACGCAAGTACCTTTCACCCGTTCAGTGAGTCAGCTACTCAACAAATGGTCTACACTGCAGAGGTACTCTCTGATAGGGTTCATGGGCTACCATTACTAGCCAAGTTTTTGATTTCTGGAAAACAGTAGAAGGGCAAATGATACACAAAAGGAAAAGCAGGTTAAACACCCAGTTAGAAAGAATGGAAAGGCATAAGTAAAAGGAGAGAGGATAGTCTTTTTAGAGAGCACTGAATAAAGGCTCTTTTTCCTTGAACCTGGTTGAACTCCTAGTTCAACTGCCAGCTCTCTTTGATATCTACTTTTCCTCTCAGTTCCTCCTCTGTATAAAATGGGAAATATTTCCTTACTTTGTGTGATGTATTGTGACCATGATAGGTAACCACACGCTATGACTACCAGCACACATTGTGAACAGCAAGTGCTAAAAATGGGTTTGGACCCTCTCAGCACTGTGATTTTTTTGTCTCCTGTCCTAGCATTTCCCATTGTTCCCCCACTAAATCTGCACAATGAAAATGCCATTAGGTGAACATGACAGTTTTGCACCAGAATGGAAGGAAGGGAAGAGCACTCACCATATAAGGCCAGTAAATAACTACTTGGGACAGGTCAAGTTCAAGACCAAACTAAGGAAATACAACATCACGCTTAATACCGACACCCCTTCATTTTCTCAGTCTGCACCCGCAACCCCACAGATGCTTTTCATCAGGTGCACCAGCTGTTCACCACTTGCTCATCAGCAGATACCTCAGATGCTTTGCATAAAGCTACAGGATCCCTGGCATAGCAACAAGGGTGATGCTCAAGGCCACAGGGTGAAAACATTCATGCTGATATTGTGTACCCAACCCCAAAACAAGGGTGGGTACAACTGATGATTCCTAAGACAACACAGGTAAAAAAAGACCATTAAACCAGTTTAATAACATCAGGCAGAGGCACTGGGAAGAAAGGAGGCCAGAGACCGTGCAGCTGCTTCATCCTGGTAAAACTAAAAATCTGACACTAGCCACCACATCAGACGCCCAAGGTACTGGCTGCAAAGGCTCCTCCAGCTGCTGGCATCTGAACAAGATGAACAATCCTAGAAGATCATAACTGCAAGGAAGACATCTCCTCCCCAACTCCTCAAAATAGTGCTGACATTTGAAGCGGACATAAAAGCAAGCCCTATTTCACTCCCGAGAGGAACATCGAGTAAGAGTCCAAAGGATATTTGTGTTTACATTTCTTCTTCTGTGCATGTATGTTTTTTTCTTCTGTCTTATTCTTCTTAAAATAAGATGAAATTGAGTCTAAATCATATACAATCAAATTTTTTTCTCAAATAAATCAGGAAAAGAAATCATTTTCAATAGGCTACATGCTTTTGCCCAGGTGGAATAGTCCTTATATCTCAGGCAAACCTAAGCTAAAAGTATGTGAGCATATTTTCCATTATTTCCACAATAGTAGCCTTTTATTAATAGATTGGGGAAAAAAAAACAAAGTTCAAACTTTGAATTCAAATTTATGTCAGCTCATTGAAGACAGAGAAAATATTTGAACACATTTCCATGTTTTTTCTTCATTTGGAAAAGTAATTTAAGTAAGTCATGTGTATAATACCTCTGACATTTCAATATTTTAAAACTGTTCTCCACCAGTTCAGTACTTTTGTTTGATATCTGTAATAAGACCAAATTCAACATCGTCATATAATCTACTTTTTCTTTCTTTTTTTCACCTGTGATTTACTGCTCAAGTTCCCAAACAAAAAATCTGAAAATAGGGAGAAAGAGACACATCTGGCATAATGTCTTTATCTGCACACCCACCTACAACACTGTCAGGACAGAATTAGTATTTTGAAAGTGATTAAAGTCTCACTGTAGCAGACACGAGCCTCAAAGCTCAGACACTGAAAGATTCTCATAACGCACAGACGTGCTGGACATTGGTCTTCTGCTGCATACACGATCGCAAGAAACAGTCTGATTTTGTAAAGGGCTTGGGTAAGGCTCTTCATTCCTATCTTTTTTTTTAAATAGGAAGGGTGATGATTCTTTCTTAACTCAGTAAAACATTTTGAGATCAATAAATGAAAAGGTTGATACATGCATTTAGAAATATTATTGAGTACCTTGCAGCAGATAGCAGTGTGCCTGAAAGCATGCCAAATGCCCCATTTCTTATTCCACTATTTAGAATGAGCCAGAGAATGCTGCAGGATCATGATTAAACCTTTAAATGTCACATCTACTAAACAGCAGTATCAGTCAGTCATTGAGACAGTGTTATATGAACTTAGCTCACACCAGTGAATGAATTATACAACTCTTTCCCATAATTTGTTTCAATAGGACACGTACACCTCATAGCTACAGTCAGTCACTGTGTTCCTCATTTAAGGAGTGTGAAAAATAAACAGTCTTTATTCAGCTCCACTTCAAGGAAAAAAAATACGTATATTTTACACACTGAACAACACAAGGTATTATCTCTATACACATCAGCTCCATGGGATTTCAGCCCTACAAAAATCAATAACAATAATGCCAGACTGAGTCTTGGCCTATTTGCACCACAGGAACTGTCTCCTACAAACTCTATACAAGGTCAAGAAATGATGAGCTGCTAATTATGAGACAAAGACAAGCAATGCAACACTATTTTGTTATATCCTCACTTTTTCTTAATTTTTTTTTTTACTTCATTATAAATCTGTTTATCTAGTTAGTGCCTTCCTTATCATACAGCACTCGTTCCAGATCTGGACAGACAGAACTGTAGGATATAGTTCATAACATCCTATATGCAGTATCACAGCATTTGTAAATATCAAAAATCAATCAAAAGAGAAGTCATCTGGCTTGATGTGCTCAGTCACAGATCACAGCCTTTACCTGATTTCTGGAAACAACCACAAAAATCTGTCCTAGAGCAAGGAAAAAAAGGCATTGTTTAACTTTTTATCCTTATCCATGCCACAGTAAATGCTCACTTCATGGCAGAGATGGGTGTGTTTCCACAAGAACCCTTACCGAGAGTCATCAGTAGTTGAAGCCGAATAATCAGCAAGAATTCAAATTGTCCTTAACTGATTCAACTGTATTGCAACCCAGCTCTGCCTTCCTCTGCCCACCATTGCTCATTCTTAGGCAGAGCTGGCCAGCTACAAGCCTTTTACCAGGGGAGCTTGTCTTTGCTCACACCTCTACAGCCTGCCTCCAGATTGCCTACTTTTTTGCCTCGTCAATGACAAATGAAGGAACATCCCACAGATAAATCAAATACAACAAAGGCTGGTCCTCCTTATGGAAAGCCTGTACTCTAAAGACCTGCTGACAGTTTAAAGAAATGAAATTCCTTTTCAAATGGGAAAAAAATAGAGGCACCTCAACGCTTTAAGCAACTTTTCTGAAGGCTTAAATGTTGAATCAGAAAGTGATAAAACATTAGGAAAGTTCCAGTCAGTTGAAACAGTACATGCTCCCTTCTGAACAACCTTCAAGGAGCAAAAATAAAACGTGTTAGTTATGTCTGAAAACACAGCAAATTTTTTTCTTTCTTTTAAGTCCATTTGATGACAACAACAAACCCCCAGGGGACTCTTCTGAGATCTTCCTTGAGCAAAATCCACAAGCCAGAGTACTCAGAGCTTCTGTGCAACAGAACAGGAACAGAAAAGATCTCTCTGGGCGTCTGTCAGAAGTCAAATTCAGGCTTTGATTTGGAGCAGGTGCATTTACATGTCAGGAACTATTTCTGTTTCTAGAAATCAGATTAGCAGCAAGGAAAGCCTTAGAAGTTCAGACAAAAAAACTGCCCGACCTTGAGATGTAAAGGTCACTCAAACTCTGCTGGACTGAAAGGCTTTAATCTTACGAAGGGGAGGGCCACAAATGGAAGACAGTGCCAAAATCCGCTCTCAGCCACTGTAAGACTTGAGCAATTCCTTTTACATTTCAGTCTAAAAGCAAATTTTAGAGCAGTGAGCTTCAGCCTTCTTGTCCAGCCCCACCTCACACCCCCTGCGTGAAGGTGCCTCTGCTGTTAGCACTGCAGGACGCAGAGCTCCGCGAGGCTCCCTCGGGTTTCACCAACTTCCCTGCCCTCCCGCTGCTCTCTCATTGTGCTTTTAAAGGAAGGACACGAACAGCTAAGATGCTCCTGGTTAAAGGCATAAAGATCTTCAAACCGCTGTTGGCTTTGTCTGTTCCTCTGTTTTTAAAGCATTGCATGAAGGGTTAAAATGCACAGACCTAGCTAATAATTGGAGCTATATGACTAAATTTCTGTGCTTGTTCCTAAGCAGTGATTTTTGTCTGACAGACAAGGTCCTTCTCTCTCCGAGTAGAAGGGTCACAGAAGCCATCAGTCAATTACCCTTTCCCAGTCCAATGACTGCCTTTTCACCTCTCTGACTGAAAGGACTTAACAGAGTTATTCACACTTCCACAAGTGTAAAGCTCTTCATGATCTTTATGGATAAGAGATATTCTTCAGATAAAAGCTGGAATCCTCATAATGTACTGCTTTCTTTTTAGCACACTTGCACTGCTCTATCACAGCACAGGTGGAGTTACAAAGTCACCAAATGTCCATTTATTCTTGTTTCTTCCTCACCCTCTTTTATTTCCCTCTTCAGCAGTGGCCTCATAATGAATAATGGAGAGAAGGAAAAAACCACTCAGCAGTATATGCATGCCTGGCTCCACTCTCTTTATTGGAATTACACTAGGGATGAATTTAGGCATAAACACTTTTCATTAGTTGTACAGTAAGTAGAGATGCTAAGCAACATTGGTCCAAAGATATTCAATTTACAAGCCACAGCTCTTCACACTAGCACTGTACATGGTTATGTTACATCTATAAAGAGTGGAACTAGAAATAAAAGAACGAGATGCATGAAGCCAAAGCCCTTAACCAAAGGGAGACAGTAGTAAGAGCTGAGCCGTGGGTATTGAATTACAGTCTTTATTCTGATACTGTGCACTTCAGTAAGTTTTCCAAAGATATATCTTCAAAGCGTGATCACCAGGTCAGCTAACAAGATCCTCACTCCCAGTCAAGCTTCCTGTATAGTGGAAGACAATGGACAGAACGGAGATAATTAGTTAATTACAGACTGTATTCAGTGCTAGAAAGGAGTTTTGTATTTAGCTGTTGCTACAAGCATATCACTGGTGGATCCAAACTGCTCACAGAAACTTGACAGTTCTCCTAAGTGTCATGAAAGGAAAATGTCCGTGACTTGTTCATCTGAGCAGGTACCTCTTGCTTTGCATAATCACCTTCCTCTTTGTTGCTTGCCTATTGCTCTGGCATCACTGGTCTGAAAGGTATCCAATATTTTAAATAGCTCTATACATATGGTTTCAACGATGTGAACTGGCTATCTCATTTACATAAAAATCAAAATGAGAGGTGTGCTAAGTGCTGCAAATACAGAGCTGACTGGGCTCCCTGTTTCTATCTTCTTTGAGAGGCAAGAGTCTTTTCAGACAGAAGCAATGTTGAGCACTTAATTGCCTTATGTGGAATCAACAATTTCTTCAGCAATAACAGACTAAGTTTTAACAGTTGCAATTCCACTGCCATCAGAAGAATTACCCCAACGCTGTTTTTGATGCTGTTCACCGAGTAACTGGAGTAACCAGTTGATATCTCAGGTTTACAAAACAGTTGTGTTCAAACTTTCCATTCAGGCTATCTGTGAAGAGGGCTAAGAAATAAACTAGCCGGTATGAAAGATATAATATCCCAAAGTGTAAAGAAACCAGAGAGAATATTCAGATGCACTTATTAAGACATTCTTTGGTGAAATTTTGCCATGAAACTATATTAGACTTTGTATTAGGCAACTTGAATCGTGGGGGGTTTACAGATTTATATGTATGAAGTGCGTGAAAAGAGACCAGTAAAACTAATGCGCTGCTCCCTCTCCTTAGTCTAAGCTTTGAAAAGCAGTTTAACCTAAAGAACATAAAATGACTCACTCTTCTTCTAGGGCTTTTTTTAATCTGTGAACATGTCTACTACACTAGACATTAACAACACTTTTAAATAAATTCAGGCATACAGGACTGCTGAGAGTTCACACAGCTCTCTTCTAGAGCTGGTGAGAGAACACAGAGTCCCATTGATGAGTCCATCATGCTGCTCAAAACTGAAAAGACCGTTTTATCCATTTTTAAATCTTCCCATTTACTTTTCAGTGCACTATTAAAAATATATAGTGGGCTGCATAGGATAGTGAAGTGAACTCTGATGACATCTTGGACAGTGTCTGGAAGGACGTGAAGTGGCACCAAATCTGATACCTGCTGAGCTGATATATGAAGTGACTTTTCAGAGTAAAATATTTAAAGATATGACACAAGTTTCAGATTCTGCTCCTCAACTAAATGAAGATAGCATATTCCATATGAGGCCTGACCATAACAGGTTAAATATTCAGGCTTTCCTGAACAATTAAAAAGTAGGTAGATAGGACTATTAACCGTGGTTTGATATTGTGGAGAGGTTGAGAACTGTGACCATGACTAACTCTCATGCTAAAGCCAGCAGAGGCTGTAAAGAAAGTGAGCAGATTGTGGAAATTTGCACTGGAGACTTTTAACATCTTTAAGGATACTCTGAAACCAAACAAGTGTGACACATGACTGTCAGGAGCTGCAAAGAGAAGGGCCTTGCCCTCTTCATGGACATTCAGCATCTTGATCATGAAGGCAGTAACTACAGACTAGTAACATTTACTACCATGAAGGCTATAACCCTTCACTGCAAGTAATTCCCTAATCATGTTTCACTGACCTCATTTTCAAAGCTTTTATTTTTACAGATCATCATAAACCAGTTCCTTTTCTTCTCTCCATAAAGGAGTATGTGTCTATAAAGATGCTACTAAGTCTTGGGTCACTCCTAAATTGTGCTAGGCACTCTGCCAACAGCATGTCACACTGCCCCTTGAAAGAGAGACACAAAGGCAGAGTAAGACAGGGGAAGGACTAAACCAAATATGGTAAGTGCTGGGTGTACAAAGCGATAAGCTCTCTGGCACTGACTCAGAAAAGCTGTTGTGTCCAGGTGAACTCTAGCTGGTGAGCAGTGCTGCCAATCTCAATAGGTAATCAAACCTCAGGATGTGGAAGAGTCATCTAGCCCATGGTCAGACTGATGAATCCCTTTTTAGTCACATTACTCTTAAATACATTGCATTTCCATCCTTTACTATAATTTTTCTCCTCAGCATCACCACAAGAGCAGAATGAAAGAGGACAGATAGTTCTCCTTGCTCAGGCTAAGGAGACAGTGAGAATATCACTAATCAAAGCCACAAAGACGCTTCTAATTCCTGCCCAGTGTTAGTTATCCTGCAGACAGTCACATCACTGAGGTGTGACTTCCTCCACATCACTAAGAAGCTCATCCTAAAGTGGGAGAAGTAGATTAGCAGGGAACTTTGCTACTCCTCTTCTTGTAAGCCTTGAGAGTTTATGCACATAGCAGGTGACCTATGCCTCATCACAGGCATGCAAATGCCAGACATCAAAGAACACTTCTAACTGAATTCTCAGAATAATTAATTTTCACCAGTAAGTGTTTTAACCTTTTAATCCATCTAAGCTAATAGATAGTAATGGCCTTCATTATTGTAACATCAGAACAGCTCCCCATCTTTTAATACATGAAGGCCCGTCACCACTTTTTGCGAGGTAAGCACCCTCTCACACAGAGCTGAAGCACCAAGCAAATGCCAACTAAATAAACTTTTCAATTTCATGTACGAAACTGGGCCTGATAAGGCCACCATTTCTGGCGGACACCTTTCTCCTCCTGGAGAATGGTTTCAGGTGTCCAAAGGGTAAGGTCCCACCACTTACACTAGCTCTCAAGCCAGCACGTCCCCCCGACACCGGCATCATCCGTGGAAAGGCAGCCTTTCTCCCAGCGCTGCACGCAGCTTTACAGCTTCATTCTGCTCAGCCGAGGTGCTCATTTGCTCACTGCCCAGGGAGTGAAATGTGCTGTTCCATCTCAAAACAGACACTTCTTTCCACGGAAATAAATTTTGGAAGTTTAAAATTGCCATTTCCCACAAAACGCTGTCTATCTGTTCAGCACCTATGCAGGAAAGATGCTCACTCTGGGTCCAGGGAGCTGAGAAAAGCCAGAAAGGACCATTAACCCCTCAGACAGATCTCCCAATTCGTACACTGGGAAGTGTCAATAGCCGTCTGGCAGCATTCTCACAGTTCAAAATGGGCTTGAACCAAAACTCCAGATCTAAAAATTCCTTTTGGCCTGATGAGTCAGTGTCTGGAATTCAAAACAGGATTCAAATCCGAGTTCACAAGTTTGATAGTTGACATAATGAAGCAAAGCAGTGCCTCTGACCTGAATATCCTGAGAGCCACAGTCCAAACCTCCCCGCTGAGCTGGGCAGCTCAGGTACAGCCCAGATGTTGCAGGTAGTCATCGATCCCCTTTGTCAGAAGGAGGCAAAAAAAGTTTCCATAACGCGAGGCAGCACTCAGCAGTAATCTGTTCTCTACATCTTTTGCTTTCAAGAGCAGAAAAATTCACTAGAGTAATTCAAAATTAGAAGAAGTTCTAAAGGGTCAAATGAAAAAAACCCACCCAGTATCACACCTCTAATTTCTTTAGTGAATCACAATGCATAAGGGGATTTCTGTTGTCTTCCAAGTCTGACAGCAAAGATTGGATTTATGCAAATCATAAGGTTAAAATAATTAGAGATAGGTCAAAGGTATAAATCAAACAACCAAAGCTGACATGTCCAAAATTCTGCATGCTAAACAATCAAGGTGTTTAAAGTCAAAACATCTAGCGGTGCTTATTCATACAGAGCAAAATTTAAAGAAGGATTTGCTAAACTACCTGAAATCATTGAAATCTTTTTTTGTCTGTATATTTTACAGGTTTGACAAAGGAAGGCAATGTCCCACTCTCATCTGTATTTCTGCAGCACAATTAACATTTATGGAGTTGCAGGTGAAAACTTCAGTCCACTTCCCCATCTCTAATTTAAACACAGCAAGCAGAAATTATTCGGAACAAAATGCTGCAGCAAGAGTAAAGTCGAAAAACAAATCCCAAAAAAATAGAAGTATACATAATCCACTTACACATATGCCGTGTGGCTTGCATTTTGTCACGCTGTTGTGGCTGAAATGCTATGTTGGCAGCATAAAACATAAAACAACAGTAGGAGTCAAGTTCTGCTCTTTCACACCGGTGCAAGTCTGGAGAGACTGCATTGAAAACCACTCAAGAAGTGGATTACCACAGCTCTGCAAAACGGTGCATCTCCACCGTAATCCAGCAAGGCAGCCCCAAAGTGGTGGAGAGGAGGGTGAAAGCAAAGTCCCAGTTTAAACAGGGGAATAAAAAATTACAACTCTACTTTTTAAAAATGACAAGTGGTGTTTGCTTTCTGTGGAAAAGTCACTGTTTCCGGGAAAGGGAAAAAAAGAAAAAGACATTTTTGCCTTGAAAACTATAATACTTCTGTCCATAGTGCCCTTTTATCAGAGTGCCCCACCCAGGCGCTCTTCAGAACGGCTGGATCCGTCCTGCCTCAAACCAGGGACTGTGACACAAAAGGAGAAGAGCCAAACGGCTAGTTTACGGGGACAGCAAAGCACTGAACTGCTGATGTACAAATTCCAGGAAACTTCACAGAACAAGATGAAATTTTTCAGATTTGGACTCAGACATTTACTGAAAGAAAAAAGGCTATTTTGTGGGTAGCCATAGTGAAAAATCCTTTGCTGTGGAGTAAACTCGATGATGACTTGCTTACATCTGGATCCCTTGTTTTTTTATAATTTGATCAATATCCTATGAATAAACAGAGTGGATGCAAGAAGGGACACACATTTCAACTACGCATTTGTGTTATCTGACATTATACACATCGTGGTCAATATGAAATAATTAATACCCTTGGTTAGTTTATGAGTAGAGTAGAGGTTCATATAACGTCAAATATCACATAGCAGAAAACAGATCCCTGCATATTTCATGGTGAAATAAATTACCAAATATAACTGTACATAGACTTTTGCTAGCTGACATAGTAAATAAGTAAATAGATACATGCATCTTTCAGTAGCCTGAAGTTTTTGTCCCTGTACTTATCAGGTGAAGAGGGGAGGGAAAATAGAGTCTGAGTTTATGACATTTTTTTTTGTCCACATTATGCTTGAAATATCAGTGACTGATAATGGCCTACATTTCCTAGCAAAGAAATAGTGCCTTTTTCAGAACACTGAAGGAAGTGGCACTCATGAGGTTTGCTCTCTTCCCTCTCACAGTACGGCAGAATAATTTTACTCATACCTGATCCATTTCATTTCTTCAGTTCCATTTCTTTTTTTTCCCCCCATTCATCTCTGTCCTCGACTTCTACTGAAAAAATCATTTATTTGCCTCTATAGTTCATTAAAATGTTCCCTGCTTCAAAGCCCCTTTAAAATAACATATTACACATATTTACTGCTCCTCATATTAGACTATTTTAAGGAACTTTTTGTCTTACAGTTTTCAAGTGACCGCCAGCTTCCACTCTCAGATGACTTTCCTGATGACTAAAGTCTATTTAACACAATATGCAGACATAGCAATTTAGGGAAATTACGGAGGAATTCTTGAAAATACTCCGTATCAGTGAGGGAATGTTCATGCAGGAGCAATGTGAAGGTGAGCTGGGTTTATTACAAATATCCTTTTCTTTCATTTTTCTGACATTGTAAGAATTTGGTTAGCATTCAGCTAGGCAAACAGTTCACAATGAATTATTTACTTGATTAAGTTAACCTCTTTTTGTTTAAATTATTTGTGAATGATTTACAATTTTCGCATTAATTATTTGAAATCATTTTATAAATAATTTCATGATCCACCCATGTGCATAAGCCAAGCTTTGCAACTACAAGCTTTCTGTTTGGAATAAACAATTCTAAGCACATTTGAGTCTTTTAGGGGCATTATTTTATAATTATAGTGATTATTCTAAGGCAGTAAAGGTCCACTTAAAAAAAGTATTTCAAAAATATACAAATTAACTCAGTTCAGACATTCTTACTTTGCATTTAGTACAAAAATTCAGTATTTAATTTAGATATATAGAATTTGTACAATTCAATTTAATTACATCCTGAAAAAATTATATAGCTAATTGATGAGATAGAGGCACTTGTGTTTAGAAGAACTAGTTTTCCTTTTTCCAGATAAAGAAAGGCAGTTGAGAAGAAATATCATACAAGACACTTCAGGGATGCCATTCTTAAAATATTAAAGGTACTTTATTTACTACAGCAACATCCTTAGCAGCGCTACAATAAAAGCTCTGCCTGTGTTTCCATTCTTTACCCGAACTTCAAAAATTTTATGTATAGCACTCATAAAAATGTACTGTGGTTTAAAATTCAACTTGCAAACAAAACATAAGAGAGGGAAAAGTTGCTTTAAAATATTTTTTTTTTTACTATTTAGGCACTAAAAGACAGTTATTCAGAAAATATTTACATAGAGAGAGAGACAGCTTGCATCTCCCTCCTGGAGAGAAAGGCAGTATCTGTTTGCCTGTTTCCTTCAATCAACAGTTGCTCACTGATCACGAAAGCCTAAGCTTTTAAACATATAACTCAAAAGGCAGGATTCAATCCCTGCCAAATACGTTTGCTTTTTAAAAAAAAAATGAGAGCTTTGAGTCCTTAAAGATTTTCGGAACTTGACAGGACAAAACCCTGAGCAATTCTTGATCTGATGTTAGTCGTGCTTCGAGGAGGAGGCTGACCCTCAAAGGTCCCTTCCAAATAACGCTTTTCTAAGATGCTGTGAGTTCACATACTCCAAGCCTTGATTCCAAACTTAAGGCTCTCATTTTTTCTTTTTTCTTTATTCTTTTTTTTTTTAATGGAGGTAGCCGGTATCTCTTTAATGAGAGGAGTTAGCTGCCATTTTTCATCTGCAAAAGTGTAATTTTGGTGGCAAGATTTCCAGTGGTCCCATAATAAACTCATAATAAATTCTTGGTTTGTTGTGGGGGCTTTTTTTAACTTAAATAGGCTGTTGACTACCAGTTTACACAAGAACTAAAAGCTCTGAGTAGTTTGACTGAAAGAATTAATAACTCGTATTTCCTGAATGGAGACATTTGATTTTGAACATTTGTAAAATACTTTGCTTTTCTGAGGCACCTAAAATCCAAGATTCTAAAAGCCTTTGCTGACATTTATTTTTCTCTTCAAATACTTCTGCACGAAGGGTGACAAGCGAGGTTAAGAGAGACTCAAAATACACCAGTGAGAGACTCTGTGACATTTTCACCCTCCTATTCTTCTGCTCTAGCCACTAGAATTACTCCCACACTCAGGTTCAACACCTGCACTGGTGTGATAAACCTTCGGAGCTATTGTAGTCCATCAAGTTAATGACATGCATTTTAGACAGTCGTTTTAACTAAGCCACCAACACTATCAAGGAGCAGTTAGTCTACAGATGCAACAATTCAGGCAGCTTTATAAAGTCCCTAAATGTATATTTACATGATAAATGGTAACAGACTCATCCCACACCCCTCAAGTGCACAGAGAACGCAACACCACACCAGTAGATCGTAAGGCTTAGTGCAACTCCACCGTGTTCGGCAGTGCTACTTGCAGATGGGCCATTTTCGCCATTAAGCCAACCTTGATGCTAGGTCTGTGCCAATAAATCAGATCGCTCTTAACGTTGTTCTACATTAGCATTGCATCTGAGCCAACTCTCTTTCCCAGGCAGATTAGATCAGATCAGATCACTCTTGATGTCACTCTACACTATCACAGGTTGCACGCAGCTTTGTTGGAGGACTGTCAAGGCACAGATAAAACCCAAGCAAACATGTTAATACATAAGATAAGGTGAAACAGCAGCACAGGAACTCCCGCTGTGTTATTGTATTAAAAGGCAGCTCTCCTGTAAAGGAGTTATGCTTTGCTTGAATGTTTATTCAATCTCTTGGCAGTTTCTCAGTGAGATGTGAGTCTGGGTTCCTCAACAACATAGTACACTCACAGCTGCCAGTAGAGGCTAGATCCTTTGCCAGGCTGCGGCCTAAGAAATTTCTTGCGCCTGTAGAAGTCTTCTGGGGAGAATGAACCAACTCTAGAGCGAATATGATGGATGAGATTATGTTTTCACTTTGGTTTCACTAAGGTCTTATGTTGGAAGAGCTGCTAGAATAGACTTGAGCTTCAATGTGTTTTTATGCCACAAGGCAACTCATTGTAAGACACCTAAACCAAGCTGGCATGACCAACTTACAGAATTTCAGCTCAAGCTTCCCTATTTTCTTCCTTCCTTGACTTACTACAGTGTATTTGCCTTCCTAATGGCCTCGGTTATTTCACACATTGAGGATCTTGGACATCCAAACTCCATTTGCAACTCTTTCTTGCACAGGGGTTCAATCTTTTATGTATTTATTGCTTCTTTCTTATCTATTTGAAAGCGACCCCAACACTATCCACTCTAATGCCATCTTAGAGATCTCTGGGATACTCCACACAAGACAGTACCTCTATGAAACAGCGGGGTGTCTTGCAGAGATTCTAGAAGCAACACACAGTCATGTCAGCATGCCTATATTGCTGTCAGTACCAGCGCTAATTTATTCAAGGCCCACGTAAGAGTCTCTCCGGACACGAAGACATGTCCATGAAGGGTATGGCATTTAAAGATGGTACTAGAGAGCAAATATAGTATTTTCATCTGCATAAACAATCATCTGAAGCAGAATGCATATACTGCACCTGAAATCCTCATGGCAAAAACTAAAGTTAAATGTGTTACTTCTCCTGTCTTCTCAGGTCAAAAATGACAAATTTGGAAATAAAACAAAAAACAAGGATTCTCCCCTTGATATCAGGCAGCAAAAGAGTGACTATCAAGTCACAACAGACTTAAAAGCAAAAAGAAACCATGAAAACATGCAGAAGGGCTCTGTTTTCTTTCCAGCATAGTGCCCAATCAAATAAAAGGATCTCTGCACACCAGCTTACAATTCCATCTGACTAGCTACGCTCAACCTAATAACTCAAAGACTAATTAGAACATTTACTTTATGGCCCATTTGCTGCAACAACAATGAAACATTATCTAGATACAGTTCTTTCTGCAGGGGCCAGGAAGGACATACTGTTGACAGAGTTTTAAATGAAAGGAAAAATGAAATTTCCATTAAACCTTTTTACCATTAAATCAGCTTGCATTCATTCCTGTAAAGGCTCAGTGCTCTAGCCCTGATCCAGCAAAATACTAAGCACATCCTAAAGATTAAGTGTAAGTGGTCTCAGCATTTGCAGCTTTTACAGCGTTCACATCTTTAAAGTTAAGCACATACTTAAATGATTTCAGAACAGAGCCTTGTATCGCTGTCTATGACTCAAGCAGTTTCAATGGTATCCATGAGCACGTGCATTCAGGCAAGAAAGGAAAAAGAAGCTAATTGCATTGCAATTTATGCTCCTTCTTTCACGTTGTATTGTTGACACAATTCCTTATCATTTCTACGTAGCTGGAGAAAGAGGAAAATTTGAAACTTTAAGCGGTCTGACATAAACCTGTCAGTTCCTGTCATAGCTAAATTTTGTAAATGCTATAGTTATGCAAGCAGACTTACTCTAAAATTCAGAAGATGATGGAATACGTACATTTTAATATCACTTTTTAAACTCGACAATCAGCTTTAATAGTCCCTTTTGACTACTGTATCACTAAAAGATTTACTGTACTAAAGGAGAGGTCCAGCATTCAAAAATAGACCCTGCTTCTGCATCTATCATTCCCTAACTACTGCTTTTCTTTCTCTTGGGATGAGTTACACTCATTAAACTCCCCACATCTTCACTCCTCTCCTTCTACATTGCTGTTGTGGAATAAGCACACACAGTACTAGCTATCTCTTTTCCCCCCCATTTGGTTAGCCAAATGGCACCACCAGCACTTGTGTTCACACAGCTGAAGAGGTACTATGGAAAGGGAATAAGAAGCTGGAGGGTAGAAGCCAGCATCTCCTTAAATCACAGTAAATGAAATCTTAGTGCTAACCTTTAGAAAATAGGCAGACTGCAAACAAGAATAATTTTTATGAGCCAGACCCTGCTGGTTTTACTTATGTTGGAAGTCCTATTGCAGTCAAATGTAACTGTACGTGTGAATTAAGAAAGCAGTATTTGGATTTTTATTTATGTAGTCTCCTGTGCAATAACTCTGAATGGATATGCATTTGTTTATTTTTAAATGCACTCCAAGTTTCACCGTTACAAGAGTGGCACTGCCTTGACACTGCTTTTCTGCAAAATAAATATGATGTGTTTCATAAATGCACTGTCTGTCATTTCAAATCCTCATTACTACCTCTTCAGATTTTTAATCTAGAATGCAAACAGGCAGGTTAGTGGTCATTACACACTATGTTTCTGTATCTTCCTGACCTTAATTTAAAACAGATACAATGCTGTCTCGTCAATACATTGGTTTTCGATGTTCTAACTAGATTTTTAGTCTAGATACTTGTTCTGACTCCATTATTTTCCTTTTCACCCTAAATAAAGTTTTCCCAGATCACTGTCGCTACTGTAGAGAAATACATTTTCTATTTTGACTTGAAAGAAATGTGAAAAAGGAAAATGCTGATGGCACGAGAAGCAATTTGAATCCCATGATAGAAAACATAGCCTTAGCAGACAACGCACAGTGATAAATAACAGTACAGGAACATTTTTCTTTTTTTTTTTTTTTGTTATCAGAAGAGAAATGCAAGGTACACATTTTTAAACAAATAAATGTTTCCTTTTGCCCTTTTTTCGGTAGTAAAAGAAAGGTGGTAGGAGGCAAGAGAATAGATCTGAAAAATACATATCCTGTCTATCATTCAGTAGCTACAGCATCGGTTTTGTTTTTTAATAACATGTATTGGTTCCACTTTTGTACAGGCAACATATAAAGGACGGACAACAGATGGAGGTCAGGCACTGTTACAACAAGTCATTTTCTTCAAGGTGTTTTGGTACCCTTTGCTGTTATTTTCATTGTCATTATCCTGTGTGCAGAACAGCAAAAGAAGCTGTATATCTTACTACCGTGAATGTGTTGGGCTGTTTGTTTTAGGCTTTGCTACAAATAAATCAGGTTTAGTAGGAGTGATTCACCAGGTACATGTTCTTCCTTAAGTGTAAGAGCACTATACCAGACTGTGGAGTTTCAGGGATGACAAAGCATGCATTAAGCGCTATTGAAGAGGATAGTTCGTGTCCTGTGTGACTGCCGGAGCTCATTACATTGCTCTTGATGTAACAGGATGAATTTAAAACTTTGTGAAGTGCTGCCTTTTGACTGGCAAACTACTTCTGACACGAAGCTGAAAGTTGCTGCTATTTAATGGCTCTTTGGTGACCTTTCAGAAGAGAAAGGATGGCCTTGCTCCAAGTTATAGCACACAGACATCCATAGCGCTACCACAAGCAGCTTCTACTCTGAAGGAGAATGAGTTCAATCAGTCTTGCGGGTAGGGATTTCACAACCAGACCCCATCTTTCAGGTTTGCTAATCGCAGCTCAGCTGCATTTTGTCATTCCTTTTCTTGGTATTACAGCTCAGAATGTAAGCTCCATGGCTAATGATAATTAGATGCACAGATGATGATGATGCACAGATCACTGGGCAATACTATTTTTCTCATCTAACTTCTTATGCAAACGATCACAGAGAAAAATCAGCTATTATTGCTTATGAGTACTATTGCCACCAAACTATGGCAGAATGCAAACACAAATAAATAAATGGACTCATCTGAAACAGATTCACAATTTGGCTTAATCAGGCCTTTTGAAAGGGTCCACATTACTGAAACTACATCATTAAGAGTCACACCGTTTATATGCTGCAGACAGGCCAGTTAAATGTCAATAGAGAGGAATATTAAAAGCAGTTTACACTTGTGTTACAGACTAGACATCTTCTTAGGCTGTCATTGACTGTCGTATGTGAAATTACCTTTGTGGGCCAGAAAGCACTCACTTTACCCACGTAACCCACAGATGAGAAAAAACGGCCCCCACATCCCCAGCTAGTCTATTAATAGAAATGTTTGCTGCATCTTTGGCTGTAAGAAAATTTCCCGTTTCTTTTGAATCCCTGTGTGAGTTTTTGCAGACATTTTCCCAGACGTAGCTGGTGCACTCTATGCTATTTGATTGTTACCTGCCCCAGGTGGGGGCTGAATTTCCAAGGTACATTAGCTAGGGACTGCAAAGCAGCTCCGTTCTGTATACTAGAAGCTATTATTCCTATTAATATTTTTAATGCATAGTTAACTGTAAAACACTGGAATATGCTGACAGCTCATGTCTAATAACCACTGCTGCAACAAAATAGGCTTTATATTACAATGAGCATATACACCAGCTCTTTTGTCTCTAATTATCACCAACTACATCTGCTGCATCAGAAAGAGAAAGAAATAGGCAATTTGAAACAAAAAAAAATATAACCAACAGAAATCATCCCTTACAGCTGAGTTTATTTCTTTGAGCATGAACGGGAAGGAATGTGTGGAAGTGACACAACAAGAGAAGAGCTTATACAGCCTTTTATAAATGGAGTCAGTATCCCGTGCATATAGACTGGAATATATGCCAAGGCACACAATGCAGAAAACTGTGAACAGTCTGCTTAGAAATCACTGGCTAGCAGTTACCATTAGGTCATCTCACTAAAGATGACAAAGGGCTTGGCTTTGAAATGAAAGCCAGTTGCAACCTATTTAGTATCTTGATGCAGTTGCAGGAACTTAGAAGCAAAATACAAAAGCCAAAGTACAACTATAAATACACAAGAAAAGAGTAACATCAAAATACTTGCTAAGTACGCCAGTAGCAAGTAGAAAGAGTTAGTCCTGGGAAACAAATCAAGTAATAGAAATGTTTTGTGCTCTTTCGGCTCAGACTTAGACCCACTAGTGATTTAACTTTGAAATCAAGAGTGGTAGGCAAGTGTCTAGCAACCGAAAAAGGGGAACATAGTGCCGATCTCTAAAGGGCAGCACGAGGAAGTCCCATGCTATTTGAAGTTGGGTTGATTCCTCCATAACCACGAAAGCAATCGAAAAAAATAAGCACCCATAAAACAGCAGGCTTCCTAAAAGCAAGTCTGATTTCTTTCTAGGACAGGTTAATAGGCTTCTGAACTCAGGATTAGTTTTAGATTAACCTCAGAAAAGCTTTTTACACAATCTCTTCTGATATTGTCAAAAATGAGCTAAGGACGTACAATCTCGATGAAGTTATTGTACAACTACTAAAAGATTTTCCAAAAAACTGTTGGTTTATTGTGAAAAGGAAATGATGTATTGAATAAAGCTCCTGCCAGAGCCTAAGCTGAGTTCAGTGCTCTTCAGCATTTTTATGAATGACTTGAATGATGGAATAAAACACTCCATAATTAAATTTGCAGATAATATGAAGCCTGAAAGATGCATGAGGACTGTGGGGGACAGCACTAAATCTCAAAACTTATCTAAAAAAATTGAAGATACAAATAAGATACAATTCAGTGAAGGCAAGTGCCATACACTGTATTTATGTAGAAATCATCAGATGCACAAATACAACATGGGGAACACCTAATTACAGAACAATTACAGAATCTCAGAATCACAGAATGGTAGGGGTTGGAAGGGACCTCTGTGGGTCATCTAGTCCAACTCCTCTGCCAAAAAAGGGTCACCTACAACAGGCTGCACAGGACTGCATCCAGGCAGGTCTTGAATATCTCCAGAGAAGGAGACTCCACAACCTCCCTGGGCAGCCTGTTCCAGGACTCCGTCACCCTCAGAGGGAAGTAGTTCCTCATGTTCAGCTGGAACTTCCTCTGCTTCAGTTTGTGCCCATTGCCCCTTGTCCTGTCGCTGGGCACCACTGAAAAGAGTCTGGCC
>Ga0065711_1006089_pt1 | contig 23265 bp, 9 predicted proteins | sample Hoacrofraction12_FD_59098 | JGI IMG/M metagenome (GOLD analysis project Ga0065711, IMG submission 59098) | Hoatzin crop microbial communities from Cojedes, Venezuela - Epithelial fraction 12 v2 (version 2) | ecosystem: Host-associated > Birds > Digestive system > Esophagus > Crop | place...
CCAGGGAGGTTGTGGAGTCTCGTTCTCTGGAGATATTCAAGACCCGCCTGGACGAGGTCCTGTGCAGCCTGCTGTAGGTGACCCTGCTTCAGCAGGGGGGTTGGACTAGATGACCCACAGAGCTCCCTTCCAACCCCTACCATTCTGTGATTCTGTGATTCTGTGATGGTCTTCTCCACAGGCTGCAGGGGAATCTCTGCTCTGGTGCCTGGAGCACCTCCTCCCCCTCCTTCTTCACTGACCTTGATGTCTGCATAGTTGTTTCTCTTGCATATTCTCACTCCTCTCTCCCAGCTGCTGTTCCACAACAATTTTTTTCCCCATCTTAAATATGTTATCACAGAGGTGCTAACACCATTGCCTGACTGGCTCAGCCCTCGCGAGCAGTGAGTCCATCTTGGAGCTGGCTGGCATTGGCTCTGTTGGACCTGGGTGAAGCTTCTGGCAGCTTCTCACTTAAGCCACCCCTCCACCCCCCTCTGCTAACAAAACCTTTTCCACACGAGCCTAATACACAGCTCTTGTCCAATTTTTCATCCACCAGTATCTCCAAGTCCTTCTCTGGAGGGCTGTTCTCAATCCATTTGTCACCCAGCCTGTATTAATTCTGGTGCTGCCCCAAACCAGGTGCAGGGCCTTGCATGTGGCCTTGTTGAACTTGATGAGGTTTACCTTGGCCCACTTCTCAAGCCTGTCAAGGACCCTCTGGATGGCATCCCTTCCCTCAAGCATATCAACTGCGGCACTCAGCTTGATGTCATCCATCACTTGGTGAAAACGTATTCGGTGTAGCCTTGACTGAATCTGCTATAGACTTTTTTTTTTTTCCATTAGGTGCAGTTTGAGAGGTTCTGCATGCTGAAGTGAAAGTTCAGGCTTGAAATGAGTGTGTATAAGGATTTGGTTTTGGTTTCAAGGCCTTTTTTGGTTTGCTGCAATACAATGTAACTTTTGCCTGACTATCACAGAAGAGCATGAAAGAGCATGATATTAAAGTGTGCCAAAGGTTAAATTATATAACAAACAATAGTGAAATTCTTAATGAAAGCTTTATGGCAGGATTATTGTTTCGATCACAGGAGAAAAAGGTTTTCTTTTTTGGAATCATTCCAAGCAATAAAAATGTTCTCTCGGAGACTTCATTCTGCAACAAATTATGCCTTCGTCCTATACTTCTTCAAAAAGCCATGTTTCACCTCAAGCATACATGTCATCGTTCTCTGCTATGTTCTGGTCTAACGACACTTTCACAGGCTCCGCTGAGGCTCCTCTAACTTTGCTGTATTTCAAGTCCATAAAGAAGATTTAGACCAGATCCTATAAATTCATGTGTTGTACAAATATAATGGTTGTCTGATGGCTACTATGCCGATGCTCTCAGTGCAGTGTAACTTAGTAATATGACCTCAGCCAACAGTTATGTTTTTAGGCAGTTAGAGTCCCAGGCTGGGAGTTGGTAACCTCATGCTCTGTTCCCAGCTATGCTTCAGATTTACTGTGCAAACATAATCAGATCTGATGTTCTCTCTGTGCTTTGGATTGCTGTTTGCACAAGCAAAATAATATGTCTTTATTCTGGAAAACGCTTCTGAGTAATATGTGTAAAAACTGTTAATCTGTTAAGTACTTATCTTACTTATTACCTGGAGTGTCAAAGATAGCACTGCTAATGCAGCCATCGATTACATTAACACTCCATGACTTTGAGATGGGCTTGTGCAGTATTTAGGAATGTCCGTGGATTTTGCTTTCAGAAGGACTCAGTATCTTCTAATGGAAACAATATTATACGTTATAGCTATCATAGCCATATTGTGATATTCAAAACAATATAAAGCATTAGAATTAAAGTTTTGCTTTTTGTACTCCAGGTTTTCTGGTCTAAATATTCATATCCATCAGTGCTTTCTGCATGTCAAGCGAAATTTCCTGTCAAATGGAAAAGTTTTTGATGTGGCATGGTCCTTTGTTCTTTTACTGTAGCCAACATCTAGCTTTCTAGCTTTATCTACTTCAACAAAAAATAATGATGTAAGAATCACCTAATATAGTTATGCTCTTCTTCTGTAAATTTTGTCACGGGTACAGTGATAATTGACCTCTTCATGTTTCTTTCAGAGCACTCCACCACGTACTGTTTCAAGCTATTTCATGACATATTTTATATTCCTTTCCAGACACGTTAATAGACCTACTCATAATAATGTTATAAACCTACACGTAGTGCCTATATTCTGAACTTTTATATTTCTCTTTTTGTCAATCTTTCCTCAAACATACATTGTACAAAGAAGCTACATATCACGGTTAAATACTCAAGCACTCTTTCTGATCTACCTTTTGCATACATTTATAATGTTTTTTACTTCCTTCCTCTAGTGTTAGCATCCTTTCTGTTTTCCCTGTTGTATACATAATTGTCGGTTCTGTTATTGAAATACCCATTAGAAGTCAGCATTTGCAATGGCGTTTAAGATTCTGCAAAGTTTCCCTATGCTGCAAACACAGAAGAACAATATTGCTTCTGTTGCAATACTTTGGAGTAAAGCCACACTTTTGAATGGTGATCGCTGGCATTTTATTTTACAGTTCAGACAACTGCATTGCCTACAGTAGCACACTGGAGTCCAAAATTAACTTATGAATATGTTTTGATGCTACCCAGTATGTTTTTTTTCTTCATTGCTTTTGATATTTAAGAACTATGATGTGCACTCAGTAGTTTCATGAATTGAGATGTTTTGCATTGTTGGGTACCTTTTGTTCTTTGTTCTAATAAGATAGTATATTCAAGTCCTCTGAGTTATTAAGTGGAGTTCATCTGGTGTGTACAGAGAAGGAGCACTTCTAATGCACACGCTGTGCAACAAATCTTGCTTCTCTCACAGTTAGTGAGCTTTGGGAAGATGCTAGAACAGGAGCTGAGGTGCCCATAGGCAGACTTTCAGACATTCTGTACTTATAATGTGTAACAACAACCCTTGGTCTCTACTTTGAGGCCACAAGTGCAGCTGGCCTTGGACGCTCCTGGAGCCTGCGGGAAGTCCTGGAAAGTGTCTTACATGGTGACTCTACCTGGATGTTTAGGACTACTATGGTTAGGTACAATGTTCTCTAGTAAGGCAGGAAAGACATATGAGAGATTACTGAGGTAATGTCCCCTAAAAAGATTTTTTGCTCTTTGACATCCTTACACTTAAATGCTTCCAGCTATGACATTTGGTCTTCAACTCCTAATTCAGTCAGAGCCAGAAGACTACAAACAATAAAGGATAAGGGACATCTTTTTTGAAAGATTTTTGTAACAGATAAGAAGTTAGGTAAAGCACGATTGTCATGCCTTTCATAGGATAAATGGGATAAATTCTACAATGCCATTGGCAATGCAGATTATCAGAAATGAAGTGCTGTTCCTACATGGCTGCACACAATTCTATATCATTCAAGTGAAAGAAGAAGGGGTGCAGCAAGAACTGGAAGTCTCACAGATAGCGGATCAGAGATGTTCTGGACAAAGAAATTAGATTCCTAATAATGGAGTGAACCCATGGTATTTGAGGAAAAGTTTTGTCATCCTACTGTAGTTAATTTGTTCTGAGTGATGAAAATATGATGTGCTTCTAAGTGCTGATCAAGTTTTATCCAAAGGTCAGGCTGAATTATTAAAAGAAATGCTGGATCTATTTGGTATCATATCATCTGCACAAAGGGTCTGTGACTTTATATCATACAGTGACTATTAATATCTGGCCTCAAAACTAGATTAAGTAATGTTCAAAGTTATGTCTGTAACTATTACAAAAAAGAAGACACAGCAATAATTGCAGAAAGAGTAATCCATCATATGTTCTTCAATATACAAGTTATATATTCTCCTTTGCTATAAAGTGGCTTATGGGTTAGTATACTGTCTTCTGCATTTCATTAAGGTACTTTTACAGCAGTCTCTGACATCCACCTAGGGCTGGTCCTGACAGGGAGTGCTGACCTTTTGATGAATACTCTCTTGCCTGTAAAGCGAGCTGATGGTTAACCTGCTCCCCAGTGGACATATGTCCATAATGCAAAGTAGCAGTGCTCAGCAAATCTGGGCCAAATCCTCAAATGGTGCAAATCATCTTAGGTTCAGCAAGTCACTGTGCAACAGCTGAAATCTAGCCTCAGTAAAGTCAATGATGAAATACATGTTGCTGCGAGTGGAACCAGGATTTTACAATCCAGATTCAGCGAATATGGAGTCAAGCTTATAACATTGTTATAAAATAAATTTTTAATTGCTTTGTAGTATGCCACTTAGAGCATACTAGGTGCTTTGATTTGGAAGTCTCCTCTAGCTCCACTGTATTATATAAGGGCTTTGTGTGCAGAGGACTTTGTGTTCTCCCATGAAGTGTATCCTGTGTATGGCATAGGCTCAGACCTAATATAAAAAGAGATCTTGAGCCTTTCTCATAACGGGTCATGGTGGGGAGGTGTGAATTTACAGCGCTGGGCTGCAATCACACAGAACACATCTGGTGACTCAGTGGCACGTCATCTCTCTGGTTCCTTGGCTGTGACGCATGGGGTTGAGAAAACAGAAAATAACCTTGGTGCTGCACTTTCTGCTGCATTAGCAAAGTCCTAGTGTCCTGGCCCTGGAACGGGAAGCGGAGCAAACAGTCTTTGCTGTCCTCTTCTCCCCGTCACTGGTAACATCCATTCTGTGTTTTAGGTCTTGTCATGTAATGAAACTAAATGTAGACTCTTCTCCAATATTTATTTTTAAATTACAGCTTATTTCTTTATCTACTGTTGAGCTACTTCTCCAAACTATGTTATGAATTTGCATGTAAATACTTTAACATTAAAAATGTGAAAAGTGGTATGGTGTTGAAGTGCTTGACATTTAGTACTTTCTTCTATATTCCTGTTTATCTGGTTTTGCTTTCCATAACAAACACTTGCTTTTCCCTCCAAATGTCATTCTGCCAAACACCTTCAGCCATGACCTTTATGAGTTTGACAACCTGAGCAACCAGAAATACATACTCANTTATGGTAACTTTAAGATGTATGTTCTTGCAAAGCACGACGCAGCTGTAGGCCACTTAGAATGAAGTTGTTTTATGATGTCTATATATTAACAGAGATCATATCAGATCATAATGGTCTATATTAGTATAGCAATTTTCACTGCTATGATATCCACTGCTTAGTTGAGCTACACTCTTAGAAGATGTAATTGCTGGAGAGGTGGTCCTTTTCTGATCTTTTCAGGAAGTTTCAGTCCTCAAATGCAGTTCATATGTGATAAGGGATTGACCTTATCTTTATGTTACAAAGCAACAGACATTTCTGAAATAACCATTACAACAGCAAACAAAGCCACACCTAAGTGAATACTAAAATAAGTTTTACTGTGAATACAAACATCTCATAGGTTTTCAAAATAGATCTATATGTTCTTCAAGAGTATCTCAAGTGAAGAATGAATTTTCATTCATAGAGCTCTAATTTGTAAAACATTGAAGGCTCACCAAAATCATATTCTTTGCAGCCCTCATGTACAGCTGATGCATTGGTCTACTTATAAGTAAGATTGGTATAAAAATTCTGGACAGTTTTGTATGAATAGCTTAAAGTAGTAGTGCATAGACTGAAATTTATCACCATAAATATATTGGAAAAAATGTAAATTACATTTGGTGCCATCTAATCCAACAGAAAACAAACCATTAAATATTGTAAATGCTTATTTTGCTAATGCCTCAAATAGAACAGATTGTGTAAAAAAATAAGCAGTAAGAAGAAATTACTAAGTAATTTAATATGTAAACAATATTTAATCACTCATTCTCTAGACGTGTGCTGAAATGTGTGGGTTTGCATTTTGGGTCTTTTACAAAGTATTTTATTCTCTGATTTCACCAGACCAAAAAAAAAAGAGAAAACCAAACAAACACCCCTGCTGCCCCAAAAAAAACAAACCAGAACAAGTTTTTAATACACTTCTTTCTTATATGGGTACCCTAAGTTCAAGATTTTAAGTTTGTGAGGCCATAAATTTCTGGTGATACTAAAGTTAAGTGAGCTAGCAGTGAATAGACTGAGGCCCAAAAATTATCAAAATATCCATTGGGGGAAACAAATGGTTTTCCTATTGTTTCCTTTTCGAAACTTTAATTTTTACAAAATGATGCATTTTCCCCCTCTCTAATACGGAAGACCACCATCAGCCGACTTCCACTGAAATTAAAGTAAGCTTAATTCATATTTCTTCTCTGATTTGAAGAGTTCCATAGACCCAAGCGAGTTCTAGGATAATTGTGACAACAGCTTTTCAACTAAACACAAAACCTGGAAAAATTTGCATGGAGCTTTTGGGGAAAAAATGAAACAAGTTAATAGAAAAATTAATTTTATAAAAGTATTTCAATTCTTTTCAGGACAGTTTCCCTCAATGATTTGAAATAGAACAGTTCCTAATTTATTTTTTTTTTATCACTAAAGAATATTTTTGATCTGTATTCATTTTTCTTTTCTTTCCTTTGTTGTCACTGGATATAATTTTTAAAATTCTGTGGCATCAGACGTTTTTCTTGTTGAGAAGGGATAAGGGTAACTTTACTCTATAAAAGTTCTAATATTGAGGCTATTTTGCAATATTATGGAGCAGGAAAAAAAGGAACAAAAACATAAAGATAAAAGAGCTGAACAAAATAACATAGTTATCAATGAACTTACAGGAGTACAAAGGAAGATTGATGGCATAAACAGTGCAAGTTTGGATTTTTTTTGTCACTGAGAAAGAAAACATAAAGTCTAGCTAAGAGCAAACAAAACTCAAGATTTGTTTAAAAGACTGAAATGACAAATAATAATAACAACACAAAATTAAAAATTCTGAATAAAGGTTTCAATGTATAAGAGCTTTTCTTTGTGTTTCTTTTTTCTAGATATATTATGGGCCTAATAAAAACTATGTCCCCTCTGTATGATTTTTGACTCCAGTGAGATTAATGATATCTTTCTGTGAAAACAAAACAGAAACAAAAAATTTGTCAAAGAAAACTTCTTTTAAAAAAATTATTCTTCATCAAATTTATGACAGGAAACAATCTCTTTCAATAAAATATAAAATCAATTCATAAATAGTTACAAGAAAAATTATTATTTAAATAAAATTAAATTCTTTAAAAATAATGTTCACAAGATTATTTCACAACATGGCAAGCAAATTACATTTAAGTACCTGATATCCATAGAACTGCTTATGTATGAAGTTCATGAAGTTTATGAGGTCCGTTCTTAGCAATCAATTTGTCAGATTTTCTTCTAAGATACTGCTTTTGGAAAGTAAGGATTCCACTTTCACGATAATTTCTGGTCACGAACAACTTTGGCATTCATCTTGAATACTACTGGGAGTATATCAAACCTTTAACTCTACTCTAAACAGGATTTTTATGGTTTAATGTATGCTTCAGGCCTTTGTGCTCAAGAAAGGTAAAACGCACCTGATGATCATCACATCACAGTTCGGATCTGACCAGTGTCTCAATATGTAATTTAATCCATATGTACAGAGTAGCCTGGCATGCAGTATGTAACCAATAGATACAACTTAGAAAGGTAGAATCACATATTCTTAAAATAAATGTCAGAAAAGAGAAAAATCACAGCTTCGTATTTTAATGATAACACACAAAACATTTAGGTGCATCAGGTGCATTTAGCAGTCTATCCGTAATTCATCCACCCCTATAAACTTGGTTAGTCTAAAAGGTCATGACCATTGTCTCATTGATTCATATGTATATGTCAGTCTCTCCTAATGTCTCAGCAGAACACAGTGTTTTTAACAATATTGCCCATTTAAAATCAAGAGTGGATTTTAAACGCATGGGTGTGAACTGTTACATTCTTGGCTTTCTACCCTTAAGGTAATAAGATGTGACACTGTGCAGTCATGTATTTCTGCAGGAATACATAGGTAAATAAATATGTTTATCATAGGCTATACCATATATACCCTATGTCATACAGGCCATATCAGAGGCTATGTGATAAGCCTCAGCTTAATCTTCATCTGCACTGTTCACATTTGCTATCTTCAGCTATATGTTGTAAAACCTGGGCCACAGTTTTCACTTCCTGGAGCAGCTTTTATTTAGATTGGATTTTTCCCCAAATAATTTTTTTGAAAAGATTTAAAACATGAGGCAAAACTGAATTGCTACTGTTATTATTGTTGTTGCTGTACTACCTCAAGGTTGCAACTGATATAATTCATAAGTAAAAAATAATATTTTATTATTAAATTATTATTATTATTTATTTAAAAAATAATATTTTATTTGATTATGTTATTGTATGTCTCATTTCAAAATGTTTCTATTCGTTATTTGTAGGTAGAATTAAAATAATTTGCATATAATGAAAACTTTTTTCCACAAGCAACATTTTAACTATTTTTTCTTTTGTTATTTTCTTTTATTTATGAATTGTTGTTATCCAGATTCAGTGAAGTGTAAATAAAAAATTATTCTTGCTCCAACACATCTCAGATCCTACATGACGATGTCTAGTTTGGCAAAAATAGTAATTCCTAATTTGTACTGAACAAAAATGATAGCTGAAAAAAGATTAGATAGATAACAACTAAAATTTCAAAGCAAACTGACCTAAAGGAGTCTTAGGATAGATTCAGCAATGTAGCAGCCAGTTCTCTCTCCACAACCTCAGCTCCTAAAGACTTCCTGACAGTTAAACTGGGAAAAATCTCTGAAGATGTAGAAGTTTTTGAAAAGATTCTGTCTTCTGTAGGAACTAGATTAGAAACACCTGAGAATGAAATGCAAATGATAACAAAATTATGAGACATTGAATCTGATTAAATGAGAAATATTGATGAACATCATGAAATAAATGATAACCAAACTAGCAGTCTGTGAAAAAATAGACTTTCAAGGTAATTATGAAATGAAATAATTGACAGCCTTCCTTCATGAACATGTATGTGGAAATATTTACTCTGAAGTGAACTTGAGTTCAAGCATAGATTGTATCCATTGAATGGATCCTGCCACATGGATTTCAAGACTCAGGAATTCACTTATTACCAGAGGTTTTAGATATACAGACATATTTAGAATAACGAAAGCTTTCAGCTTGTTGATAAGCATGGACCTTCCAAGGGTCTTGGGATTTCAAGATGTTGAACAAAATCTGGCATTGACATTAGTGGAAAAAATTGGGCCTGTGTGTTGGTATTTTCAGAGAATTTTACCCTTTCTTGAACTTCCAGGAATTAATAAGCCTTCAATGGAATACAAGGGCCATGGAAACTAAAATAAGAAAATGTTCCTACACTCCTTTATGTGAAAGAAACCTTGCAAGGGTCCCTAGTTATAGAAGCAGTTATTGCCAAAAATAATCGGGAGATATGAGTGTTGAAATATCTTCATATCTGTTATCTGCTTAATTGATTTAACTGTTCATCATTTTTGTGAAAAGCAAGGATTCCCTTCAGCCAGAGGAAAAATGGAATCTACTAATACATAAACCGCAATGACATTCTCAGCATCCTTCCTTCTCCCAGATGAGAAAAAGAAGTCTTGTATTAATTATCCATGCACTCCAGATCCATTTTTGAAGTTATTTTATCCTTGAATTACTTCTACATTCCCCAAAATGCCTAATGCTATTAAATCAGTTTTCCCTTGAACTGCATTAATATTCTGTAGTGAAAAGGAGGAAGAACTAGTGTGATGTCATCTACCTTGACTTGAGCAAAGCATTTGACACTGTCCTGCATGACATCCCTGTCTCTAAACTGGAGAGACATGGATTTGATGGATGGACCACTCAGTGGATGAGAAATTGGCTGGATGGTCATGCTCAAGGAGTTGTGGTCAATGGCTCAATGTCCAAGTGGACACCAGTGACCAGTGGCGTTCCTCAGGGGTCAGTACTGGGATGGTGCTGTTTAACATCTTTAGCGGCGACATGGACAGTGGGATTGAGTGCACCCTCAGTGAGCTTGCTGACAACACCAAGCTGTGTGGTGCAGTTGATTCGCTGGAGGGAAGGGATGCCGTCCAGAGGACCTTGACAGGCTTGAAAGGTGGGCCTGAGTGAACCTCATGAAGTTCAACAAGCCCAAGTGCAAGGTGCTGCACAAGGGTCAGGGAAATCTCAAGAGCAAATGCAGGCTGTGCAGATAATGGATTGAGAGCAGCCCTGACGAAAAGGACTTTGGGATGCTTGTTGAATGAAAAGCTTCACATGACCTGGCAATGTGTACTCACAACCCAGAAGACCAACCGTATCGTGGGCTGCATCAAAAGCAGTGTGGCCAGCAGGTCAACGGAGGTGATTCTGCCCCTCTGTTCTGCTCTGGTGAGACCCCACCTGGAGTCCTGCGTCCAGCTCTGGAGGCAGCACAGGAAGAACGTGGAGCTGTTGGAGCGGGTCCAGAGGAGCACCACAAAAACAATCAGAGGGCTGGAACACCTCTCCTCTGAGGAAAGGCTGAGAGAGTTGGGGTTGTTGAGCCTGGATGGCACCATTTAGAGGAGGGCGGCACTAAACCTAGTGGCAGATGCTCTCTATTAACCCCCCAGCGCCCCCAGAAAGGGAAAAAGGAGGAAAAAGGAGAAAGACTTACAAATTGGAAATTAAAACAGCTTTATTAATAATATTAATAACAAGAGAAATATTGCAAAATATACAAAACTGATGCTGAGTTTCCTGGAGTTGGATGCTAGGCACTGGCGTCCCACCAGCAGCTGCCAGGCAGCACCAGGCAGTCCCAGACTGGCCTTCGCTGTAGATGGGAACTGGACTCAGGAATGCATGGATCGGAATCTGGATCAGGATGGCAGGCAGGACAAGGAGCAGGGTCCTCTTCAGAAGGCGGCCATGGACAAAGAGAGCGAGATTCTTGTGATCCCCCAGCTTTAAGCTGAGTATAACGTGTATGGCAGGGAATACCTCGCAAGTCAATATTGGGTCACCTGTTCTGTCCCCCCTCCCTGCAAGTGCGACCCTTGCCGACTCCTCACTTGCGGGACCTAAGAGGTCTATCAGTGACCTTGTCTGCTACAGTGATAATTATAAACAGGGGCCTTTTTCTGCATTCCTTTCCTACCGTTAGCTCAGTAAAACTATAAACATTAGGTGTTATCAACTTTGGAGCGGACAATGTCTGTAAAACATGCAGCCAACTTCAGAAAAATGCTGTTACTTAGAAGAACTTAGCTGAAAGGAAATTTCACTAAAAGAGAATTGGTTCTGTTTTAACCAAAACCAGAACACTGGAGAAGAGCAGGCTCTGGAGAGACCTTATAGCAGCCTTCCAGTACCTGAAGGGGCCTACAAGAAAGCTGGAGAGGGACTTTTTACAAAGGCTTGTAGTGACAGGACAAAGGGTAATGGCTTTAAACTGAAAAAGGGTAGATAAATTCTTCACTATGAGGGTGGTGAGGCACTAGAACAGGTTGCCCAGAGAAGCTGTGGATGCCCCCTCCCTGCAAGTGTTCAAGGCCAGGCTGGATGGGGCTTTGAGCAACCTGGTCTAGTGGAAGGTGTTCCGGGGGATTGGGACTAGATGATCTTTAAGGTCCCTTCCAGCCCAAACCATTCTATGATTCTATGGTATGTACAAAGGTGCTAAACCCTAGCTTAGTACTACTAATAAGAAAGGAAAAGCAAATTCAAAGTTCTGTAGAAATTCACAGCAGTAGAAAATATATCTCACTCTCTATGAAGAGTATTGCCTTCCAGCAAGGTGTGCAGAAGAGTCGGTTTTAAGCAATGGCACCTAATTCATAAAGTCTCTGAGCTACTCAAATCAGTGATGCAAACGTACCAATTCCATTATTATCTGCTGACAGCTTGCAGAATTTGAGTACTTGCTAATTAAGTTTCAGAAGAATCCATATCTGACATGTTTTTGGCTTTCTGAGCTGCTTCACTCCATATGTAATATTAGGCATATCCAAGCACATATTTTGTGGTTTGTGATCACCAGTGTAAGAAAAAAAAGAAATCTAAAGAAAAGCTGTCAAAGTATCTGCAGCATGCAGACATCAGAATCTACTTAGTCCTTTCTCTGAATCATTTTATAGTAGGGCAGGCATGCTCTAAAATGCACTCGAGTTGATGGGACATCTTTTAATTTGAAGTGGGAACAGGTCCATGTTATGTAAAGCTTTTATATGCCTTAATGCAATTTTTAGCAGTGCTTGTCTGTACTTGATTGGAGAGCATGAATACTCAATAAGTAATTATAACTAATGTCTAGAAACTATGTAGTCTATTTCCTTAGCTCTTGCTGTTCTTTTTCTGTTTTCTTGGGTTATTGCTTTAATGTCCTATGGCTCCAAACTGTGGGCTCTGATATCCCAGACAAGCTGCAGCATGGGAATGATTAGTTCAGTGTACCCTCTACTGTCACACTGGAGTGTCTCAGCTTCATCTTTTTTGAGAAACTGTACTTAGTCTCCACTGTCTATTCTGTCTTATGTTTCTTGTAGGTATTGCCTACCAGAAGACAAAAGAACTTTGGAGTCATCGTGTCACTTAGAGCTAATGTAAAACTGAGCAGTTTGCAGAGTTTTCCACTAATCTGAAACTGCCAGGACATCAAGATTAGGGGAAGTCAGCTGTTCTGTTTCTTTTCTCTCATGAAATTGAAATAAGATGGGTGAAGGATGGTAGTAGAAGAAAATACTGAAAATGGATTGCATTATACAGAGACATTTTCCTTCTGTTTTTTCTATCACAGGGCAGATTACAAGAAGAGACACTCCTATTGTTCCTCAGAAGTAGCTCATTATAACATGATGAATGAAAGACTGAGTGAAACAGTGAATAGGAAACAGCAACCTTAATGGAAGCGTAATCCCAAAGGTGAAATGAAGTTTTATGAAGTTTTATGTTATGAACTTTTATGGTCACGAAGTTTTTTCTGACTGAACATTAGACTCCAAGATATCTTGTGTTTAAAGCCCTCAGATCTCAATTCACACAGATTGTGTTGGAGAATATATAGAGAATTTCTGTGGGAAACTTCTTTAAATTAGTATTTCTTTCTTGTTTTATTAGGAACAGAAGCTTTTGAGTACTATAGAGACACTTCAAGTCATCTTCAAGTCAGCAAGTTGAAAAGTATTTTCAAGTATTTTTTAATATTTTTTATATTAAAAAAAAATTGTGCCAGAAGATTTCTTTTTAGGTTGAAATTTCTCCCTTCTTTCTGTAACTGATCATTTTCAACCTTACTGCTTTCCTCTTCTGTCTTAAAACCAAAAGACTTACACATTTCTGAACTGTTGTTTCTGTAGTGAATCCCTTTACTTTTGTGTATTGATCACTATCACATAAGCTATTTTAATAATGAAAACAGATCATATGGGTCAAAAGAATGTTAATGCCTCTATATACATATTTTATGTTTTTAAATATTTTGTCTATTTAAAAAATAACGAAGGCTTATTCAAAGTAAGAGTTTAGAATTCAACACAAATACCACTTTCATGCTCTCCATATAGTTTATCCATCAAATATTTTTTCATGATGTGCATTAAAAGGATGCAGATGTTTTGTCATAGCCATGCATTTCCTTGCACATTTCAAACAACAGCTACACTTCATAGCTCCCTAATAAAGAAGAAAAGTTTTCTTTTTTCCTTCATAAAACAATCAATGGTTTATTGCTTCCATTTACAGCAGCAGGTCAGTAACTAAATTCCTTTATCATCCCACAGCATTTTAGTGGCATACTGACAACAATCAGTAAACCCCGATTCCATTTTGGTTTTTCTAACCCATGGGTTTCCAATTACGAAAATTATTCTTACTGTAGGTATTGAAAACAGAAACTTTTACATTTTTGACTCCTTGAACATTCTCTTATTTTTCTCTATTTTCAATAATTAGGATTCGAAGGGAGGTGATAGGCAGCTTATAGGGTTGGTCCTCAGTTCAATCATTTTACACTGCTGAAAGTCAGCTGTATGTGAATCAATAAAAGTCACTGACTATATCAGTGGAAAGAGATAGTAACAATATTGTTGAAATGAAAGGATGTTAAAGATACTCAGGAGTTCCACTACTGGGTTCTGCTTCCATCATGCCAGAAACAAACATCCACAGTGTCTCATTTGGGGTCTTTCATAACTCAGGGTGTTCATTCTTATTTTTATCTGTCGTCTCACTGTATGTCTATTGACATCCCAACAAAACAAAGCAAATACCACGCAGCCAAACAAAATACTGGGTTAGCCCTATTAATACACAGATAAGCATGCAAATAAGAATCAGCAGGGCTGAGTGGCAACTACATGTAACAAATAATGTTTGCTAGTTTTACTTATTCAGTGAAGTACACTGAGAGAAACAATCTGTTCAATATCTTCAGAAGGTTCAGAAAGTTTTACTATTTTTTTTTTTATTTTCCTATTTTTCCCCCCTCTAAATCAGTTTATCCAAGTTACCAACTGAGCCAACGACCGTGTCCATTTTGGATCAGCTGTACTTTTCCATTTCATTAATTTAACCCTGTTAACCACAGCTACTGCTGAAAAGACATACTTTAAAGCAAAAAAAGGAGAAAGATGAAAAATGCCACCCTGAGAAAAAAACAAAAAAAAAGATGGTGATCCAGTATATGTTTGAAGGTTAAGCATCCAGAGAAGACACTGAAGTGTGAGAGAAATTAGAATATTATTTCTGCAAGTGGAATAACTTGAGTTTTCTTATTTGAATCAAATCTCCCTTACAGGCTATTTTAGGAGCCTCTTAGAGCCATTTTCTAAAAACCTGAGGAGCAAACACAGCTGTTTTTGATATAAAATGATGCCAGCTTTCCATTTTGGCACTAGTGTGTGATTTATATGGGGGACTGTCAGCACACCTAGGGAACAGACTCTAAAAGACCGCCTAGTTTTTCCCATTTCCTCCTTGTTTTCCCCTTTAGTTCTCAAAACTGCACCATGAGGAAAGCACACGACTTGCAGCTTCCCTGTAGACAAAAATGGTAGCATAGCTACATAGCATAACTGTACCAAGATTGAGGTACAAAAGTTGTTTTCTTGCCTGCATACTTCATACACACTCTCTAGTATCTATATGAATACATGCAGATGAATAGATGAAAATGTTATTGTTTTGCATTAAAGACAGCTACCATTAACATTAATGAACTTTTGAGTGTAAACACTGTTGTTTACCTAGGTATCTCAAGAGGTTCACTGTGTGAGCTGAGTTGGTTTTTAAAGTTTTTTTCATGACAATGGTACAGGTAATACAGCTGGATATTTATGTTAAGTAATTTGGACTAAGAAAAGGTATGTATTACAACATTTCTAAATACTGTGAAAAATACATCTTGTCAAAGGGATTGTATTATTTTTGCAGGGTTTGTGGATCTAATACAGACTTTTAACAAGCCCTTGACTTAGTGCTACACTAGAACTTGTGGTATACAATATCAAGAAAGCAAACGTTAAGTAACTCTAAATATAGTGGTCACTAAAGATTCACTTCTCTGTGATGGTGTTTTGTGTGGTGTTTTTGTGGATTTGATTCTATTTGTTCGGCTTCCAGTCAGATTCTACTTAAAATTTTTAACCATAAAAACTTTTAATGAATTATTCAGGTAATAGTGGTGTTAAGTGCAGCAGTTTGAGATCATGTGCTTTCCTAAAAAATGTAGATTGTGTCAATTTCATAGATAATATGTGGAATGATTGAAATATATTTTTGTTAATATCTGCATGTCTCATTTGTGGTATGTAAAAGAAATGCAGTATGTAGTAGAGTTATTGCTTCGTGTTTTTACATCAAACATGTGACATATTTAATGTTTGAAGTGTCCCGTACCCCACATAGTAAAAGACTGAAAATGGGAAGTAGACCCATAACGTGTGTATGAGTGATAGAGATTTCATTAGCACACCACAGAAACAGGCAAAGGCAGGTTAACCATTCAAGGGAGCTCACCTGTGCCTTCTTAGGCATCTCTCCAGGCGTAGGACTGTGCTGCAGAACAGCAGAAGCCGTATTTTATCTGAGAAAGGAAGTTAGTGTCAATGAATAAGCAACCAGGTTGCTGCTTGACATGAGTGGAAAGGGAAGGCTTGCTTTGCGCACAAGTCAGTGTTGGGAACTGCTGTGAGATACTTTACCACAAGCCAAGAGAGTGATTTAAGCAGCCTAACCTGGACGGAGTTATCCAGAAGATGTACAAGCAGACTATGTAGGAGTTGATATGATGATAATTCAAGGGGGTAAGGTAAAGAGTCTTAGGGGCTTATCCTCACTACCTCCTAAGGTTCTCCAGGTGAAAACCTTGTATGATGAGACATGTGATTGTATGTGATGCCCCTGGTCAAGAAGATTTTAAATGTCTTAAGTGGTGAACTCTGTGGCTCTGATAGGACTCATGGACTGTAGGTTCAGCGTGGTACTGGTAGTTACTCTCCTTCACAAGTTAAAGCAAAAATGGTCATTTTTAACTCAGGTTTACAGCACAGTTATATTGGGTTATATCTTAACTGGTGAAGATAAGAGCACTTCCATGTTTTGATTTCCACAGGAAAAAAATGTACATATGATATGATGTGGAGTGCTCTGATCATTTGCTCCATCCAGATAACCAGAGGCAGGAATCACAGCATACACCTTGGCAAACACCTTGTGTGGTATGGATTGGCATAGCTGCTACTACAGTATTAGGGATTCAAAAGCACTGAGAGCTGAAGAACCACCTGGAAAACACAGGCAGCAGATCAGAGGAAGAAAAAAAAAACTAAAGCAAGGGCATTACTGAAAATAGAGAACGTAAGGTGGTCCTGTTGGAGTGTCAGTACTTTGTTTGCTCACCTAGTCATACACATTCATAGGCAGATTCAATTTACAAAAGAGTTTCATGAGAAGTTTTCCTTTATTTAATAATAACTGAAGATTATAATTTTTCTTTTATGTGGAAGTTAGGGAGTTAACATACTGAGAACAAGATAAAATATAGGTAAAAACCCCTCTACATGCATGCCCATCAGGGCTTTTGCCACATGAAAATCTGTTGGTGGTTTTGTTGTGGATTTTTGTGGTGATAGTGTTTTTTTTTCTTTGATTTTAGTGGTGAGAAAGACAGTTTGTAAATAACATCGTAGCAGAGAACAGAGCAGTATTTTATGTGGTTCTTGTGCTAGGAAACAGCAATACTCAAGGGAAATAGATCAGGAGGAACTGGGAGTTGCAAGTGCAGATCATGTACAAGTCAAGATTTCCTACAGCATAAGGAACTACAACACTGTATTGTACACTGTAAATCTGAGAAGCTACCGTATTCTTGTGCCAAGTTAAAGAAACCAATGTACTTTTGCAATTAAAAAGAGAAAAGTGACAGTTTACTAATAAATCAAGGTAACAAGAAATAAAGAATCATTACTGTACAAAGAAATAAAGAATTATTGTTGTATAAAGTTCTTTGGTTGGGTCTGGGGTTTTTTTAAAACTTAATCTTAAGTGGGAAGGAGGGGGAAGAGGGAGGGGGAAGATGTTCCTGATGGCATAAATCCAACTGAAAGAAACAAAAAGTATTCTTCTTTTTTTTTTCACATAAAAGTGAATTGCATTTGCACTTTCAAAGATTCAAACTAACTGTAGTGGAAAATTTCAAATACTGTATACTGCTGCTAAGCAGAGGCAGGGAGGGGGAGTATTGTACTGTAAAAACAAATGCCAGAGAAAATTAGTCCCTGCAGTTGTTGGCAGAGCGCAAATGGAGTTGCATCAGAACTTCATACAGTCCTTTGTGGGTAATGAATCGCAAAGCCCTGAAATGGGGAAAATACCTTTCTTTTCTAGGCACACAGTACTGTCCTCCATCAACATACATTTGATTGCTGTCACTGCAGCTGACTTGATTGTGACCTTGGGTAAGTCCCTTAGCTCATGTATGGGTTTTTTCCATCGACTTCAGTGTCAGCTCAGTCCTTCGACCAGCCTATTCTTACTAAAAGCACTGATATGCATCANCATTCTTAACAGATAAAAAAAATATCAGAATTTAAATTCCTGGATAAATGCGAGGTATTATTAAATCTCATCTTCTCTTTACTCTCTCTCAGGTTTTTGGAAATAATTCGCAAGCAATTGGGTCCTGTAGTTGCTTGCCCTTTTTTGGTGCTGGCTTTGTTAAGCAGGAAAATTGGCATTGCTGTAATTCTTAGCCTGTAGAGAAAGATGACCTTACATAAACTTATAAATGTCAAATTCTGGCAAACATAGAGACATCTCTCTGGGATAGCTTGAGTCAACTATATATGTTATTTTAGAGATTCAGACTAAACCTGCCATCCATAAAAATTTCAGTCAAAAAGAATGGTTTTGTCTATTATTCATATTACTGGGTAAAGATAATGTGGTGCTACGTTTCACTGTTAGCTTGACGTATTAGACCCAGGCTTGGACTTACTGAGAAGGATGAAGGCCTTCTAACTTCCTGGGTTAAAGCACCAGATCTGCAGAGAATTTGTAGATCTCTACTTAATAAGATGCAAGGTAAGAGGTAGCTATTGTAGTGAAACAGTAGTAGAATGTCTTCCTTTATTTCTCCTGTTTTCTTTTGATAATCAATTTTTGTCTCTGTTGTGATGACATGCTTTTCAACTGAGCAGAGGTAGAGAATAGAAGAGGAAAGCTACTTATGCCTAGATATTGAAGGGAAAGGTGAAAATGTATATGAAAAATGAGCACATTTCCATAGAAATTCTTAAGACAGGCTGTTCAAGGCTTTTCTATCGGTTTTTGAAATATTTCTGTATGTAACCAAAATTATACTTCAGGTATTTAATATGATTAACATCATCTCTGGCTTGCTTTAACTCATGTTAATCAGACCAAGCTACCATAATTACTGATTTAAAAGGTATTTAATTAAAATTAATTTTTGCACTAAAGGACATAAAATGTTCACTTGATATTTTATGCAATTTGACTGCAAAGAATCTCAAAATAGAATACAGCTTCAAAGTCCATTTTTGATAATTGTTATGGTGATAAAAAGCTAATTCTACCATGGTTAAGAATATGACCTGTCACTGCAGACCTTTATTAATAAAAAGGATTTCAATACATTTTGTTTCTGAAGTATCCAGATGCTGTTATATATCCTGGAAGACTAGCACTGGAAATTACAAATGACTTAAGGTGAGAGATAAAGTAAACCATTATCTCTCATGTATGCTGCTAACTGACTAAAGTGAAAATTCATCTGAAAGGTTTTATGTCTTTACTGATGACTTTAAGAGACTGTTTAAAATTGCTGTTCGCTGAAGTGAGGACACCATCCATAGTATCAGCAGGTTTTCCCACGCTGTTTCCTGACCTGCAGAATCCCTGCTGCTCCAGTGTTTGCCTTTTCTTGAGCACAGACCACCAATTGTGTTAAATTATTCTGTAGTATGCGCCTGAGGAATTATATTGATTTCAGTGCCTGAAATATATCCCTCTCTGTTGGCATAAGATGACTATATAAAGTTTCCATCTAATTTTTTATATGGAAGCTATATTTTGAAAAGAAAAGCTTCTAAAATCCTACTTCCAAGCAACTTGTTTGATAGCGTGCTGCACCGTAACTTGGTTACAAAATGTTTGATATATGCCTTCCATTGTGTTTGCATAGGACAAACCGTCACACAATCTAGTAAACTTTAGAATAAGTATCTCGATTAATACTGTTTCACAGACAGCAGATTTTATCCAAACATTTTTTAAAAATATGTGTTTTGACATGAAAACCGTGAAAACCGTGTTACAACTCACGTGCTGCTTACAAGCACACTTTAAAGGTGTAGGAATGATCTGATCTCACATTGCAACTTACGTCAGTGTAAGACAATAACATGCATTACCGCTGGTTGTCTTCTATGTCTAATGAATAAAATAAAAAGGATGAAGTTTGAAGACACTGGCACCACAAAACAAACAAAAAAAAAATCCGTATTTCTCATTTTAGAAGAACATTAGTATGAAGTACTTAGTTTAATTTTCTGTGGGGTTATTTAGAGCCTTAAGACTCCATTTCCAAGATAACTGCTTTTCATTTTCTAGTTCAGTCTATACTTGCTTATAATAAGTTGTCTAGGTTTTCACAGCTGTTCTGTATTTATAGTCTAATGGGAAATTTCACTTGTCAGAGATGGTATGACAAATAAATGTCCCATATGTGCATTTTATTCTTAGGTGTATCTCCTTATAAGCCAACAAAATGTCAAGAAATACAGTCTGAAGCCATTTAACTGCTCACACACAGAGGCTGTGTTTTTACTGTGGCGCATCCCAACCGATTGAGAAATGAGCTGCAGTTCTCTTAAAGCAGTGTAAAATTTTACTGACCTTTCAGACTGTTTGGGAGTCGTTACCACAGCTATACCCATTTCTGGAACTCTTGGAGTGGGCAGATGGAAATTGTCCACTTCAGCGTGGCAGGGGAGACCTGTAATAAATCTTCTACATGCCATCAAAATTTTCTATACAATGTCTTCAAGACAGTGTGTGAACTTCTCTGTTTTCTCCCTGTTCTTTGCTAGGATAAAACATACACCACATCACAAAGACGTTGTGAAAAAACTCTAACCTAACACTTCCTAAATTCCAAGAAGACCGAGGCCCTCCAGCCCTGTTTTCAGAAGGGAACCTGCAGAAGACATGCGCCTCTGGAAAACTCTGTTGCCATGGCCTGTGTGCTGAGGTTTGCTCTTAATGTGTGGGTCAGGCAAGGAAATAAGTAACATCTCGATATCGTTCTTGCTATTGACACAGCAGATGAGCCAGCACATTACAGCAGATGTATGCTATTGACAGAGAATAGATGGGACCTGGAAAGAATTATTAATGACCCTTCACATTTTTCATAGACATCCTGGCCTATCTAGTCCATAATAATTAGTTCCTATTACATTGTCAAAAGGAAGTCATAATGAAAATGGCAGCTTCATTTTAACTTACCTTAAAGCTGCCAGACAAATACTAATTGCTGAGACATATATTACTTTTTTTTTTTCAACAGGAGAGAGTAATGTAAAGGCTAAATGAATTAGACATGATTTGCGTAAGTCATAATAGAACCAGCTCTGATTTGGCATATTTCATGCCAGTTAGGAAAGATAAAAAGCCTGGCAATAACCACAGGAAAGACTGAATTTTTTTTCCTGATTTTCCTCTGGCAAAAGATGTGGGTAGATCAGCTTTGATCAGCAGGGAAGGAATGAAGTACAACACACAGGAAAGGTGAGGTGACAAGAGATTATCAGGAATGTCAAGGCAAACAAGGTCCCAAACAGAAGAATTAAGTGTTAGGTAAAACTTTTCTATTATCAAACATCTAGGGCTGAATGGATTTTTCTGCCTTGGTTCTCTCTAATGACTTTCCCTCTGGAGGTGTTTGTCTTCCACTACAGTCAGTGAAGATACCCTGGGTAACCAGAAGAAAAAGGTTGAGATTAGGCGAGATGCATCTCACTTTAGTGTTCAAGAATCTAAGTATTCTCTATCAGGCTTTTTCCTGTGATTGGTATTGGACCATGGCATTAAAATGTGATTCCTACAGCTACGATGAATAAATGAATTTCATTTATACATACTGAAGAATAAGTATCTCTATTTACAATAGTGGGTATCATTTCTGCTAGCAATAGACGGAGCGCTATGCTGTTGCAGTAGGTACCATACAGCTAAACAAATGGTAGCGCTTAATACTGAACAAGGCCCTTGCGTAAAGAAGTGTCTGGATATATTCTACCATTCCCTGCCATGTGATGTGAATAAATGAAGTCAAATGGCAGTACGCTTTTCCGAACAGTGTCGCCAAAATAATCTCTACTCGTTTGAATTATACTGCAAAGAACTTTGGTTCTCTTGAGCTGACTCCTTCCTGTTATTTATTACTGGAGTGAAATAGATGGGACAATCCCTTTCAGCTCTTGCAGCTTGCCTATAGCCATGTCTGCGCCGTTGATAGGCTCCCCTGTGCGCCTCGCAAGGTTTGCCAGTTGCCAGCACAGTTCAGGATTTCCCATTAAAATGTATTTTTGCTAAAGGCAGTGATACGCGATGCTGGTGGCAGAATTCCAGGGAACGGTAACTTCACAAAGCGTTTAAGAACACGTCAACAGAAACAGCTAAGAGTGTTTAACTTGAACATTTAAGTTACAGCTTACTTAAGTAAGTGGCTAAATGTTTTATTGGACTGCAGCGGCTGTGGTGCAAAAAAAACCACAAGCTCCCTGTTCCCTCAAGAATTGTTGTAATATTCGTTATGTGAACGATTTCTGCCCAGAAGCGGTCTCCCGTGAGCTGTCAAGACCTTCTGCTATTTCATGGTGTGCCACTTTGGCCACACCGTGCCTGAAGGTCACGCCCAATGGGCCTGCTCCTGCAGACTGTGATCTGACAGCAAAGGCCAGGCCCGCCTCCACCCCGCGGGCACCCTGACATCTCTCCTGCTCACCCCCGCGTTTCCCTTCAGCACAGGACAGGCAGAATCCTTCTGAAGGCCCGTGCCCAGGGCCCTAACCCGACTCACTCCTAAGGTGGGTCCAGAGCCTCTCAGTATCCAGCAGGTCCTTCAGACAAAGTCTTGAAGAGCCCACAGGGTTCCTGTCACTCATCCTCACCGCTGCTCTCCTTCATCTCCTCAGTAACTCCATTTCTGCCACCTTTGCTTGAAACCATGGGTGTTCAGGAAGCAAAGGTGTGGGTTTCTTGAAGGGTTTGCTTGTGGAACACGCTTCGTAGTCCACAGCACAAAGTCAAGCTTTGACAGAGCGACAAGCACGGGCGGAGTTCAGGGCTGACCTTAAATAAAACAGCGGTGATGGTATTGTCCTCACAGGTTTTTATCACGTTTTTATAATGGAAGTCACCAGCGAGTTCTCCATCTCCCCTAGCAATGCAATCACGCTGTTGCAAACGTGGCGCGTGGAGAGCGCGGCGAGCGGCGTTTGCCTTCTCCTACCCACTCCCCTGACCTGCCCGGGGTCTCTGACGACGCCCAGAGCGGCGGGAGCGGAACAGTCCGTGCCCAGACGAGCTGCGCACTGACGGTTCCCCGGGAAGCGGGGCTCTGGCGCAGCGCGGGCCGTGAGGTCACCCAGCGCGGGGCTGAGCCTCTCCGGGTCCCCTGCGCCCAAGCGCCCGGCTCCGCCACCGGGGAACACCCGCGCCGGCCCGGCAGGACAAACGGATTTTTTTTTTTTTTTTTTTTTTTTT
>Ga0065711_1009067_pt1 | contig 23265 bp, 22 predicted proteins | sample Hoacrofraction12_FD_59098 | JGI IMG/M metagenome (GOLD analysis project Ga0065711, IMG submission 59098) | Hoatzin crop microbial communities from Cojedes, Venezuela - Epithelial fraction 12 v2 (version 2) | ecosystem: Host-associated > Birds > Digestive system > Esophagus > Crop | place...
CCCCAAACAGCAGGAGAAGTGGAGAGCATCCCGTGAAAGCCCCATCTCCATAAGCTGGGAAACGCAGGAGGAAAACAAACAGCCTGAAAGTAAAGTGGTTATTTTTTAAGAAAGTTGCCCTAATTCTGAGAATTTTTAAGAATTTTTGTCCTATTTTTAAGAATTTTTGTCCAAATATTAAGAATTTTACCATAATCCTATAGATTTAGATATTACTAGCAGGGATGGAAAGTGGAAACTTTGGAGTTGAGAAAGCTCATTGCATCAGTGATGACCTCATTCCTCCTTGGGATGCTGATGTTGGGATAAACGTTTTCCTTTCCATCAGCCAAAACCTCGAGGAGCCTCAGATCCCCTGAAATAGCTGTGGGCCCAGGTCCCTCATGGACCGTGGCGGTACTGGGGAGGGGCATGAGTCCGAGCATCCCTGCAGAGCATAGCGGGGAGTCCTGCAGAGTTTGGGCAGGAGGGATGTGCAACATCCCTGCCCCTCTGAGCAGGTCAGCAAAGCCCCGGGGTGTCCTCCGGGACCACCAAAAGCCACTCTGGGAGAAGAGAAACTTTCACATGAGGGCATTCAGCGCTGCCACCTGGGACCTTCTCTGCTAAAAGTCATCCCAGGCTACTAAGTCACAGCCGGTAATCCTGATCCCACCTGGAAGATCAGCCTTCAACCACGCAGAGATGACCAGGGAGAAAATCTCCTCTCCACGGTTCAAAGGTGTCGTGGTTTAGCCTCAGCTGGCAACAAAGAACCACGCAGCCGCTCTCTCGCTCCTCCCCACCCGTGGGATGGTGATGAGAATTGGAAGAAAAAAAGGCAAAACTCACGAAGAAGGTGAAAGGCCAGGCTGGGACTGGGTTTTGCAGCCCCACGGAGGCATGAGGAGGTTTCCACCGGGCTCCAGCACGCTCCTTGCCGGCAGCCCGCCCGTGCCTTTATCTGCATGCAGAGCAGAGGTGTGCCGGCTCGCCTGCATATGCAAGATGTGGGCACGCAGAGCTGGAAGAAGAAACTTTCCCCTAAAGCGTCTGATTTTCGAAAGAAATGAGGCACGAGCTGGCGAGAAAGAGCAGCGAGCTGGGCCTGTATCCTCTTTGCACGCTTGGATAAGCGAAATACAAATCATCTTGGAGTCGCTTTATTTGCCTTTTGAGCAAACCTGGTACAAACAGAGCAGAGATCTCACTCTCCGGGGAAACAATTAAAAAAATATTCATTGCTCGCACTTCCCTGGGCATAATCCACCCTTTCCCAGGGCTGAGTGATCTCTCCCAGGAAGGAAAAGCCACTCGAGGCATGGCACAGCTTGTCACAGCTCTTGTAGCTCGGGATCGTTAACTGTGAAATGGGTTTGGGAACCAATCTCTGCTGCTCAGCCCCAAGAGCCATAACTGAGTTACAAGCCAGGGGAAACAATACCTCTCTCTAGTCTGAAAAAGGAAAAAAAAGGCCACGGATGTTAACAGGTAGCCCTTCCTGGGATCACTGAGTCCCAGGTGTTCAAAGAATGTGTAGACATGGCACTTCAGGAGATGGTTTAGCAGGCGTGGTGGTGTTGGGTTGATGGTTGGACTTGACGATCTTAGGGGTCTTTTCCAAACTCAGTGATTCTATGATTCTAAATTTGGCTCTGCCCTGGGCAAAGCACTTCCCTAGGACTGCAGAGAGTTGTGAGACCCACTGTCATGGGGCTGAAGCCCCGAGTGCCGGAGGGGAAGGCTTTGAAGTGCTCAGACACTAATTCCCATTGCATTCCCCAGTGCTGTAAACCGGGAAGGGCTTGCGACTGGGAGCAGAGCCGGTGGTGGATGCATGGGCTCCCTGTGATGTTTGTTGGTGATGGATGAGCCCCTGCCCGCCTCAGTGCTGCCCTCTCCCCTAGGCTGGTGTCTGGGAGGGCTTTTCCAGCTGGGACGTCCTGGGGAGGTGATGCCCAGGCTGGGGCTCATGGCCGCCCCTGGTTCAGGGCCGCAGGGCTGGACTCAGATGTGGTGGGAGGCGGAGGGTGCAGGGGCAGCCCAGGTGCTCAGCTCCGGGTCCAGATCCCTTCTGGGGTGACTCAGGGCTGCGGGAAGAGCCCGGCAGATCAGGGTTTGGGACTGGGGTGTGGGCAGTAACTTTGCCTTCTGTGCACGGCCACGGTGCTTTTCCCCAGAGCCCCCTGGTCAGTGGGGATCGGCGACCTTCTGGGGATTCAAACAGTGGGGAAGAGCTTTTGCATTTTCGGTGCTTTTTGAGATGCCAGTATCCATCCCTTCCTACAGACAGGACTGCCACTCTGCGGCAAACCTGGCGAGGACTCGGTCTCTGGTCTGTGCACACACACAGTTACAGAGATGTCGCAAGAGCATCGCCCCTCCTGTATCTGTGCCCAGGATTTGGCCTTTTGCCACCGCAGAGCAGCCCCACAGACAGCCCAGACTCCCTGAGGGCTTTGGCTTTGCTCACTTCTTGCCTGGTGTGAACTGCCCAAGGCATGAAGCCACAGCCCCCTGCTCCTCCGCCCTGCTCGAGAGGATTTATTGAGGGAGATTTATTGATAAAGACCAGACCACAGAGTCCCTCAGTGTGGAGCTTGCTCCCTGAGACAGCGATTTCATTTACAGCCCTGAGCCCTTTCCAGAGCTGTCACTGTAATATACACCCGGTGGTGCCGGATGCGGCCCCGCGGCGGTGCTGGGAGCAGCCCTTTGGCATGCCGGCGGGGCTGGGCGTATTTCAAAGTGATGGTTGCCCTCTGCAAACAGAGCCCCAGTGTTGGGACCCAAAGGAAAACCCCTCATCCAGCCCCTAATTCTGGTGGGTTTGGAAAGCCTAAGCTGCTGGGGCAGAGAGGTCGCTGACTGTCATGGCGTTGCTCACCTGCTCTCTGTGTCCGCTCAGCTCAGGGTGGGACACGGGGTCCGGGTCGGGACACAGGGTCCTTGGCACATCACCTCTCACGCACGGGGCTGAGGCAGCTCCCGGCATCGCCTGGGTACTGATGGCATCGCTCCTCGGGGTGGGATGCTCCTGAATGTGTCCAGGGAAAGGAAAAGCGTCAGGGAGGTTAATTCCTAGCCCGTGCCAGGGGGCTTGGGAGGGGACAGGCTCAGACAGCTGGCTCTGACAGCACAGCCACCCCCCATTCCCTGGTCTCTAGGGGGTTTCTGGCCTCTCGTCACCATCCCCGGTGCTGCCAGCCACGCTTGCATCGAGCCACGGCACATCCTCACCCTCAGCACTGTTTCCTTTCAGAAGAATAAAGCAGCTCATTAGCTAAATGAGCTTAAGATGGTGTGAAAAAAAATTAAAGAATAGCAGGACTCTGAAATTGTGACACTGTCGGATCAGTGAGGCTTAATGGATTTAGAACCAGAGATTTCCCCATCAGCAGTGCTAGAGTTGTTCAGCTTCAGGCTGGATTTATGTAATATAACATTTGCTGGGTGATTGCCGGGCAGGGCTGCTTTCGCCAGCCAAACTTTCTTTTCTTTGCCACCCCACTATGTTCCTGGTCTAATTTTAGAATTATAAATTGAATTTATACTCAGAAAATCTGCCTGATCACTCATGGAAAATCTGCAGTGCCACGAGTATTTCAGAGGCCAGCGTGAAGCTGCTCCACTTTGCTGATGTACTGTGCGCATGGCAGATCGGAGATAGGTTTTTCTGTGTGTTGGGTATTTTGTTGCTGGGCATTTATTTATTTGTATGACTTAACGTGGCACAGGCTGCCCTAAACCGGAGCCCAATGCTTCCTCTCCACCGTGCTGGTTTTGTGTGCAGGTGTTGGATGGGGGCTGGGAGCTTGCAAAATTTCCCCCCTGACAGGTGAGACAAGAGGAGCAGCCTTGGCTCTTGCCTCACCGAGGAGGAGGATTCGGTGCCTTCCTCCACCTCGCACAACCCGAAAATCCTCCCCGAAGCAGGGCAGCCACTCTGTGCTACTCCACCAGCCCGGAGGCCGGTTTGCAGCGAGCTCTTGCTGCAGTCACCCTGCCCCAGGGTGGCCTCTGCTGACTTAGGATGGGGATCCCACCCGGGGGTGCAGAGCCGCAGCGGGGCTGCGATCTGCTTCGGCGGCCCTTTGGCTCTGCTGGGGACCGGCGCTGGTCCCAGCCCCCTGAACAAGCTAAACAGGCCTGGCAGCACTGGGGAGATGCTGCCTCTGCTCGTGGGTGTGCAGACGTGCCCTGTTTCAGGGAGAGGAGAACAAGAGCGAATCCTCCAAGACGAAGCTCCAGCCTCAAGTCCCAACCTGCACACCGGTTTACTTCAACCCTACAAAGTCTGTGTTGCCATAACACAGCGCAGACCCGGCTATCGCAAAACCAGTAGCTCAATTTCTACCCCACAACCCTGGCCCTCTGAGGGCAGCTTCTGCTTTTCTAACCACTGTGGCAATCACCAAAGCAATGGGGATTTTCTTCCATTACCTTATTTCTGCTCGGAAGTCCCTAGCTGGGGGGTGTCCCTGTGTCCCCTGGGCACAGGGACATCCCTCCTCCCAGCACAGTCTTTGCTGCCCTGGTGCTGCAGAATCACTAAAGCAGAAGTGAATATGGCCAGGAACTGGACTTTGGCTTTTATATAGCGAGGTGAGCAGTTACGGGGTCTGCTCTTGCACCATCCACAGCCGGGAGGGAGGTTTTGCCCTCCTGCTCCCCAATCTCTGCAAAGAGCAGCTCCCTGCTGCTTTGTTGAGGGTTAGCAGTAAATATTTGTCCTGCTCCCCACTCGAGGGGGAACTGCATTGGGACCCGCCAGCCATGCCATGATGCTCCCAGAGCACGGTGGGCTTTGGCTGGATCTGCGGGCAGGTCTGTGTGCCCGCACGAGGATATGGAAGATGGTTAAAAGTAGCCACTTATCTGCCTGTGCATCTCGGGGTAACCACAGCTTTTATAAACATTACTTAATTAACACCTAAGAATGCTCTGGGAAGCGGGTAATGAAGCATTATCGCATTTTTCAGGTGTTTTAATTGAGAAGAGGTGAGACTCGGGGAATAGCTCAAGGCCCCTTTGGGAGTGGAGGAGCACGGCTGCCACCTCCTCCCCGCCCAGCCACCACGCTCCCGCTGCCTCCTCCATCCCCAGAGCCCTCGCCTGGGGAAAGCGGGCAGAAAATACCCTGGAAAGCTCTGACAGACGACGGCATCACCCCACGCTCTGCTTGTGATCCCGATATGCTGCGCACGGCACCTGGAGAGCATCTCAGTCTCGCTGTCTCCTCCTCCATGGCAGAAGACCCCGACAGCAGCATACCTTGGAGCCCACGCTGCTCCTGACGGATGGAGAGTTCATCATTCGTGATTCTGCACGGGCAAGAAGGTCTTACACGGGCTGAGGGGCATGAAGCTCCATCGTATCTGTGCTCACAAACTGGCACCTCTGCTCCTGCTGTGGTGGGGTGTGCGTGGGCATCCTGAGTCCGTCCAATGGTCACGCAAATGAAAAGAATAAATCTCTCTTCCCTGGGTATGGTGCAGGTGGTGAAGACTTTAACTAAATCAGCTTTTCAGCACTATTTTAAAAAAGCAGTTATGTGCTGGGACGATTCAGTCCTGCAGAGCCATCCTGGGTGTTTTGGCCCACTGGTTGAACTGGGTCAGGCGGATGGGGGTGAGATGCCTACGGCACTTCTCCTCTCGCAGGACCCTGGGGTGCTGGATCTGGCCCCAGCCCCACGGTCAGAGCAGTTTAAAGCCTCTGGTGGTGCAGGTTCAAAGTCTGAACCAGGTGGCTGGGACACCCCACAGATGGGGAAGCCCCAGCTTTCAGGGGGTGGGAGACCACTTCAGGCTTTTATCCACTGATGTAAGACCAAAGTCTCGGTGGTCAGTAAATATTTCTCTCTTACAGTAGCAGGAGCTGCAGGAAAGGCTGTGCATGCTTTGAAGACCCATGGCAACACTGCTGCGTTTGCTGTTATTCTGCGAAACAAGCTCCCCACCCACAGGACACCTGCATAGGACACGGTCTCCTTGGCCATCCACGGTTGAGAGCTGCAGGGCCCATGGTGGTGCCTGGTTTGGGGCGAGGGGAGGTTGAGGGGCTGCAAGGGGTTCTTTTCATTCATGGGGAGCTGCTCCACGTGACCCATGCTCCCTGCTCTGATCTTGGGCAAGATTTCTTGTTTTGGGTTTCTCCGTACATCCCACATGGCTCTTCTAAGGCAGTAACGGAGCACATCTCTGGATGCTGCTCCTCTGCTTTCCAGGCTCCTTTTGGGCAATTTGAGCAATGACAGGGTTTCAGGCATCATGAAGCTGGGGCTTCCCTAGATCGAGCAGAGGCAGCACAGGAAGGGCGGATGCTTTCTCTTCCCGGCCTCAGCGTCCGCTCCTGTCGAGGTTTGAGAGCCAGGTTCCCATCGCTGAGGTGGTACAGGAATGTGCTCGTGGCATTGGGCAGCTGGAACAAATGAACTGTCTCCAAAAGCTTCAGAGAAGCTTTGATGAGGTCTAATTCCACCGAATTTCCATACTTTGGGAATTGCTGCAGCTCATGTTGAAACAGATGGGAGGTCCCTCTTCCCTTCTAGCTTCTAGGGAGGGAAAGTGCCCAATGACTCTAATTTGGAATAAAAACCTATCCAGAATGGCTTTGCCTTCCTCACAGCTGTACATCAGTCCAGCCAGCTGCAAGCAAGTCTGCCAAGCAGACCTCATCTGCTCCTGAGCGCAGCCCCTAACACACCGCGTATTTGCAGGCTAGCCGGGACATGCGCGCCCTCTCACCGCTCCCGAATGGACTGAGGGCGAAGTTGGGTGGGAGATGTTGTGTTTGGGAAGTATCTGCTTCTTCAACGGCTTGCATGGGACTACGCTGCCCCACCTTGCTGGGCAGAGCCCTGCCAGCTTCATCCATCATTTAATCCAAACCAAGTGGTGACTTGATGCTCTCCAGATGCTCTTCTCCGCCTGGGCTTTAGCCCCACTGCAGTGTCATGGATGGGTCCTCTCTTACCAGATGGCCACAGTCAGGCATTTTTATGGGCTGAGGCATCTCTGCTTGTCCTAAATGCTTGGTGACACATTGGTGTTGGGGACAATTTGCTGCCTGGGCTTGGTTTTGAATCAGTGCCACACATCAGTGTTGTGTCCTCCACCGAATGGGAGGATCTGTGGCCATCTCCCCTGCAAGTGCTTCCAGGCCATTTCCCATCATGGGACTGTCATGGCAGAGAGGACAAGGAGCAGGTGATGGGCACAGCCCCACCCGTGGAGGCAAAATTCCTGGACACAGCCTTCCCCCCATCCCTGCAGCAATCCCACCATTGCTTCCTTCGACCTGGATTTAAGGTAGGCGAGAGCAAGGATGGGGACAACAGCCCCCATCAGCATCACACCTCGTGCCTGGAGCTGCCCCTGGAGCTCCGGCAAGCTCCAACATTGCTGAATATCTGCACTGCCCGCAGGAGGGTATCAGCCTGCCCTGGGAGGGCACTGGCAGAATGTCCCATGGGGAATGCTGTGGGGACACAAGGGTCTGAAGGTGGGGGGCACAGATGGCCACCTTGCCCAGCTAGCAGGAGTCACCACAACTTGTATCCCAGCTGCCACGGAGGAAAAAGGTTTTTTCTTAGCCCTGGCAATAGAGATGCAGTCGATTTAGGGTAGGAAACCAGGAGCAGGAAAGGAGCCCCACGACGCCACTGGAAGTTATTTACTGCTGAGTGAGCGCCTGGTTCGGCGCAGGGCAGCGCGATGCTGCGTGGGAGGTGGACCAGGCGTGAAGGGGGGTGATGCCCCCCGTGCCGGGCACTAATGCCCGGCTGAGCCGTGCTGCCCGCTGGGGACCGACGCAGCTGCCAGCCCATGCGCTCCCGCAGCGCATCCCGACGCGGCGAAGGACCTGGCTCTGCTCGCACCTCTGGCTGTCACACCCCTCGAACGCTTGCTCAGAGAAAGCTTCGGTGTTTGCTGCCTCCCGTCGCTGCTCTCTAAATGCAAACGTGACCGGACTCCCTGGTACTCACGTAAACCCTGACACCCACAAACCGCTCTGTCCCTCCCGCAGCTATTTCACTTTGCCCGAGCTAGAGCTGGATGCCGTTCCTTTGCAGTTCGTATTCCAGTGATATCTCGTTACCCTTCATGCTCAGGTGGAAAATGCCAGAGGAGCAGTTTTTGTCAGAGGAGCAGAGAGCCCTGGGGTCCTGGCTGGGCAGCGGCCGCACAGCCCAGGCTGGCTCAGCTCCGCTCCCCACCCACCCCGCATGCCTGCAGAGGCAGAGCTGCTGCTTTGCAACAAGCCATCGACTCCCCGGCTGCTAGAACATCCAAATTTCCTCCTCGAACTCCAAGAGGGGACAGAAAAGCAAGCAAACCCATGACACAACCACCTCTGCCCATCAGATGGGAGCTGGACCAGGCTCCTGCTGCCAGCACCAAGTGACAGCTCTCCCCGGCACACTGCTATACAGATTTTGGGCATTTCTCCATGCGTGCTCACGCCAGCTCCCTTCCCAGCTCCATAACACTGCCCAGGATGCCAGGGGACAGACAAAAATCAGTGCAGGCACAATACTCACATTGGAAGACTGTCTCTGTGTCTCTCCCTCGACTCCTCCGGCTCGCTCAAGTTGCGATCAAGAGACGGTCATCTGGGACACGGGAGACAGGAGTGAGCAGTGTGGGTGAACTTGCACAGACAATAAGCCATAATTTTTCTTTGCAGTCTGACTGGCTCTACTGGTTTGCATTTCTTTGCCCCAGCAGCAGAAAGGAGGCTCAGCTTAACTAAAGCTGCCCAACAGGTTCTGCTATAATAAAAAAAAAGCGGCAGGACCAGTATGGTTTGAAACCAGATAGAGATTTGATTGTTTTCCCATAATTACAGTTCAGCCTGTGCTGTTGGCTGAAGTCAATCGCATTAGCAAACAGACCCATTTAAATAATTCATCCACCATTAAGGTGGGATTTTTTTCCTTTTATATAACTTGGTTTTTTCCGAGAGGAAGAGAAAAAAGAAGAATTGAATGTGACAGCAGCAGCGTCCTACTAAACTAGAGTGGCACAACCCAGGGCTCACAACAGCCCCCAGACCAAACGGCTCGGGAAGAGGGGAAGGAACATGCCCAAACTGACACCAATGGCTGCTTGCGAGCACGGGATGAAAGGCCGTGGTCCTGGACGGTCTCCTGGGGTCGCTTTGCAGCAGCTGGGGATGCTTTGGGGACCTGCGGGGAGAGGCTGGGTGATGGGTGCCGATCCTGGCCAGCAGCCCTGGAGCAGCCCGGGTTGCCTCCCGGCTCCAGCTGCTGACACAAGCAGCTTCCACCCTGAACCGTGGGCTGGTGGAGCCGAAGGCAACGTGGACACGTCCTGAGCCTTTGAAGTGCAACTCTTTCAGCATCCCCCAGGGAAAATACTGGCACCCATTCCCCTGCCCAGGCTGGGCAGGGACAGCCTTCCCCCGCATCGCTGCAGACAGCGGCAGCACACAGGGGCTGCGAAAGCAAGAGATGCATTCGCTCTCCATCAGCATGGCACCAGTAAAAAGCAATAAAAAATTGTTGCCTGCATATCTGAGACCCAGACAGCCCATTTTCTCGGCCAAGAGCTGCTGAGCAAGCGCAGGGCCCTGCTTGGCTGGCACAGCCACCACCCAGCACGGCTCCACGCTCAGGAGGGACGCGTCCGGGTTGCTTAACAGGACACGTAAGTTGGGGAGGGTGGTTTCCCTGATATTTCCAGGGCCGGTGGATAGGGAGAGCTGCTGTGGATAGGGCGTTTGGAGCATCAAGGCTGAGCTCCTCCTTCGAATCACCCTGTGTGAGGAAGGCAGCTCTGCCACACCTTGCATCCCCAGAGCTCAGTCCCCAGCCACCAGCTCAGCCCCTCAGCTGGTGTAAAGCCACATCCATCCACGGGCAGCAATATCACCACGCTGATTTACACCCCGGCTGCTGAGCTGGCTCATTCAGCAAGTCCAGCGCGGCGCTGAGCATCCTTGGCAGCATTTCCCCGCAGCAATCGCATTGCCCATCTGCAGCTCTGCTGCCAAACAGTGGGTTTGAGCTTCGCTACCCTCGCACGGACAGGTCGGGCAGGCAGGGAGCAGCCGGGGCTCCCAGGAACGCGGCTGCACGCCCACGCTATGGAAATGGGTGGCAGGTAAACAAGCAGCCTCTCGGTGAGCCATGGTCCTCGGCAGACCTGTAGGGACTGTTTGGTGGTTGCTCTACATGCATGAAATTCCTGGCTCGTTTGTCTGCAAGAGGGACAAAGCACAAGGCTAAGGGGGGTGATTTTCCATCCGAGCCTTCTCACAAGCCATCTGCAATGGGCAGAGGGAAGTTCTTGGCCTCTTTATTGCCTTTTTCTTTCCTTTTGGGCTTTTTGTTTTATTGACAGATATGGCAAATAGAGATTGATTGCTCGATATCGTCCAGTACCTCAGGCTGATGTTTGCGCTGGTAGAATTAGTGGCAACCACACGGAAGAGAGCTCCTTGCTCAGACCAGCCCAGTGATTTCATGGGAGCGGCAGTGGGGTAGCAGGGAGGCGTGGAGCTCGGGGAGATAACCTGCAGCAGCCAGACCTCTGAGCGGCGGCGGTGGGACACGAGGCACGAGCCATGGGGGCACCACCACCATCTCATGCCTGCCTCCAAAGGTTCAGCGACTGCTCTGTCTGCAGCATCTCCCACCGGGGCATTGGGAAGGGAAACAATGAAGGGAGGGCTTAATGGTAGCCGCTGCTTGTGGGGACTGAGGAGATCCCGAGGCAGGAGCAGCTGCCTGGAAGGGTGGTGCTGGTGCACAAGAAGGCCATTTCTGGGAAGCAGAAAGTGATGCTCTTTGAAATAATCTCCACCTTTTCTTGCAGGTGTCTACTGGAGATCATGCAGATTGCTCACAGGAACCATGATTACACCATGATTGCTCTGCTTCCACCCTGAAAAGCCAGAAGATCTGGACAGGACATCAGTGTCTTTAAAACTGAGAACTTCATTTAAAAAAAAATAATTTCAAGCCCTTTTTCTAGAAGGGAAAAAAAAATGTTCTAAGAAAGAAACACAAAACCACTAATGCCACCTGGAGGTATCTGATCGAGACTGAGACAGATGGCTGCAACCGGAAAACCAGCGAGACAGGAGAGCATCGCTGCACGGGCAGGCAGGGAGGCTCCGCAGCACCATGGGCGGTGTTGCGGAAGGGCCCATCAGATAATTGTATCTGGGAAAAAGCAATCTGATTCAGAGCCAGAGCTGTCAGAGGCTGCTGCCAAAATCTATCAGCTGTTGAAGAGGATGATCGTTAGCTGGGCTCAGGGCAGAGATCTCTCCATAGTCACCATGGGCATGTGCTACTGGGAAAGCGCCATGAACCTGTAAGAAACCTGGATGAGATTATTTGCCAGGGTGGTGTCCAAAGCAGACTCTAGGCATTAGACTGAATGCATTTTTTTTTTTAATATAGGTCCTCCCCGAATTGATTCTTTCTGTAAGTTCAGGCACTTTTTTCTCTTCGTAAGCACACTTTGCACCCTGCCAAATTCCAGCTGTTACCTTTACTGCACAAGACAAGAAGGACTTTTGATAGATTTCAACCTGTCTGCTGGATGGAAAGGACATGACTGAAACCACAGCATCAGCCCTGTGCTCCCAAGAAAGCCCAGCTGCAGGTCTGGGAGGTCCAAGTCCTGTACCACAGGAACCATCTCCATCCTCTGCCACGACCCACCTAGGTCAGGGCCCAAACCGCTGTTATTCCCAAAGCTGGTTGTTCTTCGCCCATAGCTTTGAAGACTATCTAAATAGGAGCTGAAGCAGGGGGAAAAAACCCTCTCCTGCTACCAAAGAAAGCAACACTCATAGTTTTCCCACCACCTTTTTCCCACCACAGTTTTCCCATCACCTATGATAACACATTAAAGAAGAGCAAGGTGATTGACCTGAGAGCATCACCACAATATATGTAACAGGGAAACTGTTTAAATGGTGAGGAAACCCATTCCCTGGTGGAGTCACATCGACCCCCACCCACAAGCAGAGGACATATGTGAGTTAGGTTTCTAGGGAAAAAAGGGGGCCACAAATAACATTTCTTATGGATGTAGATTATCCTTTGTTCAACAGGTATCAAAAGAATGGGTGAAGTTCCTATTCCACAGAAGAACCTTGTGAAAACACATACTTGTTCCCACTCAAGGGGCCACCACAGCAGACTAAAGACACCCCATGGGCTGGGCTGCAATACCTGAGCAAGGAGCAGGGCAGAGCTGGAGATCACAAACAGGTTCATCCAAGAGCCCAAGCCACCAGGTGAATTCATGGTGACATGGCCAGAACTGGAAACCAGCATGTTGAAGCATCCCTGGGACAGGAACTGACAGTCCCACGCTGGGCTGCAGTGGGCTCATGGGTCATGGATGTGGGTGGATGCCCCAGGTGAGGCTGCTCAGGGCTGTTAAAGCTCATTAGTGCCCTCAGGGCCCTGACAAAAGCATCCCTACATCATTAGCAATCACTTATCATAGAATCATAGAATGGTTTGGGTTGGAATGGACCTTAAAGATCATCTGGTTCCAACTTCCCTGCCATGAGCAGGGACATCATTATGGACATGAGGAAACAGGGAGCAGAGCCCAATGTCTAATTTTAGGGTACATCCATGGTGCCAGCTGCAGCACATGTCAGTGAAACTGGAGCCAACGTCACCTGCAGCAGCCTGGGAGCTGGTGACCCCACAGCATGCACATCCCTGCCTGCTAACATCACTTCATGGGGCCTCAATGCTGTTTTGCTGAGTATTTTGAGGCCAAAATAAATGGAATAGCAACCCAGGCTGAGCAGCCAGAAGTGCCTGGCAGCTCCAGGGCAGGACGAGCCGCAGGAGCACCTGCTGCTGTTCTTGGCTGCATTGCCCTGACCTGCCCCATGGCACGGCCATCCAGCACAAAGCTTTCCTGCCCATCCTTACTTCCATTTAGATACAAGGCAAGGTCACAGTCTCTGCCCTCCACCTGCCTTGCCAGCAGCTGCCTTTTTTGCAAGAAGCACAGTCCTTATCCCTGTTGCAGTTTAGGTAAAAAATAAATCGGGAATAGACTGAAATCAGGACCTACCAGGGCATCTTCAGTGGGGCAGGCAGTGCAAATTAGGACCAGAGCTCCAGATGTCTTTGGTGATCTCAGGTTGGAGATTCAGCTTAAAAAATGTCCATGTACAGTTTCTTACCACCACCTCTGTTTCACTTCTGTTAACCGTGATCTCAGCCTGGATTTAAGAAACTTTTTTCCAGGCTTGCCATCCTCGTTGCCTGGTCAGCAGGGCTCTGGCACCTTTGCAGCCATGAGGAGCACAGTTTCTCTGACTGAATCGTTAGCGTGTGTCATATGAACAGGAAATTTTTGGAAATACATCCTCTCCCTCGTTGAAGGCAAGGGATGTGGGCTCTTCACGCAGAAAGCTCGCTGGGAAGAGACTGCTCCATCAGCCCAGGTTTTCTGGGAAGCAAAGTGAGAATAATGCAGTTGTCCATGCCATGAATCCACACTAACAGGGAAAAAACTCTTCCCCTGGACTGTGCAAGACTTTTCAGCTTGGCCCGACAGCAGACCTCCACTCATGGGTCCCTGCCAATAAGCCAAGCGTGGTGGTGAGGCGTGAAATGTCCTCCTTGCTCGGGGCTTCAGTGGGGTTTGTGGCAATGAGGACAAGCCTGAGGTTGATGTGTCCCCATTTCTGGACCAGACTGACCGATGTTGTTACCAGACATTCAGTACAACCCTGCAGGCACTTCCGAGCCTGATTGTCTTGGGCTTTTCATAAAGCCCCATAAAAACCAACCCTCTGGCTGATGCCCAGAGCTCTCCCTGGCAGGAACAAGCAGACAGGAGCAGCATCACTGGGCTTATATTGGGAGGACACTGCTGTGCAGCAGACATGCGGAAAGGAAGGCGAAAGAATTAAGTGGAGCTATATAAAAGCAAACAGGCAGGTGCTGCAAAGAGATAACGAATTTTTGGCCGGTTGCAGCCACCCCATCGCGACGTCGGTGCGGTTTCCCGGCCTGCAGCCGCAGGCTATCAGCACACATATGGCAGGCAGCTTCCACCAGAGGTTGCTCGCCGGCTTCGGAATGCTGCTGCCTGCAGCTGCCTGCTCCGGGCAGGGCTCCGGGCAGGGCTCCGGGCATGGCCTGGGGCAGCATCCCTGTGCATCCCGGCGGGGCAGACCAGGCATCGCTGGGAGCTGGACCCGAGGGACGCGTCTTCTCCTGGGAGATGGTTGCAAGGAGGTTGCCGGTTGCTTTTTTTGCCTTGCAAAGGTGGAAAGGCCCTGTAAAAGTGGGATGAGGAGAGGCCAAGCTAAAGCAGTTGTTTTCTGGTGCTATAAGCATTTAAATAACACTAAAAACCAAAGGCATCCTGCTTTTGTGTGCTGTGGTCACACCGTTTGACCCTGGGTTTGCATGGGGTGGCACTGGGTGACACAGGGCAGGGGCAAGAAGGAGCCGCTTTAACCCTGGCAGACACTCACAGGTGTCCTCCAAAACCTGCCTGGAAAAGCCTTGTTTTAAGGCATTATCAACCGATTACTAAAAGATATAAAACCAGATCAGCTGGGAGGAGGGCGGCCACTGCACTGTTGGCACGGAGAGAATAAAATCAGTTTTTACACAGGTTGTCCTCCTGCCATCTGCTCCTGGAGAGCATAACTCATCTTCTCTGAGTCATTTCACTGATTTCAAAGCCAAGAGCTACCTGCTTGCAAGCCTCCTGTCATAATTAGCAAACTGGAGCAAAATGCACATCAAGGCAGAGGATAAACTTTGGGAAATCTTGAAACATTTAGACCCACAGCAAAGGGTATCGCTTCCCAGACCTAAGAGTTTCCCGCCGACACAGCAGCACTGTGGGCAGGGAAAAGCTGTTTCTGGAGGGGATTTTCAGCCTGAGGATATCAGTGCTTTTTGGGCAGGTCTTTCCTGAATCGAAGGACCTGCGCTAGATGCAGCCATGGAGGCTCCAATCAAAACGTGATAGCAGATAAATGTACTGAGCTTATGCAGCCCCGCTCGCCGGGAGATCGCCCGGCTCTTTGCTCTGAAGTGGGTAAATATCATTATCCCGCTTGTAGATGCAGAAGCTGCCAGTTTGAGAGATCAGAGCGATTTGTTCAAGGTATTGGAGCTTGCTCGTGGCCCTACAAACTACCCGATGCCTCGCGGGCAGGCGGCCGCAGCGCTGCGGGGTCCTTGCTGCAGCAGGGACGGATCCAGCCCACAGCCGGCATCGCTCCAGGGATGTCAGCGCTGGCAAACATGCTATACAGAACCAGCAGAACAACTTCAAGTCTCAAAGAAATCAAGCAGCCAGCTAATTTTTATCCTTTTACCTCTCAAAATGGCAATATATCATCCAGAATAATGCAGAAAGCAGGGAAATTTCCTGCAAAAAAACCTTATTTTCTTTCTCTTTGGACCAGCACTGCCAGCTCCGGCCCTGGACACACACCGGCAATCTGCGCCCGCGCTCCTGGCCCCCTCCCACTGATGCTGCTTTGCCCTTTAGCTGTCATTTTTCTCTCGAATGGAAGGAGAAGTAGATGAGTCCTTTCCACTCTGGCTCAGTTTTCCTTCACCTTCTTGAACTTGCACCATCTGGGTTGCGAACACCCTAGGTGAGCAGCTCGTGCCTTCCAAGGTGCTGCAAATGTGCAGGAGAGTACAAAGACATCGGCAAACGGGGTGGATGCTCTTCTCAAAGACGTGCAAAAGGATGATGGAAACGTAGCCATCGATGCTTTGGCACAACTTGTCTAGTCAGGAGATACCTTGTAAGTTTTCGCGATCCCACCTAAATTCACCTCTTCCTATCCCTGTTGCTCAGATTTTCCCAATAGCTCAATGTACGAATATTTACTATCCTAAAAAATTACAGTCTGGCCCTGTGGATGGGATGGTTTGCAGGGTGCACCGGTGCCTGATGCCGAGGATGGGGATATGCCAGAAGTTATCGCCCCCTCTCCCAGCAAATCAGGCTGTTGAAATGAGCATTTCTTAAACTTTACAAAAATACTCGCTTTTTGGCTCATCCGTCTTTGTGCAACCCCTCGACTGGCAGCGGCGCAACCCAGGCTGAGGAAACGAGAATGGGCTGCACGTGCTGGGGTTCATCTCCCCTCCGACTCTGCCTGTCCCTCCTTCTGCAAGGAGGAGATGAACGCAATTAGGGGTTTTTAAACCATTTCCTCACTCACATAACAACCTGCAGGCAGTGTTCACAGCCGGCTCCCGCCTCCCAGGGGTGGAGGGTGGGTGGGCAGCCCCTCTCCCAGCCCATGTTCCCATCCAAGCTGGATCAGGATGCTGATCTTGCCCAAAATTCAACATTTTTTTGGGCAGGGAGAGGGGGCTGGGGCTGTTTTCAGCTGGCTGCTGCTCGGCTGAACTGGGGAGGACCCCGCTGTCCTCTGACATGTCTTGGCTCTCTTCTAAGCGGTCATGACCCAGAGTTTGAGAAACTCTGCTCTTAACCGTCCTTCCTATCTCTTACTCCTCCATCTCTGCTCTGTCTCCTACCATATCCATTTTCCCTTGCCCCTCCCTCCTTTTCTGGCCAAAAAGAAATAAAAAATTAAGTGTGAATTTCAGAGCCAAAGATGCTTTTGGGTTTTTATGAAGCAGACACCGAGAAGTGAAGGGAAAACCCTTCTCATAAGTTATAGTCCCATGAAAATGGCTCCAATTGCACAGAGAGTTTGGCATATTACAGAAGATGCAAATGTCAATCGAAGAAACTCTGGCAGTAAATATTTTTCACAACATTAGCAAAGCTTTTCATTGGAAAGGCTCCTGCTCTCAAGAGCTGGGGAAGGAAGACAGCTCTTTATTTTTTGGTAGGCTTTAAATGGTTTACCCATAACGCACAACTATGTCATTTATCCTTCTGTAATTAATACATCAATAATATCTCGAAGACAAGAAAACTTACTTTGAACTTAATTTCTGGCGCAGACCCTTGGAAAGAAAGATGCTTCATTGCGCTCCTCTTCCCGACTCTCCTCAGTGAGTAATCTCCAGCGGGGCAGCACCTCAACAACCAACGTATGAACCCTGAAAGTGCAAAAGCTGTTTTTTTTCTCACTCTGCTTCCATCTCCTCTTCCCCGTAATGGAAAACCAGCAACAAAGAGGTCACACCACGATAAAAGGCAGGAAGGCAAGATGATTTGTGTCAGCCCAGCTGGAGTGGAAAGAGTGAATGTCAAACCAGCTGTGGAGCTTCCAGTGCCACTAACCCATCACTGGTTTCTCACCTTCAGTTTGCGGTGGTGGCTGATCAACTCTTGGGCAAGAAAAAGTAACTCTCTGCCAAGCTGGGCTGCAAAACCCCCTAGAAGATGTTTCCCACAGCCTCCAAACCCAGAAGGTGAATAAACAGACTGAAAGGAGCACTGCACTTACATGGACAAATGGTGAAGCTGGTGCTAGTAACGTTATGTTCTCCTTCTGGGGCCAAAACCTTTGGAAATGTCAGACTTGCCCTAGGTTCTAATTGCTGATCGGCCGTTTCCATGGCATAACCTTCGCAGAGTGGCGTAGGCAGTTGTGCAATGCCACAGCTTGAGCTGTGCGAGCCCGTGATTTATGTCCCTTCCTCCGGAGCACAAATGCAAGACAACACTGTCCAGTGTGTTTGCAGGGATTGCTACAAAATTTGCTTCTCCTAGTGCTAAAACTCCTTTGGGGAATATTGTTTATCTGGGCCAGCTTCTCCCCAACCCAAAGGCTGTGTCCAAATCACGACTTTCCAGTCACGGTCTTTGCAGGGTCCCCTCTCCCGGCTTGCTCCCTTGCCTTGGCATGGGAGGATGTCGAGTGTGCTCGGCACTTGAGTGTGGGCGAGGGGATGGCTCCTGCAGACCCTCCCTCTCCCCTCCATCTGCCTGTCCTGCCTGGAGGGGTCCAAGCACACCCGTCGCAGAAAAACTGCTGCCGCCACGCGCTGCTGGTCCTCGTGCAGCTCCTTTTGGGGAGCTTTTTTGGAGTTCATCTCCATCACCCAGTAAAAGCAACACCCGTTCCATGCTCTTTGCAGAAATGAACGTGCAAATAAAACCTGAAGGTGAAGGGCTTTGCTGCCTGCCTCCACGCCTGGCCCGGCTGCTCCCAGCCCCATGATTTATGCTTTGATTTGTGAATGCCTTTTCCTGCCAGGTGATCACATGGGCCCTCGCCTGCACATTATTTTTGCATTTGCTTTTGCTTCCCCCCCAAAAATGGTTTTCATTTTTATTAAAGCAATTTTTTCTTGTGGTTGCCAAAGGCTTATCAGGTTCGGCATACGTTCAGACAAGTCGTGCGTGGTGATTTTGGAGGGGGGTGGTGCTTGAGGGAAAGAAAATGAATGAAAGCAAGTCCACAAGGGTGGCTGAGCGGGGCTGGAGCAAGCATGGCCAGGCTCCAGTGCCAAGATTTAGGCTCCAGGCAAAGGTGGAGGTCAGGAGCGAGACAGCATGTGCGGAGCTGGGGAGGACCAGAAAAGGGGCAAAGGGGATGGGGAGAGATATTTACAACCCCTTGAGCTATTTGCAATACCGCTGCTGCCAATCCAGAGCTGTTGGTATTTAAAATGGCACGTAGAGAGGCATCTCCTCCCTCGAAGGTATGTTAATGAGTACGCCATTAAGAAACTCCTTGGAAACTTCAAGGGAAGACAAATCCTCTTGGTTGATGAATTAATTCTCTGCCTTTGCTTGACCTGTCAGCCTGTGCTGCCAGCAATGTTCCCATTAGCTTCGGTGGAGTTTGCCAACACTTGCTGAGATCCAAGACCCATAGAAATCCACTGGAGCCTTTCCATGGATCTCGAGGAGCTTCGGGTCAAGTCTTCTGCCTGTGGGATGAGGCTTGGGGTATGTGTGTTGGCTGCCTGCTTGGAGCCTGCCGGTGAGTGATGAGCTGTTGAACAATGTCTTCATCTCTGGGCAGGGCTGGGAGGAGGGACGGGGTTGCTAACTGGAACCAGCCTGGAGTGAAGTCATTTGTTTCACTGCACTGTTTCCCTTCTCCTGAAGGCTCCTGGGGAGGGAAGCAGAGTTTGCAGGCGACGATGTCTGCAAAAACCCAGGGCTTTTGTTTCATTGCATTAAAGCCTCACACTCATCCTCAGCCCTAGAGGAGCTGCTCAGTACCCGAGGCTGGTACCCACAAAAGGTCAAACCACCACATCAGTCCCACCACGGCAGACCTCCCACCACTGCGTTCCTGCAAACACCATGGCTGGAAAAAGTTGGAAACGGGCCATGGCAAACACCAGCGGCACGGGGCAAAGCGCAGCCCCCGCAAAGGCTGCCCCGTCCCTGGCCAAAGAGAGTGAAATATCTCCGAACAGGCAGTTTTCAAGAGCTCCTTGCGAGGCAGCTAAACATGGGAATTATCAGTGTATGAGAGCTTGCAAAGATAACACTTCAAAGAAAACACCTTCTAAATACACCTTTAAAAGCCTTAAAATGTAATTCCATAAATGTTTGTGTTACTTGGGCAAGAGATAAAGCCAAGTGGTATTACTGAATTGTAGTGGGGCCGAATACTTGCAAACTTCCCTCGTGTCCCTATCAGATGAATGGTTCACTTATTAATCTATAGCTGGATACAGTAGAGCCCTTTCCTTTCTCCATAATCTTCCCCCCCTCCATCTCTATGTACTGGCTCATTTGCTGCTCTGGCAGGACCTGTGTGCGAGTACAAACCCCAGCAGGAGCGTGGTGGCTGCACGGGCTCCGGTTGGGTGCAGAGACCCCGTCTCGGAAGCTTGGCCCCACTTCTGAAGATTAACTGAAAAGCAAGGCGGCAGAGAAATAGTTGACGTCAATTCTCGCTAATTGGTGATGCCGATCCCATTGGCTTGGAAGTGTTGATCCCTTTTTCCTCTGCTGTTGGTGGATCAGGACCGTGATGTCTCCCTGTCCTAAAGGATGGACTGCAGTGACCATATTTCACCGTGATGAACATGCTAGGAGAGATTTGTGGCACCCGAGGATTGCAGAGCTGTGGGGTACAAATATCCCATTTCAGTTTTGTCTTTCCTGAGTATCCAAGAAACAGAGAAAATGAAAAAGGCAGGACTGAAGCAGTCTGTGTAAAATTCTGAATTTAAATCCTTCGCAGCACTCTGATCAAATGTAAACAACTCGCGCTAGCACATGTCCAGAGAGACTTCACCCTGCCTGGAGCAGCAGCGAAAGAAATCTTTGAAATCTCTGCTTTTCTATGGCATAGCCCTGCTCTGCTGTCACTCTGGGCAGCTGGTGACCCTACGGTGGGTACATGTTTATGCCGGGTTGTGAGTCTGGGGAAGACTGACACAGTTTTCCAATTAATTTCCCTGCAGCTTGTTTAGTCCCTGTGATGCTTGTCGGGGGAGACGGCGCGTTGTTTAATGGGCAACACGCACGTCACAGCAAAGCATCACAACACCTTCGGAAACATTCAACCTTGCGAGCACCAACCCCAAAAAGCTATTTTAGGAGGTGAGTCTGCCTACACTGGCACACGTGCAGCGCTCCAGCCATCCAGGCTGGGAGCAGGATTTGGCCGTTAGTGGAAGATTTTGTGCCTATTCACCCAATCCATCCCTGACTTATACTCAGCTGCTTTCCTGAAGCTCAGTATGGAGGATCTGGCCATGGGTCCCAATGCCCAACACCAGCAAGAGATGACACACGCAACCCAGGCAAAGGGACTGGTCTCTGAGGGGCTGCCTCTGAGTTTTTTTTCATATGTATGTGAAGAGTGGAGATGAGGTCAGAAGTTTTGTGGCAGAGCTTGCAGTCCCCACCCACTGGCAGGTCCCTCTGGCAGCGCTAATGGTCTGGGAGTGGAAATCCATGGTGGTACAAGGCAGCACAAATTGATCCAAACTCTTGTCTGGTGGACAAAAAATTCCCAACGTATTGTTCAGTGCACTTAGTCTTCAATAATTAACATTATTCTTAAGGTGCTTTCTGCTTTAAACCTCTGCATGCACCCTTCATGGTATTTAACCTGTGCAGACCACTTTTCAGTCTTTAGCACTTTTTTCATCTCCCAAAACAAAACCCTCTGGGTTTCTCTGGATACCAGAAAGGAAGAGTTTGAATATTTGGTTTAGATCCAGAAATGTTTCCTGCTCTCTAAGCCAAAGAAAAAGCATTTGCAACTTTTTTGTACCACATAGTGCAGAAAGGTGCTTAGAGAAAGGGGACTGAGGGGTGGTCCAGGGTGTGCCAGGTTGCCGGGACCTTGTCCGGTTGGAGCCACCACCAGCTCCCAATAACCCCAGCAAAGACCACAGGGAACCAGTTTTCCCCCATAAAACCCACACAGTCAATAGGGAACCTCAATGATGACACGGTTTGCGGGGAAGACGACTCTACTCTGCAGAAAGTGGCTCTGCAAGCCCCATGGCCAGGGAAGGCAGCCAGGAGCCGCCCACCTGGTGGGCTGGGAGATCGAAATCAGGAGTCAACAAAGATGAAGAATGGCAGAGGGAGAAATCCTGTGTTTTCTCTCAAGGAGATGTTTTCTCTCCTTTATCTAGTGTGCAAGCTATCTAGGCTGTGTGTACATTTAGCTGTCAGTGCCTGGGACACTTAACATATTCCCTTCTGCTCAGCATCTGAGGGTAAACCCAGTAAAGGCAATGGCTGCAGCACCGCCATCAATGGCTCAAGAGCTTTAGAGAGTGAGGGTGGTAAGCTCCCATCCTTCTCGAGAAGTCTGTTTTGAAGCTCAGTTCTGCTCTTGACCAAAGGCTCCTCTGGCTCCTGGTGCTCAGCATGAGCCCCCAGCGTGTGGGCCTGACAGATCAGCACTCCAGCTTGGTAAACCCAAGTCACTGATGGTAAATAAAGGCTTAATCATTTGTGTAATCTTTCCTAATTAGCAAAGAAAAGCAGCTACTCTGAGCCCACCCAGAGGCTCCAGTGTCAAACACTTCTCCCCATGGTGATTGATGCTGGGTCCCCAAAAATCAAAGAGATAGGAGCGTGTTGAATGAATGGAGGGTACATGTCAACCCGGGGCTCTATTTTCAGGCCAGAGCTCCTCAGCCCATGGCTGTGAGTGGTTTCTACCAGGACAGTCAATCATTCTTGTTGGGACTCTCCACTCATGAGAAGTAAACATGTTGAAATACCAACCCTATCATTTTTGCACATAAAACAAGGCTGTCTGTGGCTGTGGGTGACCTGCTTTTGGGTGCAGCTTTGGGGGAAGGGTGCATCCCCAAGGCATGCTGAGCTTTTCCCCAAGTCTGGCAACACCCACGGGATGCTCCAATTGGAAGTAGATCCTGCTACAGCAGCGATATGCGGGTTCCTCCATGGGTTACATGACCACATCAACAGTTACTCTTACAGTGCAATATCAAGAATGCAAAGGACTACCACAAAGGGGTGACTAATTAGGAATTAATGACCCTTTTTGGCTGGGCTGTGGGACAGAGAGATGCCTCAATGTGCTCAAGCTATCTGGAAAGGCTGGACATGGCTTTGCTTCTGCAAAACTCTTCCTAACACCACGCCAGCCCCGCTGCTAAACAGCCAAACCACCAGCAAACATCCCCTTCCCGCACCGACTGGTGGGGCTTTGCTCCTCTCGTGGCGCTGGCAGCTCTTCAGGCAGAGCTCAGGCAAAGGTCCCCGCGTGTTTTGGCATTCAGGGCTCCTATGCCTTCTCCTACCACTGTATTTGACTCAGACCATTGAACTGTGGCGTCTGCGGTGGGACGGATGGAAACCGTTAGACCAGAGGGTAAATGACCACGATTTTTCTGAAAACCATGCTGATTAGGAAAACGTGATACCTGCTGTCTGCAGAGGCAAAAGGGCTGTTTCTTGGAGGCAGACCAAAAGGGGAAAGATGGCAGGGCTGGTCAGAGACTGTCTGGAGCCATATTTAGACTTCTCATGCTTCAAATTTAACGAGGCTTGTACAGGATGCACTGCACCTCGTCCCAAACTCAATGAGAAGAAAATGTTCTCCAAAATGCCAATCACAGGAGGTGATGCCTCTCTCCTTCTGGCCAGGATACCCAGTTTCATTGTAAAAAAGCTACTTTTTCTTTCATTTTACCTGGCAATTATAAGCTTTTCTTCCTACAAGAGTCTGGTGCTATCTACCAATGCTTCCCAGATTTTCAGGTCTCTGTGTCCATTCTGTCCTCAGTGGAAATCAGGGAGATATGTCTTTAGTTGTGTGACATCCCTGCAGCATGAATTGCCTCATGTTTTACAATGCTCACTTCCAGTCTGCTGTGCATGCACACTAGCACTGATA
>Ga0065711_1034770_pt1 | contig 23265 bp, 17 predicted proteins | sample Hoacrofraction12_FD_59098 | JGI IMG/M metagenome (GOLD analysis project Ga0065711, IMG submission 59098) | Hoatzin crop microbial communities from Cojedes, Venezuela - Epithelial fraction 12 v2 (version 2) | ecosystem: Host-associated > Birds > Digestive system > Esophagus > Crop | place...
AATGGGCACAAACTGAGGCACAGGAAGTTCCGTCTGAACACGAGGAAGAACTTCTTCCCTCTGAGGGTGACGGAGCCCTGGAACAGGCTGCCCAGGGAGGTTGTGGAGTCTCCTTCTCTGGAGATATTCAGGACCCACCTGGACAAGGTCCTGTGCAGCCTGCTCTAGGTGACCCTGCTTCGGTAGGGGGGTTGGACTAGATGACCCACAGAGGTCCCTTCCAATCCCGAACATTCTGTGATTCTGTGAACACTGCTCAAGCTTGACACTGCACCAGTCAGTGTTTCATGTTCGCTGTCTCCGTCCCCTTCCAAGAGGTACATGATGACAGCGGAGGCCAACCATGGAGACCTGATGAAGCAGTCAGGCAGCATCTCTGCAGCATGCATCTAGTCAACACACCTCCAGGACACTCTGCAGATGTTCCACCTGTGCTGCTGAAACCTCATCTGCAGCTAAGCTGCTCTTTCCTCGATTTTTTCTTCTGAATATCCTTCTTCCTCTTATTGTGTACTTGCTCTGAAAAGAGCCCAGTCTGTCGTATTTGGCTAGAGATCTACTTTTGCTACCAAAGCCTTGCTGTACCTTATCCATGAACATCATCCAAACTCACAGCATTCAACTCACACCGCAACTGAATTTCAGCACAGAAAAAGGCTAACTGACAAGAAAGCAGAGATGGCGTTCCTGTACATGACAAAAGGAAAAGCGAACCTTCTGGAACTCAGATTAAACCTAATTAAAACCAGCCTTAATGGTTCAGGCAGCCTTTGGGCTGGGAGGAGTCAACGAGAGGCAATGAAGTCACCTTCTAGATCTGACAGCGGGCAGAGCACACACAGAGGAATCCAGCCCTGGCATCCTAGGTAAGGACGAACACAGAAAGGAGAGTATCCCACCTCACCAGTCATCTGAGTTTGTGTCTGTTTCACCAGAGAAGACTTTTGTTTAGATCTGCTGCTCTCAGAGACGACAGTCCCTACCTCTCTTTCTACTCCTCTTGGGCAATGCAGTGACTAGTAGATGAGAATGTTGTCACAGAGCTTGAGAGTCACTGTCAGGACTGATGTCCAGCAAACTACCATCCTAGACCACAGGAGGACTCTCTTCCACAGGAGCCACATCACGGGATAGTTGTGCCCTCTTCAAGTTCTGCCCTTCTGCTGTTCATTGATGGTCTTCAAGAGATGGGGCAATTTCCCGTGGTGGCCTCTCAGTCTCAGCACTGGATTTGCAGGCTCTCTCTTCTGGTTGCCCGTGAAGAATGGGAACCTGCCCCCTTGAAGATTTCAGTAGTCAGACAAAGCAGCCCTTTGACCGCCTGTCCTTTACATGAGTCAATCATTTTGTCCACCAACAACCTCAGAGCTGCTAGCACAGCTCTCCTCCAACACCAGCCTGGAGAGCGGAGCAGCATCGTCAGCAGCCTGCCACTGCAAGTCAACAGCTTGTCAAGGTGGATACAGACCAACCCATACCCTTTCAGATGATTTAAACCTCCACACCTGCTTGGCTAAACAAATGGACAGGTCCTCCTCAAAGTTATGAGTCTCCTTTCACATCTGAAATTTGTGGCCACCATGTGGCCTGTGCTCTGTTTACTTGCTTGTTTAGCTGATATTTAGGGCAGGCTAGGCTTACTTTCTTCCAGATGTCCATCTCTTTTAGAGATGTCCTTCCCTCCTTGCCAAATTTCTGTGCATTTAAAAATTTCAAAATCTATTTTTGAGTCATTAACACGGTATTGGAAATTGCCAAGTCTTTAACAAGTATAACTTTAAACATGTGTATACTCAGTTCAATATCAATTAGAAAGCACACTACTAACCAAAGAAACAGTGGTTGTTTTGAAGATCTAGTACTATACATAACAGAATAGAAGGAATTAACTGATCATCAGCAAACTGATATAGCCAGAGAATATTTACCTGTGGGACTTGAAAGTTTTTGGAAGCTTAAATGCACCAGCCCCTCATATTCACACTGTCAAATCCCTGCAGTAGCAATATACAAAGATGACAGAAATGTGGTATACACAGCAAAATATAGTTTGTTCTCCAATTTTACTGAGATATAAGACTTCAAAAGATAAAAAATGTGAGATAATCAAGACTAGATGTTTTGAAACAGGAATACCCCCTATTCAAATACTCTATTGTTTCTTAAGTGCTCTTGTTGATCGCTTGCCTCCTAATAAATCCATGCAAAATCTAAACTTCTGTAATCCCTACGTGAAGAAAGTAAAGGAGGAAAATGAAACACCCTGAGAAACAGCCTCTAGTTCTACCCGTGGCTATCAGACTAGTATTACATTCAAAGCCTGTGTTGGCACAAGTATGACCTAGACTTCAGCGGAAAGATTTGCTGGTACCTCAGGACTGACCAGGGCAAGGAAGACTTACAGACAGTCTCTGATGACGGAGTTGTGATAGTTTCAGCAGATCAGTCAGCACAGGAATTCCTCCCTGCACTTACAGCAGTCTTCAGACTTGCAGCAATGAACTACAGCACCATACTACGCCATCTTAAACCCAGCTGAATCACGGAAATTTCTTCAGGTCTCACCAGGAATAAAGGAAAAAAACAAAACACACAATGAGTGTACAGCGACCATGTGGTGCAGCTCATCCAGCTGTAGAGAGGAAGAAAATGTAATGCGCATCCTGAGTCAAATGTACAGAAAAAAATGTACTCTTTTACACTAGCATGCGCATTGGACGACAGCAGACACCACAAAAGTTGTCAGAATAGATACAGTCAGCAAAGACTCTGCTAAACAGCTTCTCTGAACAAGAGTTGCTGGAATGCAGTTTAGGAGAGGAAGCTCCTCCAGGGAATCACTGCACCCATCTAACACACGTGCACAGTCAGCACGTGGAAAAAGGCTTCTCCATCGCACCATCTCCAGTAATGTGCCCAGAGTGCAAAGGTAGCAACCAGGCCTGCTGGGAATACAAAAAAAACCTTGGGCAGATGCAGAGCAGTATCAGTCCAATTCTATCCTTAACTAGGCACGAGTCTGCCACTGTCCATATGGCTACTACATATCTGTAATCATGACTTTGCTGGTCTTACACAGCTTCCTTCTGTATATAATGAGAGGCAGCAACGGCATCCACAGCAGCATGAGACCCAGAGCGATTTCTCGCTTTGCTGGCTGTGGGAACTGGAAGAAAAACAGAGCTATCAGTTTGTTTATCTGCTGGTCTTACGAAGTTAAGATTTAGCAGTAAGAAAACTCAAAAAGAATCAAAAAGTGATTTACAAGCTCATTAGTCACTGCACACTACAGCAGTGGTGTGAAACTCTGTATTCAAGCATCTATGCTCCTAATAACCTTCAGAAATAGAAGAATACGGCATTGAAATGTGCGATAATAGATACACAATGAAATTCAATAGTGCTAAATTCAAGGTCATGCTGCTGGGACAAATGCCAGAAGTTTCAAGCTCCTGAATTTGCAAATAATAGTGAAGGAAAAGGATTTCTGAATGACAGCTGACCACAGGATTTATGAAGAACCACTCCTGGCGCACACACACAGAGAAAAAGCCACGTGCAACCCAAGAGAGCCATTTCCAAAGGCAAGGCATTTCCCGCAGAGGCTGCATACGGCCTGCCACTGCACGAGGCACTGGTGGGCCCCATCCGCAATGCTGTAATGCAGTCTGCCACGGGCGTAAGTCCGATTATCCCCATTTAAGCAGGGTGAGGTGATTCTGCAACAGGAACACAGGAAGACTCTTGGGATGACGAGGCAATGGAGAGTCTCTCCAGCAGGAGGCAAGACGCGTGGCCTTCAAAGCCTTGTACAATGCGGGATAAAGAGGGGTAAGGGGATATGAATCTGCCTGTAAGGAGATTACACACCAAGGACAAGAGAGAGCTATTTAAGCCAAAGGAAAACCGGGCTGGGAAAATAGCCAGCACTCGCTGGCCACGAATTCATTTCGGGTGGAAGCGAGAGCCATGAGGTTAGGAGCAGCCACCTCCTCTCGACGGAGCGAGGTGGGAGCGAAGGAGGTGAAACCGGCAACGCAACCGCTGCCTGCAAAAGATGGCAGCTGGGCAGCTTTCATCCCTTCGCCTGCAGGAGGGGGGCTGCTGGGCAGCGGCACAGGTGAAGAGCAGGGGGGCCCCCGCTAAAATCCCAAACTGGCTGGAGCCTGCGAAGAGGAAGCAGGGGTCGGGGGGGGGCTCGCAGCCTTGACCGGAGCAGTGCCAGGCCACCTCTGCCAAGAAGGTTGTCAGCTGCAGCGTTCATTTCAGTTCAATCCATGCAAAAATCAGCTCGGGAGCACATGTAATGATCTGATAAGGGCTTTGTCTAAAGTTTAAAAAGGATTTTATTATTGTGACTAAACCCCTAATGTACTGCTCCCATTTCACGGAAAATCACCGGTTATTTACATTCTCCTAATCGTGCTCAGAACGAGCTGAGCGCTGCCATTCTGACTGCTTTTTTCTAGAACAAACACATTTCTTTCATAATTGAAACTTCTGGTTCTTTCCTTTTCTCCTTTTGCCTGAGCCATATTTTCCTCTCCAGCTCCTTCAGGCACCATGCTGCAGTGAACTTTTCCGGTGGATACAGGTCTGCTTTTGGCAGGCAGTGTACATATGGCAGATCCCCACTACGTTGCTGTATGGCTCACGTGGGCTGTCACGAGAAAGCAAATGTTCTCGTTTCAGCGTACCCCAGTCAGTCCTTCAAAACCAATGATGCTCTCTATAACCATCTGTATTTGCTCTCACCCACTACTTGGCTACTGCCTCTCCTCCCAAACGCTGGTAGCAAGGCAGCCAAGGAAGTGAAAAAAGTAACACAACAAAGCTAAGGAGGGCAAAAGTATGGTTCGTTCCACTTTAAAATAACCCAGGTTTGTCCCAGTCAAGGTCCAGCACTCTGGCTCTGCGCCTACAGAGCGGTTTTTCATACTGCTCTGTTTTTCATTTGCGTGCGGCTCTGTTTTCATGTGCCGCTCCTACTAAAGAAGCCACAGTCAAAGCCAGAAGCCGCTTTTAATAATCAAATGCTTTTTTAGAGACAGGAAGGAAATACCTGCCCCAAATCTCAACAGGAAGGCAGTCCCATGGATCGTGGTGTGCAGATGCTCTGTGGACTCTCCTGCACTGCTGGGAGATGGATTTAATAACCACGGCTGTGCTCTCTAGTCCTGTCTTCCTAACAGCTAAAAGAGAAGGAGGAAGGCGGCCGATGAAATTCAAACCTGTCAGTTCCTCCAGAGCCCACACAGTAAGCAGGCACCATGTGCAGCCAGTTCCTAACTTCTGAAAGTTTGGTGAAATGTCTAAGCGTGCGTTTTTAGAATGCGCAGTCCTTTAAATCAGCAACTGCCTACAGCTAAGTCGGACACACACCCCCCGGAAACCAGTCTGTGGATGTCAGGGGCCTTCTAGGCGAGACCAGCTGCCAGCTAGAGTGACCATCGGCTCGCTTCTTTGCGGGTTTATCAGGGACACGATGTCTTTATCCACAAGCAAGTCGGGTATTCAAGGTGATGCTTGGCTGTGCGTGTGAAGCTATGTGATCAGAATATCCTTCTCCGCAGCAGAAAAAAGACAACTGTTCCACAAGCCAGACTGCTAGCAAGGGGCAAGTGATAACAAGGCAGCTTGAAAGGACTGCAGAAGAGAAGCTACAATTCCCTAGTATTTAGCATAAGACTGCAGTGAACTGGCCTACTACTATTGTAACACTAGTGTACACCATCTTATTAATAGAAAAATATTTCCAAGAATCAAAATTCAAAATGATCACCCCTCACAGCTTGCACACCATAGTTTATAAATACTATTTCAAAATAGTTTATGACCTGTAATCATTCACCAAAAGTCCCCAGATTACATTAGAAGAAACAACTGAATTGTGTTTTATGTTTCTATACATATAGAATCACGGAATCATAGAATCATAGAATAGTTTGAGTTGGAAGGGACTTTATAGATCACCTCGTTCCAATCCCCCTGCCATGAGCAGGGACAACTTCCACTAGACCAGGCTGCTCAAAGCCCCATCCAGCCTGGCCTTGAACACTGCCAGGGAAGGGGCAGCCACAGCTTCTCTGGGCAACCTGTGCCAGTGCCTCACTGCCCTCATGGTGAAGAATTTCTTTCTTATAGCTAATCTAAATCTACCCACTTTCAGTTTAGAGCTATTACCCCTTATCCTGTCACCACATGTCCTTGCAAAACGTCCCTCTCCAGCTTTCTTGCAGGCCCCTTTCACGCACTGGAAGGCTGCTGTAAGGTCTCCCCGGAGCCTTCTCTTCTCCAGGCTGAAAAACAACTCTCGCAGCCTTTCCTCACAGGGGAGGTGTTCCAGCCCTCTGACCATTTTTGTATACATATACTGTTGCTTAAATAGTTGAGATGCAGCAGTGCCTGTGTTTGTGGGTATTGCACATCTGTATGGGTCTGAAAATAAAGGTATATCCCTCATGTATAAGTTGTTTTTTGCCAGATGTTAGAATGGCTCAGTGAAAATATTGACACTTTTGAGTGTGTGTGTATGACTGTGTGTGTTCTCATGTCAAAAAAACCTGTGTTTTTTATCTAGCCTTGCACTCAAACTGCTAAATTCCAGATGAAACAAAACCAAAAGAAGTCAGCCAGAGCAGGAGCAAAACCTTCAAAATTTCCACCCAGATATTTGAACTTACAAAGTTTTATGGTGCTATTAAAAACAAAAAGACAACAGAAAATAGCAGATAATCAGAATAGCAGGTGACACTACCAGATTGCTGATAACACACATGTAATTGTACTGCTTGTACTTCAATGCTCTTTTGAGACACAAACTAACCTGCAACTCTGTTCTCCATCAGGACAGTCAGGCCACCAGAAAAGCTTTTTAACCACAGGTCTCCCGCCACTTAAACTCAGCTTAAATTCTGGTGTGGATCCGGAAGCTGCAGGACGCATGCAGGATTCCCTCATCTCACCCTTTATGTGGCTTTGCCACAGCTCCTTTGGGAGTGCAGGGACCAACACTCTCATCATTTGTAGATGAGTTCTTGTGAGTCCCTTCAGAAGAGCCTCAGGAGGTGGCCGCTTGCATCTGCGTATCGCTCGTCCCCGCTGACACACCTCCGTCTGGCACGTAAAATGTCCTTTGTCAAAACCAGTGAAATACCTAAAAACTTCAGAGCAGGAATGCTCCTGCTATTTGAGACGCAGTGAAAGATCTGCAGAAGGTGGCTTCACTTACTCCTCTCTGCTTTGAGCTTTCATTTCTTGAAACAACTACAGCGATGTCCTAAATGACAGATGGACCAAACGGTACCGGACTTTGCATATCTTCTTGCTATGAAAGATGATTCATTTTTAAATACTTTAAGACTTCTTTATTCCTGTTCAGCTCATCAGCTCTAATCAGGTTTTGATATACCATTAACATACTTGCTAACCAAATCCGAAGTCAAAGCAAATAAATGAAGTAGGTGGACTGTTTAAATGAAAGGAGAGAGGAGGACTTTATCACGATCCCCAGCTCTGGCAAGCACAGTTTCAGACTCTAACTTGCAAAGCCTTGCTGAGCCGCTCCGAGCAGCCCCTGGAAAGGCAGAGGTGAGCAGCCATCCCACTGGCTCTTGGTGCTTCAGTTCCCCCAGTCATGAGATAAATTCCCCACAGTAAGAGATGAGGTCTGTTCTGCGTGGCAGCTCTTTGGAGTTTCCTTTAAAGCACCTGCAACTAAGACAAGTGGCAAAAGCCTCTGCGTGCATTCGGCGCTAGTGCACTTCAGCTTCACTGGAAACAGAGCTAAAAAAATGCCCATGTTTACATACAGCAGAGAAGAAATATGTTGAGGAAGCAATTTCATTTTCAAGCTTGAATGCAAGTACTGCAATTAATGGAAAGTAAAAAGATAAATATAAAAAGTAGGCATTAAAAATCCTGTTATATGTTTTAGAACAGCAATTAAAATAAATGATTCCGTGTAGAGCATCCGTCGAAAAGATTAAAGAAAACCATTGCCTCTTTCTCAAGAAGAATTACAGTTCGAAGGGAGGTCTCATGCTAGTATAATGATAGTTTATTTACAGATATTCAATATTTATCTTACTAGCATTTATATTAGCAGTAAGGGAAGCTAATGTTACCATCATTATACACATCATTCTGTTTTATTTCATTTGACTGGTTGTTGTAAAATTTGTGTTTGCGCTTTTGCCAGTCTTGTTGAAGCCTCATCTACGATCTGTAAAGGCTCCAAATTGGGGAGCCACCTACTAATGAGAGAAAATAGAAGACATTAAAAGGCTGAGCGTGAGCCATACAAATTCCTAGCTGATTATTCTCTTACATGCATTTACCAAGCTTTCCTGTTTCACTTCAGCAGCTCTTACGACACACTGCCAGCAGCTGTCACTAAGACCGTGCTGTGACTGGCTCCAGGCAGGGAGGTAGCTCCCAGATTTGCCATCCTATCTGGCTGTAGCTGATGCTCACTGTTAATCCAGGATGACACACTGGCAACATGGTGGCTTACCAAATGGGCAACATTAAGCTTAAGCTATCGGAACCTGGCAGCCCAGGAATGAAATAGTAGCAGTATCAGCAAGGCAAGCAACAGCAAATAAAGTTGCTACACTCACCCACATATAATAATAAAAAAAAACCCAACCAAAAAAACCCTCGACACAAAACAGTATGGGAAAAGACCAGACATACCTTTTCCATTTCATCTTGTCAAGCACATCGTTAACACACATTGCAATGCTTTCACTTCCAAAGTCCATGCATACACAAAAGGAGCACATCAGCTTACTTAATTAACACATAAAAATATGAAGACCTGCATTTTAATATGGACTATATTAACAAGTGGACCTCATGGCTTCCAAGCATGCCAGGCTGTTGGGAAGCTCTGCTGCCAGAACATTGCTGAGGACAAAGCTAGGGAATCGTGTACTTTCCTAGGATTCACAGGGAGAAAACGCTCAACTGCTGCTTCCAGCTATGACAGCCCTGACAAACAGCTCCAGTACATTCTGCTTGTTCAAAAACATGTTATCCCCATCGAAGTGTTACCAACAGGGAACGCTCCATGATCAACCTCTGGAGAAGAAGACGCAGCCCAACAAGTAACAGGAACTTCTCTGAGAGAGTCCACATCACCGCTGGCTTCCTTACTCTGTAAGTCTCTCTTGGACTTCAGGACTCAGATGTAGCAGATTAGTGTAACAAAACTCAAGTGTAAGACTCCATGGAAGCAGAAGGTGATTTTATTTGATGAAACTCCAAAGCTGATTTTGCTTACTGACACTCTCACATTCAAATACTTGTAAGTACCAAGACGCATGTGTCCAACTAACTAGTGTGGCCAGGATCACCTGCGCACACACACCACAGAGGTCAGGAGATGCTGGCTGCCCAGTCCTCACAGCATCTCCTGTGTTCTTCTCAATGGGACACAAAACACTGATGTGGAGCTTATCTTCCATACCATTTAGGAGTGAATGTTGTTCAGAAACTTCTGCCTCATTAGTGTATTTTAGTCCTCCCAGAAGTCTTAAGATAAAAATTCCTGAATTTCACAGTTCTTCTGTTTTCTTTATCTGGGTATCTTATGGTTCCAGTCTTGTTCTTTGTCTTATCCTGTCTTTAGGTCAGGTTTTTCTTCCTCTATTTGCCATTTGGTTCCTTGATTGAACTCATACAAAGGGTGCTCCATAGCAAAACATGCTGTTCCTTTAACCCTTTTTTTTGCCATTTCTTGTGGAGGTTTCACACACAGATATTTCCATTCATATTTCACTTATATTGATCTTGGTACTTCAGATACAAGTTTCTACACTGCAGAGACTTGCTGCTTCACTGCAGCTGCAGAGATACCTTTATTATCAGTAGAAAGCATCACTGGGTACACCATACACATAGTAAAAGGATATTAAGCTCTCAAAAGTTAGTTCTCCTTTCACTAAAATGGCCCAGGTAGATTGGGAAGTCAGAAGGTGAGAATGTTCCCACAATACATTGCCTCCATTATACATAAATATTATTGCTAACACAACTCAAAGCCTGGCTCCAAAGTACTTACCACTTGGGAGAAGTTTCACCTTAGCTATTTTGTGCTGCAGCTGACAGCACAGCAGAACAGCCTGTTACCGAGAGAGCAAGAACAGAAAGAAGATAAATAATGAAGGAATATAGGAAATATAAATAGAGAAAAAAGCATAACTAAGTGCAAACGAAGCAAATCTTCAAAGCAAACGTGTTTTCCTGACGAAAATTCGCTGAAGTTTGTTATCTGGCAGTAGCAGTTTTGGTACATAAATTCACCCACCAACAAAAAATAAACAAAACTGTTCTAAGGAGGCTCTGCCATCTTTCTCTCCTCCTCTTTCATCTTTGGCTGCTATTTTGCTTCATCTCCATGTTTTATGCTCCTCATAGGTGCCCGGGCATCCCCTTCTAGGCATGCCTGCCAGGTACTTGGGCTCTACAGCCCAGAGGTAGGTTTGCTCTCCTCTAAATGCCAGCTCAACACAAAGGGAAGCCAACAAAAACCATGGAGAAGCTGCCAAATGTTTCAGTGGCTCTAGATCTCTTCCCTCCACGGAGGGACATTCAAACACCGCTCGCAATCTGCTGGGTACAGAAGTTAGAACAGAATGGCCCTTTTCCACTACACTGTATTACTTACTTTCTCAGATCGTATAAAGAATACTTCAGAGCATCTTTCAAAGCAAAGCAGTGCTTAAACTATAATGAAAAACATGTCCTTTCTACATACTTTGCCCTCTCCCCTAACAGGACTGCCCAAATACAGCTAAATTCGCCTTTGTGGTAACCTGACAAAGTAAGCTGAACTTACCTTGATCAAATCTGCTGAAAAATTCAGATCTGAAAGGGTTTCTGAAACACATTTACACACGTTGAACAAAAAAATTTTCTCATTCAAATGGATATTTTAAAGTCAAGGCAAGTAAATACTCCTCTGCTGCACAATTACAGGAGTTACACTGTTTAAGAAAGCAAATATAAGCAGAAAGTAAAACCTGTTAAAAATTGTTGATATCATTTCCATTGTCCAAGTTGACAAAGTGCCAACAGAAATGGAAAACCAAGCCCCGCCTATTGGAAAAAAATCTGTGCAGCGTTTACAATTGGCCATGAGCCGTTGCCTCCTTCTTTTGGAATGGCTGGTACCTAGCAGCAAGCCATCAGCAAGGTATTACCTTCACTGTTATTTCCTAAACTGGTAATGTCCCATTCAAATGCACCACTATTATGAAAATGTGCCTTTCAAAACTTAAAACCAGCATTAATTTTCAAATCAAGATCACCAGTGTACATACTTAGCAGCATTGCCTGCATTACTGCTGCTAAGTGAAATGAAAAAAAAAGTTTTATTAATTTAAACAGATGTCCTTTTTCAATATAAAAATATATTTTTTCTAGTTTGCCTCACTTACTTTATTAAATCAAGGCACGGAGTAAGTAGGAAGTGGTATAAAGCACGCAGCATGGCTTACTGAAGCTTAATTATTGCAAATTAACCCAAATAATTCTTTCTGAAAAGCTGACTCATTTTTTATAAAACAGAAAAACCACTGGAACCTTCTGAGTTCCCTTCAGTAAACCTGCTGACAGAGCACCATGCAGAAAACACAAAAAGAGCTGTACAGACAAAGCCTGATGGTAAAGGAGCTGGCAAAATGGGGGAAGCTGCAATAGCCTTTGCTGATAGGAGTTATTAGAGAAATTCTGCAAGCATTGGAACTGACTTCTTTTTATGAGCGTCACAAAAAATTAGGAATATCCTAAGGAAAGTTTATTGGTGATGAAACTGGCCAACACAGAGGAATACTGTCACACTGAGGACACTGGAGGAAATGGAGGCATTTCACACCAAAACAGAAGGCACACGATGAACTGTGTAATGTCCTCAGCATATGAATTCAGATTTCTGCCATACACTAGTCTCAGTCATCCGGAATTACACACAAAAGCTCTGTACGAGATACTCAGAAGGGGAGTATAAGCTAACAAAGCAATACAGATGTGAAAAATGCTTGTGCAAATGATGTATTTCCAGTAGGCACATGGAAATATGGGTGCTACAGAAAAAAGCTCTAATGAAATATGCTCTGGAGTCGAGTACAATTCTGGCTGTACATGTTCAAATATGACATAGTGACAGCGTGGAAGATCTAGAGAAGAAATGCTAATCTCTTCCACCTCTGATCAGCCTACTGTATGAGGAAAGAACAGAAGAAGGTGTCTTGCTCTGCTGTACAATACCTGAGAATAAGTCTAAGTGTCCTTGAGCTCAGCTGGCTTCCCTTGTTTACTCCCAGGGAACTGCACGGCTACAAAACCACAGCTGTATTGTCTTGGGATAAAATTAGGTGTTTAACCCCTCATAAAAATGAGTTTCTGAATAGTCTTTGAACAGAACGTTTGGAGGCAACAGCCAGTTCGCCAGATTCTGGTCAATACATGGAGGCATTGGATGATGTAGCTACCAGTGGTAGCATGGAGTCAGGTTCTTTCTCCAGGAGGTGCTTTCCATTCCCCATTACTACAGTTCTAGAAATACCTACATACCACAAAACCCATATTCATGTTAGGTCTTTTTCAGTGTTAAAACATAACAATAATCAGTTTTCTGACCTGGCTCGCTGCCCCCAAATCCCAGCTCTCTGCAAGAGACACCTGCTCTGCCTGACCTGCACTTAGCACAGAGAAGAGCCTGAGCCCTGAAGTGGACTAAAGCTTGAAGTAGTCTGCACAGCCTCGGAGCCCTGGTAAGCCTGTCCTCAAAATGCACAGCAGTGAATGCCCACAGCGCTGTGTGGACGCCAAGTCTAACACATGAATTTCCTGGCAGTGAAACCCAGAAAAGGCATAAAGGTGGCTTGAGAAAGCACGATCTTATTTTTTTCTTTAATATCTTCATTAGAAGACTGAAGCCTCTCAAACTCCAGTGCGTGACTCCATGTCAGGGCCACTGGTGCCTGCAGTGAGCCTCCACCAGCCCCGCGACAGCTGCAGAAACCAGTTCCCCAAGCTGCCTACTGGGTTCCTCACTCCCCCAGCAGCAGCACGACTCATGCTCACCACGGTGCAAATGCAGCGTCTAACGGGAATTTCCAGTCATGCTCTTAACTCTTTTTCGCAAGCACGCATGACCCATGTGACTATGTGGATCATGCATAAAACTAGCTAAACAGCCAGTTTAAATTAGAGCTGGCTGCAAAAAAAAGAGCATAGGTATTTTTGTGGAGAAGATTTCATTGTGGTTTGCAGGTTTTATATTCCAACTTGACAATGCCTGCTAAACTTTCATCCCCCTGCTCTGAAGCAGCAAGCATATGGCTCTCTCTAAAACCATCCAGCATTACTTGAACAGAGTTTTCAGATCTCACTTTTCCTTTTTTAACACGTAAGCGAGCACACACACCCACAAAATAATGCCTGCCTGACTCTGCAGAAACACTGAAATAAAGGCTCAGAAGTCTCCATCCACAAAGGCACTTGGCAGACTACAGGTCGCTTTTTTAAACAGATTTTAGGTATCTAGACACTAAGCCAGAGCTGTGAGCTCTCATGTCCTCTATTTCCTTCATTTGTCTCTCAGTCCAAAAACCCAGCGTTGACACTTGGCTGTCAACACTACTAGACCATGCAGACTGCACCCAAGAATGGGCATCCCGGGGCAGAGGATAAAATACAGAGGCAGCAGCTTTCATAACTACTATAAACCAGATTACCAGAGTTTGTAAGAAGCCCAGCATGTAAACAGGGAAATTTTCAAAAGCCCAAGATATTTAGAAGGAATAAGGCAGCAGAAAATAGGCATCCAGTTTCCAAAGGCTGTCTTTCACTGCACAGAGGTCCAGCAACCAGACCATCTGAAAACCCCAGGACCCATCTGCACCTTTAGGTACCTAAACATCTTTAGAAAACTGACTCTACATAAATATCACCTTTTCTGACCACTCTCGTGCCTGCATCATTCTGTCCCTTCTCTCACATCCCTTGACATGTGCTCATTTTTTTCATTTGATCTGTCTTAGTATAACATACCAAAATATTCAGTATTTCAACTCCCTACCCTTAGTCTTTTAACACAGACACAACATATTTACAGTGGATTTTTAATATAGATGTGTAAGCATAAACACCAGTGGAGACGGTTCCTGTAAGGAAAAGGTCACATTAAACACACTCTGTAATGACATAAAATCAGTGACATTTTGACCATCAGGCCTTGAGGAATGATCTGTGCTTCCCGCTCGCAGTGTGCTGGCTGGTGCTGCGCTGATGCTGAGCAGATGGCTGCAGAGCAGTTTTTGCTGGCACTGAGCCATCATATTGTTTTTTCTTGCTAGTGAAGGTTGAGTTATTTATTTACTTACTAGGTGGCCTAGTGATCAGGGCACGATGGAAACGCAAACACGTGAACAGCAAGATGATGCTGCAGTTCGTATTCACGATCAGACTTTGATTTTCTACTGCCAATTTTCCATTTAGCACCTCTCGCCTAATAAAGCCTTCCCTATTGTCTCTCCAGCTTACAACTGCTAACGAAATGCCTGAGTGTTTCTATGGGAGCTGATATTAATGTGTTTTTCCCAGTAGTCTTCAGTCTTCACAAATAGCGCTGAGGATGTCAGCAGAGCTGCTGCAACCGTTTTTGTTAAGCAGAAAGGTTAGGATCTCAAACTAATTGGCGTAAAGACAAAAGAGTCTTTAATTAAAAATCCGTAACAGTGAAAGGGATTAAATACAGATGCAGCATTATTAGATGCTAATTTTCATATAATTGTTCAGAAGATGCATTTTTAGTAACTACTAAGATGCCCATTTTTCCTTTCTAAATCAGTTCCTCTGAAAACGGTAACTTTTTTATCTTCAACTCTTTCCTATCACTAAGCTTCTCACAGATGCTCTTGTTTTGACATTGCTTTTGAGAAAAAGCAAAACAAGAACCAAATACACATGAACTAAAGTAGAAATAAAACTCATTTGACTCCAAACTAAAATCCACATGAGTTATGCTGCACAGAATCAATAACCATTCTCCTTTTTGCATGCATTTCTAAACAGACCTAGTCCCATACATCAAGGTGGCAGGTTTAACAATTACAAGATAATCATCAGACAGACTTTAGATCAGCCAGATGTCCAGAAATATACTGTTAATCTCAACTGTAGTTTCACCCCCAAAATTATGCTGTATTCTGTCTTCTGCCCCCCATGCCTCATTTTTAAATCCTTCCATTATTCACTCCATAGCTTTTTATTGTCCTCTCCTTAACTCAGTGTGATCAGTTAAGTTCCAGCAGATGAACACATTCTCCGTATGAATAGGAAATGCAACATAGCCACATCGCTGTCTGGTATTTACGTGTAGAGTGGTAAATCTTATAAGAAGAAAATCAAAATGACTTCAATTTATATTTTGCATTAAGTGAACCTGACATCTCTCCTCTCCTTTCCACCGCTCCCTCCCACTCCCCGAAGCTTAAATGACGACAGCAACACTAATCTTTTTTTGCTGAAGGATGTTAACAGCACTGGGCTATGTGTACTGCTTCTCTAAGAGTCTCGGTTATTAAATACTTTTTCTGCTTGGTTGCTTTCAGACTTAGAGTCAAGTTAAAAATAAATAAATACAATGCAATTATTAATACTCAGTTCTGAACCAACTTTAAGCATTTAAGAGGTAGCGAGAGAGCACAGTAAATGTTTGAGCAGAAGTTCTGATGAAATTTATTTGCTTTATATTGACTTAGAGGTGAAAGACAACAAAAATGCAACATTTCCAGCGATTGACTGGCATCATGTAGCAGGGCAATGAAAACTCAGGAATACTGTACATAATTGACTTGCTTCTAAAAATACTTCGATCAAAGCTAAACATGAAGCCACTCCCTTTACCCCACGCAAACTCATAACTAAACCTCGTACGTTTTGCTCAAATGGTTTTCTCCTACGAAACCCTAGATCATAGAATCATAGAACCATAGAATCATTAAGGTTGGAAAAGACCTCTAAGATCATGAAGTCCAACCGTCAAGATACTCAGGATATACTCAGATGAGTACATTCACGTGGCTTAAGCTCCTGTGTCAGTTCTGGACCCTGGCTGGAAAAACAAGAGGGTGTTTCCCATCCTCGGTTCCTAGGCCAGCTCCCAAGCATATTGTGTTTTTAACACAAGCACCTCCGGGCAGCACAGGAGAAGCAGGAGGAAATGTTCCCCACCAGAAACTGCCTGTCCTGCCAGCAGTGCCATGGGTAGCCCGTCAGTCTTCTTTCTCCACTCTGCCTCTTCCCTCTCCTCTCCCTCTGTCTCCTGGGAAGAAGAAAACAAGACAAAACCAGCACATTTTCTAACGCAGAAGCCTAGTTTCTTGACAGCCTGTGTCTCGTTTGACAACGAGGAGGCAGGTAGAAATGGGGTAGCAGAAGAGAGGCTGCCACTGTACCAGGCAACACCTGCAAGGGAGTGCACCTACTGCTCCGGCACATCTCGTCGTCTCCCAACACCGACGCCCACCAGAAGGCCAGCAAAACAAAGCACAGTGCTGCCCAGGGCAGCAGAGAGATGAGACCCAGGTGAGGGTCAAAATGACCAGGGCCACTAAGCCGGACCCTGTAGAGCTCTACTTTGGGCTGCTGCTGCTGCTAGAAGGAGCTGCCTTCATGCATGGTCCCCATGCCAAACAGATCTGACCAAGGCCTCGCATCCTGCACACTGGGGACTTAAATCAGGCTGTGGTGGCTTGAGCGAGCACACGATAGACCCCACGGTTATGGAGCCACGAGGTGACTGAAGGTAAGAAAGCGACGTTGCAGTCTTGCTTGTGTCCCCGAGGTCACTGTGCAACATGGCGAGGCTTCGGTGGCACCACTGCTTGGCCAAGTGTTGCTTGCGCAGCTCCCACTCCACCAACTGCACGGGCAGATGAGGCCGAAGAAGCCAAGGAAAAGCAGCACGTCAAAGAGTAAAGCCAGATGAAGGGTAACCCGCTGGCCACAGAGGATGACTCTTCCCATCCTCCACCCTCCCCACCCCCTCCAGACAAACCAACCCAACCCAACCCAAACCCAGGGCAGCGAGAGCTGAGCCAACAGCCAAAGCCGTGTAGGAGTGCCTGGGCATTCCTGCTGAAAGCCAGGACACAAACTCTGCCTCCCGGCCCCAGAGGCCCCAGCTGCCCACCCATACTGGTTCCCCTCGGGCGGAGGTGCCAGAACCGGAGTGTGGGGCTCAGCATCCTACCAGCCAGCAGACAACACCCCGGCACGGTGGGGATGTGGCACCCAGACCGGGCAGAGATCATGGAAAGGAGCCCTGGGCCCTGCTGGGGCGAGCAGGAAGGGCAGAAGAAAGGCGCCTGCGCAGGCTTTTAACAGCAAGGACACAATGTGTAGGAAGAGGAGTGTTGAGGCTATTCTTCCACCCACCAGGAACAAGAGACAAGAACGCCTATCCTCTTACTTTTGTGAGGAAAGAGGGAGACGGGAGCAAGCAATGAATGAGGAAGGCACAGCATTCCTGTGGTGTGGATCACAATCATGTCCCCGACACCATGCAATCCTCCACCTCACACCAACCACTGGTACCCGCTGGCCCCCTGGAAGAGAAAGCAATATGATTTGTACTCCGCTGAATAAATTCCTCACTTCCTTTTCCAGCTATCTATCTCAAGTGACAGTCATTCCTCTTATCACAGCAAAGCACATTAGCGGAATGAACATTACCCAAGGCAACTGCGTTAATTTTTTTTGGAGGAGGAGCTCGTGTCAGTGTAGCTAGCATGAGGGGCACTGTCAAGAAGGTATAACAGAGCTCCAAGGATGGCCAAGAGAAACCGGATGACTAAGGGACTACTCTCGAGAAGGCTTTGGGTTATTCTATGAAACAGCCCATGGCAGGAGGAAAGCAAAGGGCACACGGCTTTAAATGAAGAAGGCAGAGGTCAGTACATGTTGAAGAGACACACGGGCAGTCAGCTGTGTTGCTAATCAACCATTATCCTTCACCCTCTTACAGATGCTGTTTCATATCAAATGCCGTCCATAAGCCCTTTACATTGTGGCAAAACACATGGAGAAAGATGGAAATGACAGTAATCCGTACCTCACAAACATACTGGTATCACTGCAGCGCGAGATTCGGGCTAAGTCTGTCAGCTCCGAGCTCTTATTTTCCAGTAAACATACAGGTCTCACACCACAGTTCCCATGGCTGTGTCACCAACAAATCTTCCATTTAGCAGGAATGCTTAATGTGACATAGACTTGACAAAATAAAGATGGGTGAAATTAAGTTCTTATAGGATCAAAATACATCTTTTCAGACAACGGGTAGTAAGTATGTTCATGGCCAGACTGCATTGCCACCAGAAACATGCCGACGCAATGTGGTATTCCTGGGTGGTTTTTTGAAGCTACGATCACATTTTGGTTTTCTTTTTCAGAGAAGTGGAGTAATTCAAGCCTTTCCCACAGCTCCTCTCTCATGCCTGAGCTGAATTTTCTGAAAGCTACACCTACGCAGAAGTTCTTCAGCTTAGGTAACTGAAGAAAGATGTCCTTTTCATACTCCTCCACCTCCTCGCAAGGTAAAGCCCACACCACTGCTCCAGCAGGTGACCACAGGCTGACCACAGCTACCACTGTCCATGCAGCATTGTGATCCTAAATTTATTTCCTGACACATGATTAGTAACTCAAACGCTTTTCTGGAGGTCTCTCCCTCTCTGTGTTCTCTTACACTCTGCTTCCTCCCACTGGCATCCAAGTGTCCTGAATATATCACTGGAAGAGGATCCACCGTCACGATGGCTGCAAAGTAAGTTCTGTCTTCCCTGGTCCGTTTGTGGACTGCATTTTTTGCAGCTCCCGTATCGCCAACCTCACCCAAGGCTATGGGCTGCTGGCAGGCGGGTGCACCACTGCATGAGCATCGCCATGCTGGCAGCCAGTTCCGCTTGGAAAGAACTTTGCCAAAAAGGAACAGAGGAAATAGAGACTGACAAGAGAATGTCAGAAAATGAAGAGCAATAAAGCAAGACAGCAAATGAAGAGACGGAAGGAAATGAAACAGCAAACGCCACCACTATGTTTCTGTTGATATTTTACAGCCCATCTGTGAAGCACTATATGCTTTACTAGTGCATCTCTTTTGTAAGAAGAGATGTAAAGAAAATTAATCACTGGTATGTAAATGCTTATTGCTGTAACTACAACTGGTTAATATCCTTGTTACATCTTTAACCTGCCCCTGTTCTACCGTGAACCAACCCTCCCCTCCAAAACAATACGGTCAGCTATTTAACAAGGAAAATTCAAGTAGGTGAGACCGCAAGTATGTAAGACAGCCCTCTGCCAAAAAAATACACAAACCCTGTTGCCCTCTAAAGACAGCACCAGCGATCTGGTTTATGGCCTTAAATGCCTAGAAGATTACAGATAAAGTTGATAATCCACCTTTAAGATGGCTAAGTGACCGTTTTGTCCTCAGATATTTGCATACGATGCAGAACATCATCCTGCGGTGGTCTGACATCTTCTAAGCAAAGGCCGAATCCCCTCTTGTGTTCCAAGCACCAACAGATAACTTAATATAACCATTTGGCTCTTAAATTTAGGTCCAAATTTCTAGCAGTCAGTGCTAGACGCATGGCAACCTGCAACCTGCTGGCTAGTCTTGCTGAAGAAGACTTCCCCACGGCAGCCTCATCGCCAGCACAGGCAGCTCCTCCTCCAGAGGCTGCTCCAGTCATGGGGCACAGGGAAGAGCCCAGGCGCTGGCAGGAGCCCCGGCAAGCCCCTGCCCCACGGCAGGGATGGTGACCTCTCCGCTGGGCTGGCTGGAGGGAGGTGGGCAGGCAGACCTCCGGAGGCAGCACGCCGGGGCCTCGCCGCGCCTGGCCATTTGGCTCTCCGACCCTGCTGTCACAGCAGGCTGCGCAGAGCCACGAGGCAATTAAGGTAACAGCATTTCGTTCCGGCATGTTCAAAGCACTCTGCAAATAGAGGGATTAATTAATCCCCGCAACAGCAGTGCAAGGTAAGCACCACTCTCCAGATGGAGAAAAATACAACAGAGGCAGTGGGGAAAAGCCCAGAATAAAATGCAGGGCTGCGCGCCTTGTCAGGCTTGATTTCAGTCCCTCAGGCCACACAGGAAAACATTTGCCTTTAAAGGGGGAGTAAAAGATTTACGATGATCTGGATCTTGGCCTCGACCTGTATTAAGAATTGTCACTGGACAGGGGAAAAACCTCTCCCGAATCTTAAATGCAGCTTTTAAATCAAAATCTTCTATCCCAACGCAGAGGCATCTTCTGTACAAAGGAACCAACTGCAAACCCGTCCTGGCTCTACGGCGGCAGGTTCGTGAGCTCATTTTCCCCAGAGTGATGCTAAAAGCAAGCAGTGCTGGGATGTTCCTACAAATAGGCTGTGCTACAAGCTCTCAAGTCATACGCCGTGTACAACAGCAAGCAGAGAGCTGTTCTGTCACTATTTAGACCCAATTGCTAGATTGCAGTAAATGTAGCTAAAATACACGAAACCAGTGCTTTTATACAGAAGCGACTGTTGTAACTACTCCAGGGGTGCTACACAATACTGAAGTTCCACGAAACAACCCCTCTGCTAAGGTGTGGGCTACACTGCATAAGAATTTGGAGCCACTGGACTACATGAAACCCAACATTTCAGCACATCAAGTTTATCTCCCATCCACACAGAAGCCAGCTGACAGGAAGGAGAGCAGAAACTGCTCTTCTCCACACAGAGGGGATGGTAGCTGACATGAAAGGGACAGCCTCCTCCGTGGCAGGAGGTAAACCAAGACTCCCCCAGGTTTGCTGAAAACCCAAGATCTATGCACTCGCTCTTTGCCCACAAAAGGATCGAGCAGACTTTCATATGATGATCTCTTACTCACTGGTGAGCAGGAAATGATCGCTGTGTAGGTTAAGATTAAATCATCTTGAACACACAAGATTGCAGAGTGCAGTTTTATTACTCGGGAGATCTTCCGGCAGTTCACAGGCTCATATTGTCCTTCCTGCTGCCTCTGCCACCAACCAAGAGCTTCATCTTGATTCCTCATTCAAAACATCTGAGCATTTAAACATCTAATCAAGAATAGCTGTCTTTCACAGTGGGAAAACACATATGGTAAATATTTTACCCAATAAGCTATAATGGACTTAGGTGTAATTCAGACTAGTAAACATCTTTGTAAAACACAACTTTTAATCTTCAGGGGCTTTTTTCTCTACGACATCGGATGGCACACTGACCCAGTCCAGCTAGAAAAAGGCTCTGCAGATATTATCACCAAAGTCCCTGTGTAAAATACTTCCAAAATTATAGATTATACTCATGGTCTTACCAATGACAGGAAAAAGCAGGAAGTGAAGCACTAATGTAGGCACTTTCCTATGATGTGATTTCTGTTAAAGCTTTCCAAAGCAAATCACAAAGGATGCGGATGATCAGCTCAAGGTCTATCCTGATGTTCCTTCCTTTTTCTGCCCTGACACCTTTCTCTGGAGCTCTCAGTCCTTTTGGTCACAGCCTGGCTCCATGAGCCAGAGCAAGAGCAACAACGTGCAGCTACCCTTCAAGCCAAGATGCTTGGCCCAAAGGCACCTATCTCCTACTGTGCTGGAGCATTTTTGCTCTCCCCAAAACACACTATGTGATCCCATCTGTCCTGCATGTCTGGAGCATGTTATCGCTCACGGGCTGGGACTTTACCTGTTTAGGAGAAGGCAGAAGGCTGTGTCAAGACTTCACCAGTGTCAGTTCACATAGTGCTCAAGCCCTTATTTCAGTGGTGACCGATCCCATGGCTAGCACGGTTGCAACATGTTGCTTGAGCTCCGTCCCTGATTGCCACCTGCACCCTTGTAACCAGCTCTGCTAGGAACAACTGCCTGTAACCATGGCAGCTTTCCAAAGCACCCTGGTGAAACTCACTTCCACCTGGACAGTAGCTTCCCAACAGGTTTCTTCTGCCATAAGGCATCTAACAGTCCCCTGTGCTGTGAAGTCCAATGCAGGCTTTAGCATCGCCAGCCAGTTACCAAGGAGCCCATTCAGGGCAGCCTGAAGTCCACTGCAGTCCGTCTGCTTTGTGTTTCCCACGAGTGGGACCAAGGCTCCACAGGCATTTCAGTAGGACACACATCACCATCGTGGCTCCAGTGCAAGTCAGGCTGCCACAAAACTATCACATCTGCTGAACATGGCTGGTCTTTCCTAAAGCCTCTTCTACACAGAGTTCAGCCCTGTGATGCCGACAGACATAAACCTTGACAGTCACCTCAGGTTTTTTGGTGGGGCAGCCACCCCTGTTCCTGCTCCACACTGCCTCCGCGTCGTCTAGAAACAAACATCGAGAACCAGACTACGCAGCCATCTACTCTGCCAGAAAAGTCGTGGCGATGAAGAAATGGCAACTGTGCCTGAGAAGTGGAGCTGGGCAATCCAGACAAATCCAGTATGGAGGAGCTTTGGAACAAGCAAACAAAAAAACCAAAGACGAGAATAAAAAGAAGACACTCGCAGCCACTGGCTCACTTGATTGCCAGAGAAACATGGGACAAGCTGCTGCTAATGCCATGCCGCTGACATTTAAGAACTGGCAAGACGGCAGAGAGCACAAAACCAGGAGTCACGGTGGAAAAGCCCCTTCCTGAACACAGCGCTTCTTGCTGCACAGCTAGGAAGCTGTGAGGATTACACTTCCCAGTATTAGCTGGCTGTTTTCTTATCTTGGGACAGGAGATTGGGGAGGAAAAGAAACATGGATTTTCAAGCACTCTGCCTAAAATTGGAACAGGAGTGCAATCCGCAGTATGCAGCACAAAACTGATCATTATCACTTTACATCCCCACTGAGGCATCGTTACTCTTACCCAGCGAGAAGGCAGAAACAGGTATAAACCAAACCATTACAAAGTGAGCTGCCCTTCCCATTAACAACACTTTATCCAGCTATTCCTGCTACAGGTTTTCCCAGAGAAGCCACGTTATTTGTCAGTGACACAGCACATCAGGGGCAGGTTCACCGACACCTTGTCGGCAGCAACACACAAACCTTAGGCCCCTGTGCTGGAGCTGCTGTGAGCTCCTACACTGCTGTACCTGCTGCACACGTATGTGCATGAGGAGCTACTGGAGAGAGTCCAGCGGAGGGCTACGAGTATGATGAGGGGACTGGAGCATCTCTCCTACAAGGAGAGGCTGAGG
>Ga0065711_1034771_pt1 | contig 23263 bp, 33 predicted proteins | sample Hoacrofraction12_FD_59098 | JGI IMG/M metagenome (GOLD analysis project Ga0065711, IMG submission 59098) | Hoatzin crop microbial communities from Cojedes, Venezuela - Epithelial fraction 12 v2 (version 2) | ecosystem: Host-associated > Birds > Digestive system > Esophagus > Crop | place...
CCAGTGCCCCTGCCAGTCCCCCAGCCACCCCTCCCCAGCTGCCCCATGCACCCCCTAGCACCTCCAGGATGCCCACCGAGACCCCACCAGCCTCCCACACTCCTTGGCACTTCCGCAGAGCCCCCTCTGTGCCCGACGGTGACACCCCCGGCATTTGGCATCATCCAGCAGAGGAGGTAGCCCTCCCCCCAGCAATGCACGCCAGATAAGGGTCCTCCCAGTGCTCTGCAGCTGGAGACACTACCAGGTTAGCGGCTTCCTGCTAAAAAGTTGTGCTAGCATAAGATCTGGGAGAAAGGCTGCTTCCAGCCTTGGAGAACACCCTTTCCTGATCCAACAAGGCCAAGGAGGCAGATGATGGTGGCCCTGACAGACTGATTATCACCTCCAGGACCAGAACACAGAGGGACCTCACGCTGCACAAACAAGGGCTTGTTTTATTAACCTGCAAACTGTGCCAAAGGGCTCACCCGGCTGGCTCGCCGCTGGGCTAGAGCATGCGCGCAAGCCCTACAGCAGCTGCCCCGCTGCGACAGGTCTGCTCTGCTAAATGCCCTTCCCTGGACACCCTGCCCGAGCTACCCCAACTCGTGGTGAGGCCACCAGCTGGGCAGAGCATCCCTCTGCACCCCAGAGCCCTTGTTTGCACCCACAGGACCTCCAGAACCTAAATCTGCACCCGCCAAGGCAGGTCTGAGCCCTCTGACCACCAACTCCAGCCTCACCCCCTGCAGATCACCAGGGAGTGGGAGTGGGGGGAGAAGCTGATGGGTTCAGTTGGCCACCCAAGGGAGGGCAAAGGCCCCGGCAGTGACCAGTGAACCCTGGGAGGACTGAAGAGCTCTGGACCCCTGGGACCTCGGTTTATGCCCAGCACAGGTGGAGGGGGCTGTCTGGCAAAGAAAGGGAAGCGCAACCCTAGGGAGGGAGGCTGGAAGTAAAACCTCCAGATGCAGTGGGAGGAAGCACAGCAGTCATAGGAGGAAGGAGGAGGAGAGGAGAAACGTGAGAGCTTGAGGAACAAGGCAGTCTTCATAATGCAGCCAAAGCAATGGCTGAATGGGCACTGTGGACTTGGGCTAACCCTCAGGACCAGAACATCTCCATGGATGGGATGGGCTTGCTCAGAAGCCCACAGGGACAGCCCGTCAAGGCAGAGCAGTCCCCCAAGGCGCTCCGCAGCTGGGAAGCTGGGGGAGGCTGCCTTGCTGGGGGCTCCAGGCAAAGGTGCAAGGGGGAAGAGCAGGCAGGCTGGGCTGGCTGTGGACCACCAAACCAGGAAGAAGCGCAAACCAAGACTACGTTAGTCTGGAGGCACCTGCAAGCCAGAAGCAGTAAGCTAGCAGTGTGCTAGCAGCATGCACCAGTGTGCACCAAGCTACCGAGCCTGCCTGCTCAGACAGGGCTGGGGGCCGTCAGCCTGTCCCGCCATCCCCAAGGGGAAGCGCTGCAGCAGCCGCAGGAGTGAAGCCAGGCCTGAAGTCAGCAAGGGAAAAACATGTGGATGACTAAGCACCGCGTAGAACTGAAGGGGAAAAAAAACCAAACGAGACAGGCTCCAGTGTAAAATGAGTGCTAGTTAGTCCAGGACACGAAAGGCAACAAGCAAAGTCTCCATAAATATGTTAGCAGGAAACAATGGGGAATGTCGGTCTAGTCCTTATCGGCAGAAGAAACAAAAGGCAGCCAACGCCGAGCTGGCTGGAACAGCAAATGCGGGCTTTGTTCCAACAATCATAAAAATGCTCGTGGTGACCAGACAGGGCACGGATCATGTTTGAAGTGTTTAAAGGAGGGTGCAGGAGCACAGGGAGGGAAAGGCGATAGTGTGATGGAGAGGTTCGACGATCAGATAGATAAAACAGTTACATCCGTATTGCTAAAGGCCTGCTGCAACTCATCTTCACATACCTAATGTTCCTGCAATCTCTGAAAAATTTGCAGTTCCCTCCAAAATGGAAGATAAAGGTGGTCTCAGAGACCCGAGGAAGGGTAAATCCTCTGACTATCTTCAAAACAGAGAAGGGAGAATCCAGAACTGCAGACTACGCACCCCCATTCCCTTAAACAGACCAGGTTTATGAGTGATGAGGTCAAAACCCTCTAAAGGATATCAGGGTCATTAAATAGCCGGTGCAGATCTGTTAAGGCCTGATTACATTAAGGCAATCTGGTTCCCTTTGCTGCTCCGATAACTGGTCAGTCAGATAAGGGAGAAGCGGTGGATACGCTGTGCCTTGGCCATGTGCAGGATTTCAACACGCTCTCACATGACACACTCAAGCAGACGGAGAAAATGTGGTCTAGGTGAAACCAATTGCACAATGGGCTGCACAGCTGCACTCCAAAGATAATTAGCAATACTTGGCTGTTGTTACAATAAAAGCTACTTAAAGCATAGCCTGCAGGGGTCTGTCCGGATCCCTACTCCATCCAATGTTGTCATTAAGGTGGACGAAGGAAGAATCCTCATGCCTGCACAATGTCTGTGCGTGATGCCAGGCTGCAAACACTTTGCAGGGTTCAGACTCCTTCTGCTCAAGCAGAGAAGCCGTCCAAAACCAACCAGACAAAATTCATTGAAGGCAAGTGCAAAGCAGTGCGGCTAAGGAAAGAGGGAAAGAGAGTGCACAAACGCAGAAGAAGGAGTAACAGGTCAGACAGCTGTTCTGCCCACCAGCATTTGGGGAGGCAGAGGCCGTGATTTCTGTATGAAGAAGCTGCATGACTCTGTTGTGCAATAAGGACACTGGGAGCTGGAGTAAGTGCCGTGCCTGAGGAAAAAGAGGGTCTTCATGTGCTCCGTTGAGAGCCTGGGCCCTCAGCTGGCTTGGGGACCTGCACTGTGAGAAGGATGGAGACACGGCGTAGGGATGTAGAAGATGTGCAGAGAGAAGGTTTAGACACTGTGTCTTGAAAGGCAGGGTGGAAAGTGAGGAACTTCATATGGCAGTGGTGAGTGTAGAGGAAAGCAAGCAGGGACAGAGTAACAGTGGCCGATGACATACCAAAGCATTATGCGAGGAAGGGAGTGACTGGCTGCTCCCGGCGATGCCCTGAAGTGCCCTGATCTAGCTGCCCACAGAAAGCGGCCGGCTGAACCTCCAGGACAACCCTCCCAGCTCTGTGGGATGGGAGCACCAGGGAGAGTGGGGACTCCCCCGGCAGCAGTCCCAGCCAGCAGCGGAGAACGCCAGCTGCCAAGGGACGCCGGGCCAGGCTGCCCACACAGCCCCAGCCCCAGCCGCTGCGCCCGCAGCCCCCGGGCCAGCCCAGCCGCACTCACCCACGCAGGCCATGCGGGTCATGTCCAGCTGGAAGCCGTCGAAGCAGTCGCAGGTGTAGCCTTCCCGGACGCGCACGCAGCGCCCGTTCTCGCAGCCGTTGAGGATCCCGCACTCCTCAGCCTGCAGCCCCTCGAAGCCCTCGTAGAGGCCTGGAAGGTGGCAAGGCGGTGTCAGAGCAGGGTGACCCTCCGTTCAGCCACGAAGTGGACATAGGGCACATGGCAAGATGGTGCTGGTGGGGCCAGGACCGACTCAGAGCAGCCAGGAGCATCCTGGCCAGAGTGGGAGCTGCCAGGCAGTCCCCATGGACACAGGCTGGGTGGAAGGCACCACTCTGTGTCTCCCAGTACTCACCAGTTTGGCTAGGCAGGTAGTGGGGTGGGGATCGCCTTGGGCTGAGGTGGAGAGGGCCGCCACGAAACTCGCTGTTGGGTTCCCTCCGAGGGAAACCAGCATCAGGGTTCCCATACTCAGATTCCAGGTAGTTGTAGTAGGGGCCCATATCTGGGCTGGGAAGGCCATAGTGGGGGTCTTCCAAGCCCGGTCCGTACTCATACCTAGGTCTTTCTCGGAGCTCAGCCCCTCTCTCGCTGTCTTCACTGGCCCCATTACAGAGGAAAGCAAAATCAGCTGCCAGTGAGGAGAGAAAAGGACAGGTCAGTGCAGCCTGGCTCAAGACAGCTAGGTCACTACGGCTGGAGCGGGTGCGTCCACACTGGGCCAGCAGACCCAGGCCTGCGGTCAATGGCCTCCAAAGCTGCCACGCTATAGTTTGCTGACAAGACGTTGTCTTTGAGAAGACCAGCTCCTGTCCGGGGCCAGCAAGTCCTTGAGCCATGAGAACCCCAATTCCCAGTGTGCTCCCATCCTGCGCTGCCACTGCCTCACCTCTCCCAAGCTAAACAGGAGCAGTGGGATGCACAGAGCAACTCTCCCTTCAGACACCTTGCACTCGCTGCAAACCAGTTTCAGGTACGTCCTACCCACTGGTGCACCTCAGCCCCGGAGAGGCAGGGGGTTCACCCGCTCCTTGGGCTGGCTTCGGCAACGCGGACGGCAAGCGGAGCCCTCGCTGCAGCCATACGTGGCTGACGCTGCATGGCACAGCCGGCAGCGGCTCAGCCCATCCCGATTCTGCCAGGGGATGCTTGCCCATGCCACCCCACTCACCAGAGGACCTGTGTGGGCAGAGTGCGCAGTTCTGGCCCCAGGCTTCGCCGAGCCGGCAGCAGCACTCGGTGTACGTGGTCTGCTCGCCGTGCAGCAGGTCTTGGCAGATGTAGTCAGCGACGGTCTGCCAGCAGACGTCCAGGTGGATTTCGTACTCCTCCAAGGCATCTGTGAGTGTCACAAGCAAAGGATGCCATGAAAATCCTCCAGAAGAGTGCCACCCTCCTTGTCCTGAGAGGGATGATGACCCAGGGCTCCAGCTCCTGCCACCCCTGCTCTGGCTGCACACTGTGCTGGCACCGGCACCCCTCAGCTCGGCACCCACCCACTGCTCCCCCCCCTCAGGAGACCCAGCCATGGGGTGGGATGTGCGGGGCGCAGGCATGCTGCGGCAGGGTCTCGGGCTCACCTGCCCTGCCGGAGAGGTTCACACACCGGTTGCCGGTGGCATCCAGCACGAGAGGGAGACTGCAGAAGCAGTGGTAGGAGCCGTCTGTGTTCAGACACTCGCCGTTGATGCAGTACACTTCGTTTTGACACTCATCCTGGTCTGCCCACACACAAGGACAGAGTAACATTTTAGGCTGGCAGACACGGGCAATGCAACCCTTTCCCTCCCCAAACAGGGACCTCAGGGGCTCCTGCCACCTCCTCTCTCGTTCCCCAGGAGGGTCTCAGGAAGCCTGTCACCCAGACCCAGCCCTGCAGCACAGGCAGCAAGGACAACTCTGGGTGCAGCAGCACAGCTGTCCCTCCCTGTGCGGCGGGGTGCCCGCTACTCTTTGAGGTCATCTTACCAACGCACTCAAGCCTGCTGGAGTCATAGTAATAGCCTGTACGGCAGAAGCACTTGTAGCCTGGCACCGTGTTCAAACACTGTCCGTTGCGGCAGAACTCAGAGCCAAATATCTCACACTCGTCCATGTCTGAGAGAGGGATGGAGAGAGGGAGAGAGCGTCTCAGGGAGCAGAGCCATGGAAGCAAGGCGGGCTGGGTGCTGTACCCGCAAAATGCCGGCATGGCACCTTGGCCTGGATCACTGACAGGTCCCTGAGTGAGTTCCCCGCCTCTCCGATCAGCCCCATGCCTGGGAGCAGAGGAGGAAGCACCCACAGGCACAGCAGGAGGAGGGATGATGAGGAACAAGATACAAAGAGGAAATTCATGTGTGTTTCTGGAAGGTTGAGAATACAACCCACTGGAGGTGAAGTGCCAAGGATTGAGCCAGCCAGCCCCTGGGAACTCTGATCAGTAACTGGAAGGGTTGTGTCTTATTGGACCCACCCCTGGTTCAAAATGGTTATGGGACATTTGTACCAAGAAGGCATCACTGCCAACAGTGAGGCAGGACTGAGGGAAGGGACACTTCCAGCTCAGTGATACTGACAATCTGAGATTTCTCTGGATGGGGGAAAGCAGCAGCAGGATGTTAGCATTCCCCACCACAGCCCCAGGGAGATATTGCTGTGGATGCATCTCTATGGAGGGCTTTGCACAGTGCCTTCCCTCCTCCCCGTGGAAGACATGAGAGAAAGTGGTGCTAGTACCTGTGAAAGAGACTTTTCCTGAGAGCAGGTCTTCCCGGGGAACGTAACCCTTCCCAAGAGGGCAGATCTCTTGGTACTCCACTGGCCAGGAGGCAGATGCCGCGGGGAGATGGGAAGAAAAGAAGTAGCTCGTTAGTGCAACCAAGATGGAGCTGGTGAGCAGAGCGCTGGCTTTGCCTGGTGTGGTGGGGCCACAGTCCTACCTGTGCCTGGGATGGGGCAAGGGTAAGTCTCACAGTTGTCACCCCAGGCTGCCCCCACAGTACAGCAGCACTCCTCCTTGGTGATGTTCTTGGCCAGGACACTGTCACACAGGCGAACATCGCTGATGTGGTAGTAGCACTGCTTGCGCTCTGCGCTGTCAGAGAGGTGGTCTGCATGTGTCTCAGGGCCCTCTAGAAGACAGCAGAGCAGGGACAGGATGGGGTCCTCGGCACCCCAACGCAGCATCCCACACCTAGGAGGTCCCAGAGCACACCCATCACTGGCAGCGTAGCCTTCCCACGTCCCCACTTTCAGGCTCCTCAGCTCTCCCCAGGCAAAAGCTTGCCCATGCCTGCGTGGGCTTGTACAGCCCTGGTAGCCCCCCAGCTTTACCTCACCCCAGCCAGGGCTACCATGCTCCTGCTCTAGCTGCCACCCATGCTTCTGTCCTAGCTGCCTACTCACCCATGGCTGCTCGGGGCTGGCACTGCCCTGCCTCTGTGTCGTACTCCTCGTGGTCGCTGGGGCAGAGGCAGAGGAAGGATCCCTCCACGTTCTCGCAGAGCGCAGTCCCGCACACGGCGACCATCAGCTCGCACTCATTCACATCTGCAAAGCAAGCGGCAGAGGTGGCAGCTGGAGCCCTGCCTCTGCACGGGCAGCCTGTGCTGCATGACCTACAGTATGGGGTCACCCTTCAGCAGGGAGATGGAAGCTGCTAGAGATGAGCAGAGAGCTCTGCTCACACCGTGGCTCAACACAAATCTGGCAAGAGCTTCCTGCCCTGCTCTCAATGGATTCAAGGAGCCTGAACTCCAGCTTGCAGTGAGCCATTGGATCACAGGATCATCCAGGTCTGAAGGGACTGCTGGAGGTCTCTAGTTCAACTCCCTGCTCAAAGCAGGGTCACTTATGGGATCCCATCAGGCTGTTCAGGGCTTTGTCTTGTTGGGTCTTTAAAACCTCCAAGGATAGCAACTGCACAGCCATCTTGGGCATCTGTTCCATTGCCTGCCTGTCTTCATGTCTTCATGGTGAAAACACTTTTTATTGTATTACATCCTGCCTGTTCTCTCCAGGCACCCATTATAGTACCTCTCTAGCACCTTCAGTGCCTCCAGCCCCCAAGCACCTCCTTTCCACCTGCACAGAGAAGGGCTTCACATCCACTGGGAGCCGCTTGCTTTTTCACAGAGCCCTACTCCTTTGCAGCCCCAAGGATCTGCTGTGCTAAGTGGAAGGTTTTTGCCTCCATGAGCTGTCCTGTCCATGTCTGGGGTTCTCCATGTGGATGCAGCCCCTGCCCGTGCCCCAGGAGCCATCACACAGCAGGGATGCCAGCCTGGCATCCACCGATGGCTGTCCCTCACTGACTGGCAGAGAGATCGCAGGAGACTCACCAACGCAGTAGTGCCCGGAGGGTGAGCTCTCGTAGCCACGGTCACAGAGGCAGCGGAAGGAGCCGTCTGAGTTCTCACAGAAGCCGTGGCTCCCGCACAGCGTCTCGTTGGCGCACTCATCTATGTCTGCAGCAGAGCGGAGAGCAGGAATTGCCCCAGACCTCACCGCTCGCAGTGGATCCCCCCAGCCCAAGCCCTTCTGTTCTGACCCCAAGACCTGGGGATTGGGACAGGCATTCCCTCGACATGAGGGACTGAGTCTGGCTGCTCCACTCACTCCCCTCACTTCCCCTGGAAGTGTTCAAGGCCAGGTTGGATGGAGCTCTGAGCAACCTAGTCTAGTGGAAGATGTCCCTGCTTATGGGAGGGGGGTTGGAACTAGATGATCTTTAAAGTCCCTTCCAACCCTTACCGTTCTATGATTCTATGATCCATTCTATCATTCTGTGAGTGTGCATGTTAAGTAAAGCATCCTGCAACGTCCAGAGCTGTAGAGAGGCTACGTTGATAGAGCGACAGGAGCAGGGTGGGAATGGGAAATGGATGGGAAGCTCAGGAAGTGGCTGGCAGGGGCTACTGAGGGTAGTGCAGGTCCCTGCAGAGCCGAAAAGGGACACACAGCCTACAGACTCATGTCAGCAGGAGGTACAAGGGTGCAACTGAAGCGCGTGAGGCAAGTGCGGACATAACTAGGTTGATACCCTCCTGCCCCATTCTTCTTGACCTGATCCTTCTCCAAGTGCTATAGTGTCAGGGAGTAATCTCTGCCTTGCCCCAGCCCGGTGGGGTTGGACAGTCACAACTGGGTCCTCCGCCTGCAGAGGGCAGATTCACAGCCCTGCATCCTGCTCCCCTCCTACCACTGCACAGGGAAGATTTCCCTGGAGCAGGCAGAGCAGCCGCGTGTCCACAGCCCACCGCTCCCAAGGCCAGGAGCAGCTCCACATGCAAAGTCTGAGCCCTGGCAGCTGCTGCAGCCTTCCCTGAGCTGGAGGGGAGCCTCAAAAACTGCAGAAACCCCTCTTTCCTAGAGCATGAACTCCAAACCCAGACTCCCCAGCCTAGCACACAGTGGTACCAGCAGCTTTTCCCCCCACCCAGCCCTGCCAGGCAGGTGACTGGCACAGGCAGTAGCCCCCGCAAGCACAGCTTACAGGGAGCTGCAGTCCAGCCTGAAGCCTGGAATGGTTGTAACCTGCCCAGGACTCTCCCTGAGCGGAAAGCAGCACAATGCGGTGTCTGTTCCAGATGCCAGGAAGAGAGAAGTCTAGACACAAGCAGGCAGCTCAGCCAAGAAAACAAATTCTCAGCATTATCTGCTTCTCCACCAGCCACACGCTTCCTCCTCCTCCTCCTTCTCCCCCACAGCCCTGGCAGAGATATCCCACAGCCACCCTGTCATTGCCAGGAGGAGGGACAGGGACACCCAGGGCTGTACTCACCGATGCAGTCACCCAGGGGGGTCCAGTGGAAGCCGGGCTGGCAGCCCATGATACAACGGTAGGACCCCAGGCTATTCTGGCACCGCCACGTGCCACAGATGGCATCCCCGTATTCTTTACACTCATCCACGTCTGCAGGGAGGAGGGCAAGGGGGTGAGGATGCTTAGAAGGGGACCCTGCTTGCTCACTGCAGCACCTGGGTCAAGTTCAGTTGGCCAGAGGCCCTGAGCCATTGATAGTCCTCCGTACAAGTCACCAGCAACTTTGGGTGCTGGGAGCAGAACTGCCCTCCCCCTCTGCACCAGCTGCATCCATCCCCCCAAGTCCCAGGGGGCTGATCTCCCCAGTGATGAGCTCTCACCCACGCAGTCATCAGTCTCCTGGGAGTGTTTGAACCCGTTTTCACACAGACACCTGTAGGAGCCTTCTGTGTTCAGGCACTGGCCTTGCGAGCACCGGGACTTGTCTGTGCATTCATCTACATCTGCAAAATCAGGCCAAAATAGTCAACCTGGATCTCACAGCAGGGGAGGGAGCAGAGGGCAGGACCTGTAGTGTGTCCCTGTCATCCTCCAGCTCACCTTGGCAGCTGACTCCGCCAGCCGTATTGGAGAAGCCAGGAGCACAAATGCAGAAGTAGGATCCGTGACTGTTGAGACACTCACCATTGGGGCTGCAGATCTCGCTGTTCAGGCACTCGTTCACGTCTGCAGAGGGAGAGAGTCAGGGCCACGCACCCAGCCCTGGGGGACATCCTTCACCAAAGCCAGACAGATTCCCTCTCCTCAGTGTCTGACAGGCAGCCCTCATAGGGCTTCTGGCCCCTCGTTTTCTCGCCAGGGAGACAGAGATCTTCCCTGTCCATGGTGATCCTGCATTTGGCTACAGTGTTATTAGAGTGCCATGCATGGTGGAATCACCCTCCTAGGCACTGGCATCCCCCTGCCAAGAAAGCAGGTGGATCCGTAGGGAAGGTGTATGTCCTGGACCCAGAGGGCTACAGGGATGGGGTTCGTACCCTTGCACATGGTGCCGTTGATGAGCTCGAAGCCGGCCTGGCAGTGGCACTCGTAGGAGCCCGGTGTGTTCCTGCATTCTCCCCCCAAGCACCGAACAGCAGGGTCCTCACACTCATCCATATCTGCCAAGCAGAAGAGCACAGCACAGAGTGAGTCTCCAGCTCTTGCCGCTGCTGGAGAAGATCTCCACCACCCAGAGAAGCTATCACCCAGCTGTTGGCGTGCAAGGTACGTTTGAGCTGCCCTCACAGACCATCCTGTCACAGTGAGATGAGGGCAGGGACTCCCTGTTACTGGGGCGTGAGGAGCCAGCCCAGACCCTTCATCCCCCTCCGTCACAGGGACCAGGATAAACTGGATTCCAGCACCAAGTCACTGGTGTCCAGTGGCAGGACCAGAGGCAATAAGCACAAACTGAAACACAGAAGGTCCCATCTGAACATCAGGAAACACTATTTTACTGTGAGAGTTACTGACCACTGGCACAGATTGCCCAAAGAGTCTGCCTCCTTGGAGATATTCAAAAGCCATTCGGACATTGTCTTGGGCAACCAGCTCTAGGTGGCCCTGCTTGAGCAGAGGGGTTGGACAAAATGATCTCCAGAGGTCCCTTCCAGCCTCAGCCATTCTGTGATTCTGTGAGCACAGGAGTACTGCTAACACCAGTGTCCACGTCCAGCAGAGCTCTGCACTGGGTACCACAACCACCAAGAGGGCAGTGCGGAGCCACAGTTGCTGACAAACCCTCTTTTCAGCCAACGGCACAAGAGCAAACATCAGGAAAGTAACCTAGCACCAGCCATGCCTTCTGCAGCTCTGCTCTCCTACCTGCCAGATTTGCCTACAACGTCCTCCTCCTGGCAAAGCTGGCTGGGGGCCTACATCAGCTCTTACCCAGCTGCAGACCTCCCCACAAACCCTCTCCCACCCAAGCCCCCTAGGCCTTAGCCAGAGCCTGCTGGTACTCTGAGGATTTTGCTCACAGCAGAGGAGAGAGGGGTGCCTTCTGTCTAACAGAGGGCTGCCAGATGCCAGCAGGCTGCCCTTGACTGCAGGTCCATGAGGTAGGGTGAAGCACTGGGGGATGCTGCTAATCAGAAGGATGGGCTGGTGTGCAGGCAACAGAAGACATGCTAGTGGAGAAGCTGCTGCTGTACTCTTCCCCCCTGACAGGAGCTAAAGCCCTGAGACTGGCAGCTCCTGAGGGCAGGGCAAGGACCTTCTCTTCCCCTTCCCAGAGCACTGAGCATGCCATAGGCAGAAAGGAGCATGGCTCCCTAGTGCCTCAGGGCAGGATTCCCAGCTGTTCAGTCTCAAAGGGTTGCAAGTAGCAATATTCTTGAATCCTTCTAGAGCTGAACCATAACCTAGTTTATTTATCACAAAACTATCACAAAACCCTTATCATTTTTCAAATATGAAACACAGATCCACAGACAAGGCCACCAGCCAAGGCAGGAAGGAACGTGCCATCCTGCCACCAGGTCAGCGTGACCCAAACAGTGGCGAACCCTGATAAGGTGCCCTTGTGACATGGCTGGGGCAAGGTGGCCGAGAAAGGAATTTTGGGAAAGGAGGAGGGCAGATGGAAGGGATCAAACTATGGTTCTTCCACTGCACCCAAAAATCAGATGGAAAACCAGCTCATTTCACACTGGTTTTCTTAGACACCAAAACAGAGGAGAATAGTGGGAGGAAAGCCTTCCTCTCCTCCCCTACTGGAGGCCCCCATGCAGGGGGGTCTTCTGAGAGTCACATCAAAGGCAAGATCTTCTGTTTGCCAGCTATGTGCAGGCTGCAGAGCTCTGCAGTGCTCCAGAGAGAAATTCACAGCACATGGCCAATCTTTAAACAAATACCTTTGACAGCTCTGCCCTCTCCCTTCCCTTGCCCCAAACAGGGAATTTGCATCAAGCCATCTCAAGCCTAGGATGTCCCCTGGGGGCAGCCATCAGGGAGGCAGTTTCCCTGCCTCTGCTGGGACAAGGCTAGGAAAAAGCGCTCTCACGTCGTGGCAATACGACCAACACAGATGGATGTTGGTGTTAACTCTCTGCCACGTGCACCTGGCACAGCAGAGCCCTTGAACTAAGCCTTCCTTTTTAAACATGCCAAAGTTACATTAGGGGTTGGGGAAAAATGATGAAACCTGGGTGGCCACAGTCTCTCACTGGCTGCGGACCCGAGGTTTCTCCCTCTGTTGAGGACCTACATTTGGGGCACATGCTCCCAAGCCCACAGTGCTGAACTGAACCACACTCAACTCCTCTCTGCCCATATTCCAAGCCTCCTGTACTTCTCTGGCCTTTGTCAGCATCCCCTGTGTCATCATTAGTCCAGGAGTCTCATCGAGTCCTTCCCCCGCATCCCTTTCCTGCGTGAGGAAGATCACCTTCCTGCTGCTCTAGGTGACACCCCCTTGTAGCCCCCCATGCTCTCCACTGACCAGAGAGCTAAAGAGCTGCAGCAGGATCCTGAGGCTAAAGAAGTCCCCAGGCCCTGCGAATAACCCAGCTATGGCAATGTCTCTTCCCTCACTCCCTGCAGCACTCGCTTCTCTGCCCCTGGGAAAGAGATACCTTCACACGTGCGGCCATCTCTGGAGACGGCGTAGCCGGCGTCACAAGCCATGCAGGAGTAGGAGCCCTCGGTGTTGAGGCAGAGTCCGGAGGGACAGGCAGCCTGGGCTGTGCACTCATCGATGTCTGCATGAGCACACAAGGGAGGGGGGGATGAGTGGGAAAGATGCCGAGCAACCATGACCAGGGGCAGGTGCTTTGAGAGAACCAGCCAACATGGTGGCCAGGACTTGGACAGAGCCAAGTGAGCCCAGGGAAACCTCTGAACTGGGTGCATGACACTTCAGAGCATCTGGACTCACGGCTCCCTGGTACCTTGGCAGCTCTTCCCATCAGGTGCCACCTCATAGCCCCGGTAGCAGGAACAGCGGAAGGAGCCATCCAGGTTGACACACCATCCGTTAGCACAAGTCCCCTCCACAAGGCACTCGTCCACGTCTGCGTGACACAGCAGAGGGCAACGTGGCATGGGGGGGTGCTCGGGGCCATCCCTACCACCCAAGCCACGAGGGTGCTGTGTCCTGGCCACGCAGGCTGGCTGCCTGCAGGATAAGGGTGCTGCCTGTGCTCCTGCTCCTTATGAGGCCTGCAGGAAGCACTGCTGCGGCAGGCGAGGGTGCTGCCCAGAGACAGCCCGAGCTCCTCACCAATACATCTCCCGTTCCTGGGCTGGTAGCCATCCCCACAGCTGACACACTTGTAGGATCCCAGTGTATTGACACACTTCCCACTGCGGCAAGGGCTGGGATCCACACACTCGTTGACATCTGCCAAGAAACACACTCCTTTCAGGCTCCCAAAGGTGAACAGTGCAGCCTTCTCCAGGATGCCCCCTCCAGCCAGATCCTCAGAGGCCCCTCCGGGGGACAGCTATGCCCAAGAGGAGGTGAGACAAGCCTACCACGGCTTGCGCAACACTTCTTATAGTCCCATTTATCACTCAAGATCCTACACCCACACCTGAGGGCTGACGTAATCCAGCAGCAAAACTCACTGCCGCAGGATGCTGCCAAGGCCAGGAATGTTCATGGGCAGAGAAAGGGATCAGAGAACATCTGTGCAGGGCTTTTTCATCAGGGACTTTCATAACTATGATTAGGATGCAGCCTCCAGCTCAGGAAGTCCTTAAGGCACGGGCTTTCTGGAGGCCGTGCAGGGGGAGCAGCATTCTGTGCATGCCCCGTTTCCCGTACTGCCTCCTAAAATAGTCTCCCACTCTCTGTTGGAGATGAGCTACTGAGATAGGGGGATCTTTGATCAGGCACATCGTATGTTCACAAGGTCGAATACTCTGAAGGGGCCAGGTCGTGCCATGTAAGCGGGATGCTGTGGGGACAGGTGGCCTGAGTTTCTGCAGCCTGGTCTCCCTGCAGTCCGCTTGCCGGCACGAGGGTCTGGTGACAGAGTCAAGGTGGCATGAAAATGGACAGACATCTCCTCCCAGAATGGGAAGCTGGCGTGGGCTGGTCGTGGGGGATCTCCCTGGGGAGGTGGGAGAGGATCTTGGGAGCACACCTCTCTCTCTCTCTGCCCAGGAAAGCCTGTCCTCTCCTGCAGAGGAGAGGACACACAACCCTCCATGGGGGGGAGGAGCACAAGGCAGACAAACTTGGGGGGGGTCCTTCCTCCCTTCCAGGAGAAGACACGGAGTGGTGAGGAAAGGTGTTCAGCCCTGCACAGGGTGGGTTGGAGGGGCAGGGGAACAGGGAGCAGCAAGCTTCACCTTCACACTGTCCTCTGGGGCCCATGGCAAAGCCCTCGTTGCACTCGCAGCGGTAGGAGCCAGGGGTGTTGATGCATCGCTGTCCTCGGCACGTCGAGGGCTGCTCACATTCATCTCGATCTGGCAGCGGACAGGGAGACAGTCCTGAAGTCTTCCCCCTCCAGCATGGGGAAGGCTGGGTGCAGGAGAGGAGCTGCCAGGGGGACCCGTGCCAGGCCTCTCCTCCATCACCCATCTGTCTTTGCACCCCCCTTGCCACGAAGCAGTCATCAGGGCTGGCATCACAGGCTCCTGCCCAGGTCACCACAGGCAAGGTCCTGTCCCTGAGCGAGCAGGAGAGGGTGGTCCCCATGGATCAGGCTGCTTGCGGGCAGGCCTGCAGGGAGGGAGGGTGGACAGGCGTGCACATGTGCGTGCACTCTATGCGCACTGTGTGCATGAACCCATGTGTGTGTGCATGTGCATGGGAGAGTGCGAGGGTGGGAGACGGGTGACCCTGGGGAGGGGGCAGCCCTGTGCCAGGCAGACACCACCTACCCTCACAGCTCTGCTTGCCCTCGGAGACAGCCAGGGTGTACCCAGAGTAGCAGAGGCACAAATAGGAGCCCACGCTGTTGATGCAGCGACCTCTTCCAGCACAAGGGTCTTTCAGGCACTCATCTTCATCTGTGCCCAGGCAAGGAAGGAGACAGTCAGCACCCGCAGCTGCCTGCCAGCCCCCTGCCAGCCCCACGGTGCCACAGGCAGGCAGGGGCTCAGCAGAGCTGCCAGAAAACCTTACCCCAGAGCCTGAAGGGCTGAACGGTCTGTCAAGGCCCAGCAGGCAGAAGAGATGCCAACCTACCAATGCAGCGGAGGCGGCTGGGGTCCAACGTGTAGCCAGGGTGGCACAAGCAGCTGTATCCCTCAGAGGTGAGCACGCAAGCACCAGCTCCGCAGGAGAAGGGTGAAGAAGCACAGGTGCTGACACCTGGGAGGAGAGAGCAGGGGGTTGGGGGCAGCACTGAAAGGGTGTCCGGTGTCCAGCATCGGCCTTGTGTCCCCCGCACCATGCCTGGGGAGGCTGCTCTTTCCCTTGCAGCCTGCACCCATATGGCTGCAGGGAGGACGCAGCAGACCCTGCCACCTCCTCTGGCATGAGCCCAGCCAGGATGCCCCAGCCCCCTGCACTGCCCACCTGCGTCCTGGTCCCACAGGAGGGTGGTGAGGAAGCCTGCCAGTCCCATGCCTTGGAGGAGGGCTGGCAGCAGAGCCTGGCACCTGTGAGTGGGCTCCTTTTGGGGTGACAGCAGGGCTCCCCCCCCACCATGGGGTGCAGGCAGGAGTGGGGGGGCAGCGGGGCACCACACACCCCTCGGCACTGAGCCAGCCGGGGGGGGGCCAGCCCAACCCCACACAAAAGGCTATTGAGGAACACGCATTCCTCAGCAAGGTGCCTCCGCCAGGCCTGCTCCCCAAGGTGCTCCAGCCCCCGGCGGAGGGCAGGGGCCGCGCTCCCAGACACTTCAGCAAGCCTGGAACAAGAGGGCCCTTGTTTCCGTCGCAGTAAACAAGCTGCCCCGGGAGCCACATGCCTCCCCCCGCTCCCCCTTCCCGATGAGTCAGCCCACGCCGCGGGGGGAACGGGGCCAAAGCCACTGGAGCGGGCTCGTGATCCCCCTCGCCCAGCAGCCACCGCTGCACTGTCCAAGCGAGACCCAGAGAGCCAAACACTTTGCTCCATGTACGGGACCGGTCTCGTGCCTTGCCACAGCCGGCCGGCTTTCCCTGGCTGGCGGCACCTGGGATCAGGTTGGGACAACACCCCAGGGTGGTAAGGCAGGGACTTGTCTTTGGAAAGCCAAGTGGGGCATGTGAGAAGACAAGGTGGCTGCGGAAGGAAGAGAGCCCCTGGGCAGAGCTTAGGGGACAATTCCCCCACAGTGGCAGGCAGAGAAAGGAGAGCAATCCCTGAGAGCGGTGGACACACACCCGAGCCCTGCGCTGGCATCTGTGTTGGAGAAGCAGCATCCCAGATGGTGGTGGGGCCAGGCTGGGGAGGCCCACGCCAGGACTCCTCTTCCTCTGCTGAGGAAGAAGAAGAGAGGTGAGATCCAGCCCCTGAAATCAAGCAAGACATGTCTGCCCAAGACATGTCTACCCATGCTGGGTGTCCCCGCATCCACAGCCCCGAGAGAGCACACGGGAAGGGGCCACAGGGAGGCTGCAACAACCTCATCATCTTGTTCTTTAACACAGTCTCCTCCACCTCGCTGGAGATCCACCACCTCCTCGCATGCCTACAGCCCCACACCAGCCACTGCAGTGTGGCGGGGGTCCCCCATGCTGCCCCGCAGCCAGCCCAGCCAGGAGCCTGTCCTGCCCAGCATCGGAGGCACAGCTCAGAGCCTCCCAGCCCTCCTCCCTCCTCGCTGCCCCACCCTCCTCCTCACGACCGCCCTGCACTCCCACCAGCCAGGCACTCACCTCTGTGCGTGGCGGGCTCTGCGGTGGCATCAGCAGTGCCCTGAGGGACAGAAACACAGGACTGCCTCCATCCACGTTCATGTAGCTGGGACGCAGCATCCCTGAGACATTTTCCCACCCACCTCCTGGATCCTCTTGCTCCTCAAGACACCATCCTGGGAGAAGAAGCTGCCACAGCTGGGTGCAGCTGGTAGGGCCACTCTCTCCTGAGCATCATCCTAAGTAAAACAGCTCCTGGCCATGTCCAGGGGCTGCCCACAGAGCGTCCGTGCCAGCATGCCATGCAGGTGAGACCCAGGGTACTGCTACTGGGCAGGCATCTCCACATGGCGCCCGGGAAGGGCATCTGGGTGTGGTAAAAACTGCCACTGTCACTGACGGCTCTGGAGGGCTGAGGACAGCCACTCCTTCGACCTGCCTCAACAGTGCTGCCTACTAGAAGGGTGCTTGGTGCTAGATGCTCTTTCTCAGCATCCCCTCCTGACAAACTCATGGCTGCCAGAGGAGATGCTGGAGCGCAGCCTGGGTCTCTGCTCCAAGGACCTATCTGCAATGGATGAAGAAAACAGGCAGCTGAGCAACAAAAGTCCCACACTAGCCCTGCTTCAAATCTGGAAGCTTTGGTTCAATTTTCTGCCCTGTCCTGAGATTTCTCATGCGTCCTTGGGCAAGTCACTTCATGTCTATGAAGCAGTGATGATGGCAGTGCTGTCCCCTCTCTCAGAGGTGCAACAAGTACTTTCTGAAGACTGGGCTGCTATAGCAAGGAGGGGCACAGAGATCATCAGGACAGATATGGCCCAACTTCTAGTGACAGCAGAGATCAAGAGACACACATTTTTCAAGTGAGACTCATAATAAGGAAACTCAGCCCCATGAGAGTCTGGCAGAGAATCAGTCCCCAGGCTGCTCCCGTCAGACAGGGTGAATTCACCCAGCCAGTGTGGGAGACCCCTGCCCCGACTGCTCCAGTGGCATTTCCACTGTGCCCACGCCAACACAGGGAGACCTGTCTGTGAGCTGGGCTTAAACATGACAGCGGGCTGTGCAAGAGGAGTGCTCCACAAGCTGTCTGCAGCAGTTCCCCTTCCCCTGGCACCCTCCCAGCCCCGCAGCCAGGCCAGGCTGACAGCAGCCTGGGCTCCTACCCCAGCTCCAGCGAATGCCAGCTGGAGTCAACACTGACCACGCACTAGTGCAGCAGAGCTCCCAGCTCCTGTTGCTTTGAGCTAATGGCCTCTTAGCAAGGGCTGAGCAGGCACATGGCACAGTGCCTACAGCCACGGCAACTCAGCCAGGGTGGTAGGCTTTGTAGTTCCTACTCTGTTTCCTCCAGCAGCAGCTGATTGCTCTCTTTATTGCTCTCTCTGATATTTCACAACTCCCTGTCACCTATTAGTATGACATCCCCCTTCCTGCCCATCAAGCTACCATGGATGCACCCAGATGCAGCAAGACGAACCTTACTCACCTGTGCAGCAGGAGAAACTTCACCTGCAAAGTGAAAGAGTGTATGGTGAGTAGAGACAAGGCAGGAAGGCATCCTCCTCAAACCCTGGCTGCCCTAACTTCACCCCACCTCTAAGACACTGCCTCTCAGTCCCTCATGCTCCTCCACAACAGCTTGTTCCCAAAGCCAACACACCTGGACTCCTCTCCTGGCACTGCACAGACCCCAGGAGCTTCCGCCTCACCAGGTGCTGGCATGAACAGTTGGTCATGCTTCCCTCCAGCTGGGCTGGACAAAAGCCCAACGACTGCAGTGCCAGGGCTGCCACACAGACCTGAGGTCCCCATGGAGGCAACCTGGCTAGCCAGCACCAACTGCAAAAATGCGGTTGCAGGAGCCTGAAACACTCAGCCTCCTCTCCTAAGGCTTGCAGACATGGTGTCTCATGCCTCAGAGACATCAATAGGGCTGAAGAACACCTTGGATATTCATACAGATGTAGAAAGCCCTTATCTGATAGAAGTCCATCCATGGGGGCATGGCAAGACCTGGGAATGTGCCCACCCTTGCTAGGGGCCCAGATGGAGCAGCTTGAAGCAGTACACCCCACGCTACCCTCTCCTGCTGAGGTGCCAGGGTGGGGGAATGCCTCCAGTACACCTCCACGGAGGCTGTCCTGCAGTTGCTGTCTCCTTGCTGCCCAGTTCAGTGTCCAGTTGCTGCTCTCCCCTTGCTCTTCCAAGCTGAGGGGCAGCTCTTCTGCCTCTGCCTTCCTCATTGACAGGCGGATATCAGAGCTGGAGTAGGTGTAGCCATGTCCTGCTGGGCAAATCTCCTTGAATGCTTCTGCGAGGGAAAATCAAATCAAAGCTTCAGAGGGCAAAGGTTGGAAGCAAGAGGCTGGTGCAGGGATCACCTGGCTTATCACACCCAGGCATGATGGTGGGACAAGTGGAATAAAGGAGTGAAGATGGACAGGCATGTACAATTTCTTCCCATCCTACAATTTTCTGCAGATTTGTAAGAGTTAAATCCTTACAGAAACACATCTGGGCTACAGTGGGTGGATGCTTTGAGCAGAAGGAATCTGCTCACAGGGCAGGGTGGGTTTCTAACAGGACTGGCTGGCACCCCTAGACACCAAAAACTAAATTCCCCCCCTTGGTCAGTACTGCCAGGAAGGGTTCATACCACAGGAAGGTACAAGCTGAGCAAGGGAACAGAGAAAAGCAAACCCCAGGTACCTGGGCACTGAGCACTTTGCGTATCACTCAGGATGCTCTGCACAAACCACACCAAGATTTTTCCCAGCCCTGAGGATTTAGGTGCTTTCCCCTCCATCCTGCCCCACGCAGAGATATACCAAACTCATCCTCACCTGGCTCTCACCCCAGCAGAAGATGTATGAGAGACAAAAGGGCTGTCAAGCAAAGCCAGGCACAGACACGGCTGTGCTTTCCCTCTGATACAGAGTGGTTTCCCATCAGGGATTTTTCTGTCTTCCCAGTACTATCTAGGCCTGCTTCCTGGGCTGTTGTACCCATCTCGCAGGCCAGCATTTGCACTGCTCAGCTCTGCGTCCTGCAGCCGACTGCGTGACAGCAAGTTCAGGCAAGCCCAAACCCCAGTCTAACCAGAGCAGGCAAAGCTGAAGCGGGCACGTCTCACCTGAGCCAGGCATGGGGCACTCCTCACAGTTCTTCCCCCAGCCCTTGCCGACGCGGCTGCAGCAGCAGATCTGCTGGGTGATGCGGTGGGAGAGGGGGAAGGAGCACACACCTCCAGCTGCCGAGCGGTAACACAGCCCCTGTTCCATTGACACCGCTTTGTCCGCTGAAACACAACGGCAGGGTCAGTGCCAGAGGTCAAGCTCTATGCTCTGCAGAGAGAGACGCTCCGTCTCTCCCCCTCACGCCTTTCTCTGCCCATGTCTGCCAGTCTGTCCTGAGGGCTGCCCCATCCTCTCCTCAGAACAGTCCCTGGCCTTCACCCATCAGACCATCCTCCCAGCAGCACCAGCCCCAGGCAAATCCAGCTCTTGTGGGAGCTCTCAACCCAGGAAGCTGTGTCCTCTGCTGCTGCACCACAGGCACGTCCCCGCCAGGCTCCGCAGAGGCCATGAGACGTCAATGGGGAAGAACAATGCATGAAGGGGGCCCGAGGCATGGGGATCCCTCCTGCACACAAGTGCAGGACAGCATAACTCAACCGGACTTGCAAGAGACGCAAAGCATGCTGCAGCCTCCACTCAGCCGTAGGGCCCTGCTCAGACCTCTTCCCAAACTGAGGGGTTCCCCGGAGCACTCACAGATGCAGTGGCTACGGGAGGGGTCCAGCATGGTACCAGGCTTGCAGGTGCAGCGGAAGCTGCCACGAGCGTTCACACACTCGGCATCTTTGCACAGGCCCTGCATCAAGCACTCGTTGATATCTGTGGACAGGAGACAGCCTGGTGAGATGTGAGGAAGCTGAGGGTGAACTGAAGCCCCTACCCAGCGCCTCCCACTGAGGCGCCATGGACCAAGGGTGTCTCAGCCGGGCTGGTGTCCGAGGCAGCCTCTGCACGACGGAACAGCAGTAATAACAATGAGTCAGTAAACGATAAGATTACAATGCCTGTTTCTCCATCTGTACAGTAATTTTATGTCCTCCGCGGCGACAGCAGTCCCACATCTGTGGTGCAGAGCTCGCTCGCTGCAGCTGCAGGGATGGCTTGTGAATGACTGCGAAGCTTCATGGTCCTTGTGGAAAACACATGTGGCCCCTACGGTGAGCCACCCCGGTGGGGTCACTCTTGCGGCCACCACGGCTGTCGTTTGCAAGCCTACACTGGTGAGTCTTGTCCTTTCACCCGATCCCCAGTCCTGGTCGTATGGAGCCATCATCCATGGAGAATCCTTGCTGAGAAACTCAGTGCCAGCAGGCAGGGAGGGCAGTGACGGATCCCATCCAGAGGCAGAGAGATGGTGGCCCAGGCTGTGGCTCACCACTGTAGTGTCTTCTTCCAGCAAGAGGTCGAGTAAGTGGGAAGTCATCAAGCTCAAGCCCTGCCTCAAGCTCTGCCTCTGCCCCTGACTCAGCATGCATCAGGCACAGTCTTCGGGAAGGGAGCTGGGCTTCTCGCAGGGAAACACCATCAGGCTCACCCATTTGACCTGTAATAAAGCCTTTCCTACAGCACCATGTAGGAATGTAAAAGCTAAGCCAGAGAAGACAGGGATTGGCAAAATGTGCATAAAGGGGAGCTGAAGGCAGTGAGCCCTTCTCATGGATTGATGTAGCTTTTTATCTTTACTAGAGAGCCTGGCCCAGAAAAGTCAGTGTGCTGAAGAAATGTGCTCTGTCAGGAGGCACAAGCAGTGCAGGAAGAGCTGGCTGGGAGCACAGAGTGGCAGGAGTGGGATGAACCTCAGCACCACCCCGGGACAAATCACAGGAACATATATTACAAACCAAGAGGTGGGAGCAGGCAGTGAGAGGGGCTTGGACACATCCACTGCTCATAGGACAGCCACAAGTTGCCAAGACCAAGAAATGCCAATGTGATGCTAGGCAGCGTCATGCCAGACACTTTCCAAACACACAGGGCAGTCTCAATGCCAGTGTACCAGCTTCTGGTGAGACCTCAGGTGCCCTGCGAGCACCCAGCAGAGTTCTAGAGACTATCTCAAGGTGGAAGGGGTGCAGAGGCGGGCTGCTGGGAGACTCGGGAGAATGGAGACTCTGGAAGAGCCTGACTGAGAGCAGCTAGGCTCAGGAATGGCTTCCCCAGCACTACCTCATTCCCAGGAGCCGAAGCATCATTGCTTGGAGGAAGTGGGGGTGTCACACAGCCAGCTATGACAGCTGGAGTTCAGACTTAATGACCTGAGAGGTCCAGTGCTGTGCTCTTAAAACTCCCCCATTCACCCCACCGGCTGCCCCATACATGTCTGAGACACATAGGGACCATCAAGACCACGCCATGATGTTCAGTCAGTTGGAAGTACCAACGCTACAGGGATGCGCAGCAGGCCAGGGAGGAGCAGGATTTGGCTGTATAATGTAATGGTTTCCTGCTCCATACCAAGCACAGGACAGAGCTCATGAGAACAACCAGCGGCCAGACTCCAAATGTGCCAGGAACCCCACTCAGAGAAGAGGCTTGGGCTCTCCAGAGGAGCCTCAGGGTTCATCGCTGTCACTCCCCGGCACGGTTGGAGCACCATGTCGTTTCGACACACCAACTGGATGAAGTGTTTGGCTTCCATATAAGCAAAGGGATTGAAGGGATTAGAGTAATGAGAGCACAAAACAAACAAGCACCAAGGACTGGGCTTTAAGAGCTTAATTTAAAACAGGGCCACGTCCCGGCCTCAGTCCAATCCCCTCTGTTCCACTGGCAGCAGATGACCTACCTGCAGTGAAAATCCCCACAGGAAACAGAATTAGGCAGGCACGTTTGGGGCCATGAGCTCCTACCCCCTGCAGCATGCCGCGGACAGGGCTAGCCCACAAGAAGCAGCCTCAGGGACCAAAAACCAAGATCTGTATGCTGTCTTAGCTGCTTCTTCCCACCCCACAAAAGCCTGACGGCAATCCTCAGAAACAGCCACGCTGGGTCAGGCAGCCTGCAGTGGAAAGGTGCAGGCTGATTTACCCTGGTGCTTGGTGAGCAGAAATGACCTGAGTCATCAACAGGCACCAAGTATATACAGACACCAAGGATATATGCACACCAAGGTGCCGGTGTGTGTCCCGTCCAGTGACCGCTGTGCACGCACACCTCCCTACCACCGAGCCTCCAAGACAGTCTTTGCCTCATGTCTAGCAAACACACTATCCCTTCCAGTGCCATCCTTCTTGCTGGTCCCACTTGGGTGGTCCCACTTGGCTTCCTTCCCACAGGAAGGGAAGGGAAGGGAAGGGAAGGGAAGGGAAGGGAAGGGAAGGGAAGGGAAGGGAAGGGAAGGGAAGGCAAGGCAAGGCAAGGCAA
>Ga0065711_1004849_pt1 | contig 23260 bp, 15 predicted proteins | sample Hoacrofraction12_FD_59098 | JGI IMG/M metagenome (GOLD analysis project Ga0065711, IMG submission 59098) | Hoatzin crop microbial communities from Cojedes, Venezuela - Epithelial fraction 12 v2 (version 2) | ecosystem: Host-associated > Birds > Digestive system > Esophagus > Crop | place...
TGTTTATTGCCCATGCTACATGCATTGGTGTAAACACACTTGAGCTGGGCTGTAAATCTCACCCCTGGCCTTGGCACTCCAAGCCTAGGCTCATCCCTAGTGAGCTGGGCAATATCCCCTTCCCCCTTCGAACCTAGTTTAAAGCCCTCTCAATGAGCCCCCGCCAGCTCGCCTCCCTCGACCTGCTGGCCACACTCCTCTTGATGCATCCCAGAATGCCACTGGCCTTCTTGGCAGCCAGGGCACACTGCTGGCTCATGGTTAACCTGTCGTCCACTAGGACACCCAGGTTCCTCTCCGCAGAGCTCTCCAGCAGGTCCGCCCCAAGCCTGTACTGATGCATGGGGTTGTTCCTCCCCATGTGCAGGACCCTGCATTTGCCTTTGTTGAACCTCATCAGGAATATTAGCACCCCCAATTCCTTCTCCTCAGCGCTGCTCTCAATCCATTATCCACCCAGCTTGTATTTGTGCTTGAGATTGCCCTGACCCAGGTGCAGGACCTTGCACTTGGCCTTTGTTGAACTTCATGAGGTTTTGCACGGGCCCACCTCTCAAGCACCTTGACAGGCACCTCTGGGTAGCATCCCTTCCCTCCAGCGTGTTCACTGTATCGCACAGCTGGGTGTCATAGGCAAACTTGCTGAGGGTGCACACAATGCCATTGTCCATGTCACCCACAAATTGTTAAACAACACCGGTCCCAGTACTGACCCCTGAGGAACACCACTCTTCACTGGTCTCCACTTGGACATTGAGCCATTGAGCAGAACTCTTGGAGTGCGACCATCCAGTCAATTCCTTATCCACTGAGTGGTCCATCTGTCAAATCCATGTCTCTCCAGTTTAGAGACAAGGATGTCACACGAGACCATGTCAAATGCTTTGCGCAAGTCCAGGTAGATGACATCAGTTGCATTTCCCTTACCCACCAATACTGTAACCTTGACATGGACGGCCACCAAATTTGTCAGGCACTATTTTCCCCTAGTGAAGCCATGTTGGCTGTCACCAATCACCTCCTTGTTTTCTATGTGCCTTAGCATATTTTCCAGGAGGAACCGCTCCATGATCTTACCGGGCACAGAGGGGAGACTGACTGGCTTGTAGTTCTCCAGGTCTTTTTCTTTTCCCTTTTTAAAAATGGGAGTTATGTTTCCCCTTTTCCAGTCAGCAGCAGCTTCACCAGACTGCCATGGCTTTTCTAATACGATGGATAGTGACTTACTTAGAAACTTGTAGTGGCTTGGACTTGAAGACTCAGAAGGTACCTTACAATTTTGTCATGCATTATTCCTGTAACTGAACTGCATTAATTTAATCCAGAAAGCTTAATTTTTACAAAAAATATTAATGTTTATATTCCACATACAGTTATATTTACTATTAGATTTACTGTATATTGCAATTTCAGGCAGATAGAATATGTCATCCTTAGGGTCATATAATAATCATAACTGAGCTAAAAATACAACCTAAAAGTCTGATTTTCCTTTCATTTATTTGAGATTTTTATTAATCTGGTATAGCCCCTTTGACATTGGTGGATATTCACTGCAGTAAAGGAATCCAATTCCAGACTTTTTGACTCACATTTCTTTCTCAACCTACTATAGTCAACTGAGTTACTAATATATATATGTATGTATATGTGTATGTATATACATCTCAGCCTTAGGCAGAGCATGTATTTAAAATGAATTTACCAGAGTATTTCCCCAGAGACTTCTATTCTCTGGGTTTTTGGTTTTTTTGTTCTTTTTGTTTCCTCTGATGGTGGTTATAGACTGTATAATATTAGCTAGCTTGGAGGTGTAAATGCACCCCAAAGGAATAGTCTTATTTATTTTTCATAGTATAATTGATTATTTTGAATAATGTATGTGATGGTTAGGAAATGAGTGGAAAAAGATGTCTAAACATGACTTGGTACCACTTTCTGTAGTATTTGTGATTTGACAGCAGAACATGTTATTTGGCCTTACAGGACAAGCTAACTTATGTTTCCTTCTGTAAGTAAAAGTCAGACAGCATGTTGCTGCTTCTTGGAAATAGAATACGAGTATGCAGAATTTCATCTGCATTCTTTTATCTGAGATACTAGTATAAAAATTATGTACAGAGTCAAACTACGGCTGAACCTTTTTTTGAGATGGATTATCTGTAGGGGGAGAATAAATGTCTCTGTGAAAAGAATAAGAACTGAAACCCAGCTATGAATGGCTCCCTTCTTGAACTCTCAGGTGTTATGGGAGCTGTGGTGTGACCTGCAATTAGAGCAGACTTAAGCAGTAATACCCAAAATTTTCTTTGTATCATCCTACACACAGTGTTCTCGTGCATGGGATCTTGTTTGCTTTACACCAGATTGACTTTCGGATGTGTGCTGGCTTGGAGTTTGCCTCTGGGAAACCGGCCAGGTCACACAGTGTCTAACTTGACTCAGCAAGATATCATTTACCCTACTGGCCTTCAGGGACCTTTATAAACAGCCACTATTTAAAACAGATGCATTTTTACAAAAGTAATCTGTAAAATATTAAAGTTATTTTTCTTTAACACTGTCAGCTGTACCTGTACAAATAGGAATGTATAAAAGTACACAGTGAATATGGTTTTGGTTTTTTGGTTACAGCTTGTAGGTCACTGAAGGGAAATATGAACAAATTGATAGGTTTGGTTATGTGTGAAATGGGTACATAACAAGGGAACTAGAAAATCTTTTACATTTCCAGAGATCAGAACTCCCAACCCACCACATAACAGTCCATTCCATTTTCATTCAGCTGTGATGGAGGGAAAAAATCCATAACATTGGTGTGCACTTAATTGTCACAGGGAAATAAAATTACAAAGTTTAGTAATACCATAAAAATGTGTGGTGTTATGCAAGAACTTAAAATTACATGCTCTCTAAAGTAAAATTATTATACTACAGAGACTCGCAAAAGCTTTCAAACTAAGAAGCGTAATTGCATAGTTAAGAGCTTTAACTTCTGGTTGAGAACGAACAGAAATGTAGATGCCATCGCTGTCAGGACCAAACAGTACAACACACTCAAGGTGAATTTTTATGTGTTTTTTGAATGCATTTCTTATGCTAAAGATGTTCATAAAAACATAAGACATAATATTTTTGTTTTCTGTGTGCAGATAAGGTATTAACAGCAAAGTCAGAACAAAGGAATGCCCATTAATATATGGACACATGGAAACAGATATGCACAACCCACTGACACCTTCCAGTCAATGAAAGTACAATAGGAAAAGACAGGTGCTCATTCTCCTGAATCCATCAAGCTGCAGGCATGTATCTCTCATCTTACCAAGATTACCATTAGCCAAAGCTTACATGTGGAAAGGTTTGAGTGCAGGAAAAGACAGACTCTTCAAGCACCAAATAAAAAGGTCAAAGTGCTAATGGGTGGATAGAATGATTTAATCATTGGGTGATCAGAAACATTCATACTTTACCTTACACTGAATGGTCTTGTCTTCCAGCTTGATGGCAGGGACTTCTTGGCCAGCAGAGCCATTTCACACAGAGAACCATCTGATCAATATGCATTGCATGAACAGACTCTGGACGGGAGCAGAGTGCTGTAAATAGCTCTCACTCTGTGTCGTTGAAAAGATTAAGCAAATCCATGAGCAGAAAATATGTATTCTGGATGATACAGACCTAATGCACTTTGGTCCTTTGTGGTCCCTGCTGTGAAATTCTAGGACCCCTCAGGATTGTCCACTGAACTGCGAAATAGATCCATGCTTTTTCAAGCTGATGCAAGGCAGTGCAAAACAGCTATTGACTTCTGCCAACAGAAGTTATACATGTCCCCTTGACAGAAATGATCCAAATAGCTTCTTTAATAAGCATGTGACTGTAAGCAATATGAAGAAAATGCAGTAGTCCAAGGCCCAGAAATTCACACTTGTATCTAAAAGTGTCCAAATTTGTCAAGTAAGTGACAACGACCTTCTGTAAAAAATACAGCTGCTTTTTAAATTTGTGGGCAACCAGTTGTCAAATGGTGGCATGCACAAAAATGCCTAAATACTGATAGTTGTCTCACAGGTCAGAAATAGATTTAAAGTCCTAGACTAAGCTGTGAATCAGTAAAATCTCATCAAGAAACTTCCATGTAGATAATTCTCACAGTGCCAGGAGAGGCAGTCCATCCAAAAGGCAGATAGTGAAGGCACCATCTAGCACCTTGCGCTTGGGGAACATTCAGCATGAAAGTTGTTAAATCCCTATTCTGCAGCTTTGACTCACATTTTAGGGGAATGTAGCTGCTGTATTTTGATCACCCTAGTATTGCTTTTCTCTGTATTTTCTGTTAAAATTTTCACAGTTTGTAATAATGATTGAATAATTAAAACATGAAAGCTGTGGATGTCTTCTACATTCTGAATGAATGACTTGATCATTGAACTAAGATCAGCTACTCTGCCTCACTCATTTTTTCAGTTCAATTCCAAGTGAAGAAGCTGCAAGAAGTATGAAAGAGAAAACCACACATTTTCCTCTTTTTTTTCTTCTTTTTTTTCAGGACTAGCCTTCTCAGGATCCTTTCCTTCTGTATTAAACCCCGGGAGCTTTACTTGGAAATGGGTCTTCACTGGGTTCAAGGGATGACAGACTGACTTCAAAGAAGAGAAACTAAGTGATGCTTACTAAATAAATAGAGACCAGTTCTGGCTCGAGACATCCCCGAGAAACAGATGACTGGAGGATGGTAATGTAGACAGGTGAAGCATTGTCCATAATTGCTCTGTCCTTACTGCCTGCCGATTTGGATTGTTTTCAGACTGAAAAAAATGAGGTAGATTGACTTGTGGTCTGATTCTGTGTGGCCGCTTTTGTATTCTTAAGGTTAAGGTGACAGATTGACCAGAACCACGTGAAGATGATTTTCTGAGCATCCAGGTCTCGGCCACTATAAGCATGTCATCTCCATCTCTCTTGGCCCCCCATCTTTTCCAGCTATTTGTTAAAAGGCTTTGATCAGAACGCTCAAATGACAAGGCAACGAGACCACTAGAAGAACCAGAAGTAAACAGAACAGAACATTGCACAACTGAAATTATTTTTCTGATGCGTGATCAGAAACAATGATAAAGCTTACAGAAAGCTTTTCAGTGGAAAAGGAAAATTCAGAGGTAAAAAAGCAAACGGTGTAACTTAACACATAGTATTCCATTCCCAGTGCTCTGAAACTTTAAAAGCTTTTTTTGAATAAATGCCGAAAATTTCTTGCTGCCCTTTTTACCTTTCTAGTGTCTGGATAATTTTGGCTAAGAGTCTGGAATATAAACTGTAATTTATTATCTCCTGGCATCTTGGATATATAGAGTACTTTGTTGTATGGCTTAGTTGTTTTTCACTCTTTTTTCACAGAAGACAAAGGAAGAATTGCCTTCTTTTCTATAATAGTTTTTGAAGAAGAAAAAGGTGGTTTTCTCAAGGTAACACACCTAGATTTCATAATCAGATGCCAAATTATGAATTGAACTTGATGTTTTCTTGCATGTTCATTCACAATGAAAGTATGTTTGATATTAAACACTAAAGCTTTCTGTGAAATTTAATTTTTGTCACAATCTCCAAGCATTCCTACATAAGATGCTTACCTTTATGAATACATTCATCGACTACTATACCTCACTTTTCCATATCTACAAAGGAGGGATAATAACACTTATCTACGTGACAAATGAGATAAAGGGCTTAATTTATTAAAGTTTGTAAACTGCTTTGAGATCTTCCAATAAATGTTGCTGTGCAACAATCAAAGTAATAGCAGCCATATCATAAAGGAAACTAAACTTTAAATTTTGCCAGAGTTCCTTGGGTGAAAAGATAACTCATTAATGAGATTAAGGACGTGTTTGAGATGGGCAAATTTATAACAAATCGTTGGTGGATACAAGCATGTAAAGCTGTTTGGCATAAGTTTTTGCAATTGCATTTGTAAAAGTAATTGTGTATTACGAGATTGTGGACAATGGAGAAATGCAGTTGGGAGTTTTAAGTTGTGAATTATGTCATATTTTATTGCACAGATGTGAGTGTTGCTGCTGTTGTGGCATTTAAATAGGTTTTCCTTCAAATTATTTATTAGCATATATACAGTGTTTGACTAGCATTATGCTTATTTGTTGGTATTCATAACAGCCATTTGATCACATGGTAACATGAGGAAATAGTTGCAACACTGTGATTTAAATGTGTGTGTTTTCCTATTTGTGGTAACCCTGATGTGCCAGAGCATTTGTAATGAATTTTTAAAGGACATGAAGACTTAAAAGGATACTGTTGAACTGGGAATGAAGAAGCTAAAAGAGTATACCTCTAATTGGTTATTAGTTTTTCCTATATTGATGGATGGAAAGAACTAAGCTGTCAATTTCCTCATAAGGATGAGAGGCAAGTCTCATTTGAAAGGAACCCTCGTTATCTGAGATGACCTAATATATGTCTTCATTGAAAAATTCTGTGCTATCCAGTAGAGAACAATAGCCCTGGAATAGCAAGACTGCATCCATTCATGTTTTGACAGTTGTCTGCTGATTTTTTTTTTCAAATTTTCACAGCTAAAAATTGAAGGAAACTATTTAAATTGCCATGGAAGAAAAGTGTACAGCTTTCGAATGTTTGCAGCCTTCATTCACTTAAAAATACGTATTAAATATTTTCAAGCAGTGTTACACCTGAGAATTGTCTTGTATAGAAAGAATAAAGCTAAGATCCACGAGGTCCAGTGACTCAAAGCTGTATTATTTTCACATAAGTAAATTCAGTATATCTTATATATCTGAAATATGATTGCTCCTGTGGCATGTTCAAATGTTATTTCAGTGTAGGGAAATAAAAATAACAACAATCTAACAGTATTCCAACGCTATTACTGTTAATGGCAGTCCTGACATTAACAGTCTTACTAATACTGCTGGTTTAGTAGGAAACCAATCCAGGCCTTAAGAATAGTTTTGCAACTCAGAAATCCAGTCTTGTCCCAAGAAGCAGTCAACATCTTCAGGGTCAGCTGAATTGTGCCCGGGGTGGATTTAATGCTGTCTCTGTCTGACACAGCTTTGAGCAGCAGTAGTTTTTGTTCCTGTCCATGAGGTCAGGTGCCCCAGCGGCCTGGCTCACATGCTTCTCCTGATGCTGGGTGTTGGGGTGAGGGTCAGGTGGCTTCTTGTCTCACTTCTTCATCAATCTTTGCTCTGTCAGAGTTGTAGAAGGCCTTTTTACCCTGTTAGTCTAGACACCAGAAGCCCAAACATCTTCTTACACTCTGCCAGCATAAAATGACTTCAAAATGTTCTTACATTACAGTGAGCTATATATTTATGCCCAGTTTAAGGTTCTTTGTAAGGCTCACTGCCAGAGTAGTGCCAAATGTAAATCAGAGCCAATATAAATCAGGGTTTATATAATGTTCTATGCAGAGTGGAAATTAGAAAGTTTAGAATCAAGTAACAGTCTTTTTTCTGTGTTACAAGACTCTTAGACCAATTTCTATTCTTACTACTAATTCACGGAGTCAATTGCCCCCAGTTATTAAGGGAATAGATCACCTCCTCAATATAATTTTTCATTGTTCATAGGTTTAAACAGTTTTCTGAATCACGTTAATTTCCCAGAAAAAAATAACATCTATTTTAATAAAATTACAGAATTACATTAAAAGAGCAAAATAATTGGGATGAAGGAAGGGAATTTCTTAATTTCCAGCCACTGCTCCACTGCTTGTTGCTATCTGTCTGGGTTACTTATTTACAACAAATGCAGCCTGAGTTATAAGATCATGTTTTAAGGTATGACTTGAAGGCAGACAAGAGTTTGCTCTTTAGTCTTTTGTTATTAACAGCCTTGTTAATCCAGCTGGATAATTGAACAAAGAAGCTTAGATCTATACGACAATGGGAGAGGGGCTCTTTTTCCATGGTTTGTTAGACACACATCAAACCCTAACACTGTCCCGTGACACCAGCTTGTTGTATGTAAGTGGATCTAAACACAGATTTCTTTCTATCTATTTACTCTAACTGGATTCCTAGAGTTAATTGCCAGGATTTAACTCCTCTGTGGGATTCTGCAGTCCATGCCTCCTAAGCCTTGCATCTAGATCCTCACATATTTACCCTCCTTCCTTCCTAGTGACTGATATCAGTTTCTTCATGAAACTTGTGGGCTTTTCTTGGCTTGGCATTGTAAGAGGGTAAACAAAGTATCAAGAAAACAAAGAAGTTCTTAAATTATTATTTTCTAACAATTGACATTCTTCTTCTAAAAATCATTTGAGCACTAAATCAAGTTGTTTAAAAAGCAACAAAATAAAGCATTTTCAGAAGTAATGTATCATGTCTGATTTTACCTTTGCTTCTACTCTGATAAATCATTGTTTAAACTGGGATGAGTTCTCTTATTCTATCGCTTTCTGGCTTTCACATGTGGGCAATGCATCCTCCCATAACAAAGACCAGTGTCTATTCCATGATATGGTGTCACTTCCTCCTGTCTAGCTTTGGTGTCTCATTAAAGTATCTGGTATCTCTTTTTAGTTGTGTGTCTTTTATCTCTCATAATGATTCATCAGCTCTTCTGATGCTTGATTCCAGTAAGACAAATTCCCCTAGGCAGTACCCTGTAATTGTTGTTTCGGGATTCATTTGGTTTAAATACGAATGCTGATTACCTTCAACAATAAGTCAACCACTAGGTGAAAAAATTTTCTCAGATATATTTTAGGAGGAAGTTGGGGAAAGGTTCAGCACTAGGTGAGGGAGACCTACCAAAGTAATCCCAAGAAGTAATCAAAGATGTACTGATGCAAATATCTGCTCTGTTGCATCACATAAATGTAGAAACAAAAAAAAAATGGTTTTGATAGGTACAAATCACTTACTAACAACCGCCTTCAAATTATAAAGTAATTTTTTTTTTTACCTTTTATAAAGTGGTTTTACTCTTCCACAAACTTTGGCAAGAATATTAGTTCATCATTTATATGACCCCATATACTTGTTTGATTGCCTGCTTTTTTTCTCTCTTCAGTATAAGGTTATCTTTCTCCTTTTTGAGTTTAAAAGCTCCTTATTTTAAAATATTCTCCTATTCTATAACCTTGTCTTTTCTGCAGCTCAGGCCCATTTATCTCCAACAGATATTGGAAACATTTTCTTGCTTTCTTCTTTCTAGTACTGTTACATATTAAAGCCTGTTATCACGTTTACCCTTGGTCTTTTCTACTCAAGTCTTCTAATCTGCTCTCTTCTGATGCTTTGTCATGCTTTGCCATTGAATTCTGGTTATGCAGCCTCCTAAAGACCTGAGGAAATTTCAAGTCAGCTGTTTGGATAATCAACATGTCTCTAGTACCTTGTCTTCCAAAACTGTGAAAGAGACTAAGGAACACTAATAACAGACTTCTGCATCTTCATGTTGTAGATGTCTCAGTTCTCCAAAGTCTGGTTTTCTGAAATCAGAGGTTTCTTCTATATTTCAGTATGTGAACCTCTTTCTTATTATGTTGAATTCATCCTGCTTGCAAGCTGTCCTGTTATTCTCACATTCACAACCAGTTCAGCTGTCACGGAAAGCAGATATAGACAGACTTTCCTTCAGTTTATATCATCCATATTTTACATCTCAAGAGGGTTTTTTATAATTTAGCCATTACTTTGATAATGGGTGTTACCCTTTTTTTTTTTAATCAAAACAGATATTGAAGTTAACTTTTGTAAATATAAGTTCAGTAAACTGAGACAGGAGGCCAAGCAATTCTCAGATTTCTTTCAGGTGTATTGGTACTTTCCTATCATTCATTTGACTTCATTCTCTATTCTTTGCTTCCTTCTAATTCAAATATTGTAACCACTGTTCTCTTCCATATGTCTGTGCAGTGTCAGGGAAAGGAGGTTATGTAAAACACAAAAACAGACCTTAATGTTTTTTTCTTCCTCTAATACAGCTACTTTCCCACTGTTTTATGCCTATGACTAGTGTAATTATGACGGAGTGGTGTCTTCTTTTCACACCACAGAAGCATTTAAAGGCCATAACATCAGAGATCTGCTGACCCTGGCTCTGATTAGAAAGGAATTTGTAATGGAAGTCATCCTATATGGGCCTTGGGATAGACAATAATTGCTACTGTTTACCAAGTGTTCAAGTTCTTGTTTCTTACTTTTTCTAAGCCTAGGCATAGATCTTTTTACTCATTAAATCTCTCCCTTTTTTCCTCTATCTTCTGTCTTTTTTGTGCTGTCTGTATGTATTTTTGCTTTTTATTTACTACATCTTTTTCTTAGAATACCTCTGTTGCTTTTAATGGAACCATCTCTATCTCTTACATGTAGAATATAGATGGCATACTTACCAGGAAGCAAGTTGTCTTCAGCCCACTATATCATACCCAAAAGAAGTAACTGTAGAACAACACAGACTAGCTCACTACTCACTGATGAGAAACTTAGTTACAGAGTTAACGGGACACACTTTGGCCCCAAGCAGTTAATAGTTTATTCAAAACCACATTTAATCCTTTTTGGCTCACATATTATTGATAATGAGGTCTTGATTGTCTTGCATCTCTTTATTATTCAACCATGTTAGAGGAAGTCAGTTATTAAGAAGTAGTTATAGTCTGTGAATCCCTCAGTCTCCTAGTTTTGCTCTTCTGCATTTGAACAGTGTTTGGTTATGTGATATTGTCTCTGCTCTTAAAATCTACCTAATGGCCAGCAAAAGTGTATGAATAAATCATTGATAATTCATTTGTTTCTAAGTGATGCCAAAATGCAGAGTGCTGTACCTGCGGAAAAGAAAGAGATAGAAAATGAGAGAAAGTTAATGGTCTCTCTTGGTCTCTACTCTAAAGGACAATATTGCAACCACAGACTGTATTGATAATGTTTGTTTTCTCTTGTGATGGAGGAAAAATAAAGGCATATCAAATTTTATTAATTAAGTAACTTTTCATACTACTCTTGATTCCTTACCTCTGATAATAATAAAAACATTTAGCTTACAGTGGTTAGTGTTAACATCACACAGAATTACAGAATCACAGAATCACAGAATAGCAGGTGTTGGAAGGGACCTCTGTGGAACATCTAGTCCAACCCCCCTGCTGAAGCAGGGTCACCTATAGCAGGCTGCACAGGACCTTGTCCAGGCGGGTCTTGAATATCTCCAGAGAAGGAGAATCCACAACCTCCCTGGGCAACCTGTTACACTGCTCTGTCACCATCAGAGTACAGAAGTTCTTCCTTGTATTCAGATGGAACTTCCCAGGCTTCAGTTTGTGCCCGTTGCCTCTTGTCCTGTCGCTGGGCACCACTGAAAAGAATCTGGACCCATCCTCCTGACACTCACCCTTAAGATATTTATAGGCATTTGTACGATCCCCTCTCAGCCTTCTCTTCTTCAGGCTAAACAAGCCCAACTCCCTCAGCCTTCCCTCGTAAGAGAGAAGCTCCAGTCCCCTCATAATTTTTGTAGCCCTGTTGTGGTTCACAGCAGCGCTTACTTATGCTAGTATTGTGTCTCCCTTCTCAATGTCAGTCTAGAAACACACTGTATTTCCCTTTTGTCTGAGGTTGCTATTATACACCAAGAGAGCAAAGGCACCTTACAAAAGCACTAATGAGGGTTTATAGTAGAAGAGCAGTAAATCTGCATTATGTATCTAGGCTGGGATCTGACCTTACAGGGGTATAAGAAAAGTCTTATCTGATCCCCAGAGTGTCATGGTCACAGCTGGAAATGAAGGCTTGAAAAATAAACTTTATGATAGCTACTAATATTACATATTGTGGCACGATGGAATAAATCACAGGAGCCATGAAACACAACATATGGTACCCTGTTTTCAGCCAAATGATTTATTTATGAATGTTCATAATTCAAATGAATTGGCCATGAATATTCATGGTACTTCTTTGTAACTAGATATTGTAAGGAAATCTAGGCTAATTATTACAGAACCTCCTTGCTAACATTTGCATAGTGGCAGTGGGAACATTTTGGAAGTTGGAATTCCTCATTGGAATCCCAACTGTAACTACTTCTTATGACTGAATGAGTACAGAGGTCAACAAAGCAAATATGTAGTAATGTTTGGATGTAGTCTGCTGGCTTCTAACTAGCCAATTTGTAGACGGGAGTACTGTGTTCAGCTCTGGAGCCCTCAGCACAAGAAAGACATGGAACTGTTGGAGCGGGTCCAAAGGAGGGCTACAAAAATGTTCCGAGGGCTGGAGCACCTCTCCTATGAGGACAGGCTGAGAGACTTGGGCTTGTTCAGCCTGGAGAAAAGAAGGCTGCGGGGAGACCTGATTGCAGCCTTTCAGTACTTAAAGGGAACCTATAGGAAAGATGGGGACAATCTTTTTAGTAGAGACAACAGTGACAGGACGAGGGGTAATGGTTTTAAACTAAAACAGGGTAGGTTTAGGCTACATATAAGAAAGAAATTCTTTACAATGAGGGTTGTGAAACACTGAAACGGGTTGCCCAGAGAGGCAGTGGAGGCCCCATCCCTGGAAACATTCAAGATCAGGTTGGACAGGTCTCTGAGCAACCTGATCTAGTTAGTGGTGTCCCTGCTCGCTGTGGGGGAGTTGGACTAGATGACCTCTAGGGGTCCCTTCCAACCCAAAACTTTCTATGATTCTATGATTAAATAATGAATATTACGTAACTTACTGCCAGTAAAATAGTAGACATTCATGCAGAGTAAGCCCTAAGCACAAGTAAGTGAAGTGGCTTTTGGGCTGTGTTCCAGTAGGCACAAGAGGTCAATTTCTGCTCACAGTTACATTAGTGCAAATTCACTGATTTCAATTAAGTTCCTTTGGTGTGAATACAAGTTTAATTTGGCCCTGTCTACAGCCTCATTACTCACAAACTGGCAAACTTCTTTTCAAGTAACAGCACTGAGAAACAAATCGTACCATGATTTCTTATCTATTTCCAGTGACATAGGCTCAGGTTAAAAAGTCATAAATCTGGCATTTCATTTTTTCCTGTTTTCTGAGAAATACCAGCAGAAAAGGATGCTCTTTTCTCTCTGTTCCTCTCACACTTTTTTATAAAAAAGAGGCATCCTATACAGGATTGTGTGCAAACACATATAGAAAGGTCTGGAAGGGAGCTGCAACTTTGACACTGATGACAAAGAAAAAAGAAGTATGAAACCAAGATACTTCCCGGGTCTTTGTTCATCTAGAGAATGACAAGCAGGTAAGATCCTTGGGGAGTTCTTAGGCTCATATATTCTAAGCTTACATGAGACCATTCTGATTTAGTGTCCTGAATATCATAAACCACACCATTTTCCCCAATAACTGTTGTACCAAGACAAGATCTTCCAATAACCTGGCTTAAATTAAAGATACAGAAGTGAGGAGTATTTCTCTTATGATTGATGTCTACACATCAAACACATATATATGATTTAGTCATCTAAGGTATAGGCACTACCAGGGTATAATGCACAGGACAGATCTCTAAAGTAGGGTAGGTGGATCATGAATATCAAGAGTTTCTAAATTACAAGAAAGCACAGATGTAGATGTCAATGTTTACAATATCCTATATTTAGATAGGTTTCATCTCACCAGGGTTTTCCCCAGAAAAAAATTTTCCCCAGGAAAATCCAGTATTTCCCTCAGGAAATTGCACAAATATTCTTTTCACTATAAATATGTGCACCTGAGTTCAGATATAAATTTTCTATCTTCAGCTTTCTCCCAGAGCTGGCAGAAAACTTTTGTAATTTAGGAAAAAAATAAAAATAAAAATAAAAATAAAAAAAAGAAAAGAACTTGAAGAACAGGCAATAATTCCTACAGGAAAAGTTTCCACTTCTTCTGTATTTCTTAATAAATGTCCTTCCTCTGCCTTTGCCTCCTCTTATGACTTTGTTCACTTTGTGCCCATGTGTTTATTATGGATTGTGATTATGTCACCCTGTAACCTTTTCTGGGATACCCTGTTGATGGATTCTTTTAAGCTTTTTATGAACAGAGATTTTTCAGAGGGTGTATTATTCCTGCACCTTCCTTCTGAGCCTCCAAAGCTTTCCAGTATTGTTAGTGAAACAAGAACACTGGAAATAAACACTATTTTTCCCACTTGTGCTGTAACCAAAAGTAAATACTAGTTCTCTTAATAAAATTTTACTTTTAATTATAGTGGTTTGCTCAATGTTTAAGTTCATTATGCTTTTGTGTGTGTGACAGCCTCTGTAATTTTCAAAGCTATTGCTTTCTGTAATGTGTTCTGTAGGAATGGTCTAAAGTCTTTGGTTCCCAGGTATATGATGTTACATTTGACTCGCCTCTGATTAATGGGGATTGCTGACAAATATAACATTATGATGCTAATATATTATTTATTCATCTTATGGTTTTTGTGTTAGCCTTATACTTCATCAGTTACAATTGTGTATTTTCCTTGCAGATAATTGATAAAATGTATTGAATATATATACCAATATAATGAAGTACTCAACTAGACACTCTTTTGGGACATGTGAGCTAGCCTAAGCTGAAGAGTATTTTTTTCTTAATGTTTTTTCTGTTTTACTAGCCAGTTTTTAACTAATACATTGTGTGCAAATTTGATGTACACATCAAGACAACAGGAATAGAAGGTGTCTTGGCGATTTGGGTCAGCTCAAATAAATTAGGTTTCTTTTCTAATAACTAGATTTTTATAATGTAATTATGAGGAAAGAACAATTACAAGAAGCAATCAGATGGAAAATATCTCCTTTCCTTATCTTCTCAAAGTTTTGAAGGAACAAAATGGAAGTGAACTTTGCTTGGTGAGGGTGCATGTTAAACCAGCACTAAAGGCACTGAAAAAAAGTGAGGAAAACAAAGTTGAACAGAAGATAAAGGAAGCACAATCAACATAAGCACAGCAGGAGAGTCTTTGAGTGCCTTGGATAAGAAGGAAGGTGCTCTTATTCCAAGCTTATAGAACATCAGTTTTACTCTGCGCTTGATTTGTATTGTGCCCCTTCTATGGAATCAATTGCCTGAATGCTGGCAAGAGCTCCGTACTGCTCCATTAAATGTAAGACCCACTGTGCTAGAGGGTACTGATTAGCATGGACAAGAACAGATAATAATGCCTGAAAATTCATTGCAGCCATGTTTTTAAAAACTATCAAGTCATAACATAACAAAAAGCCCAATTAGTGCCCAGATATCTTGTCTATTTTCTCTAGCTGTGGCATTACCATTGTTAAAATATATAAAAACGAATGTATAATTCCCAGAGTGTGAAATGATATTGCAGAATAAATATTCTAAATGAACTGTTCTCTGTCTTGTATATGCAACCCAAGTTGTAGAAATACACTATTGTATGGATGATAAATGAAGATGGGCCTGAATTTGTCAAATGATCATTATATATATACTTGAAAAGAATAATGAAATAACATTTTTCCGCCCACATGCATATGATCTATTTCTGATGAGTTGAAATTAATCAGTTCAATTATTCTTTATAATTTTCCCCCTAACAGATTATTCTTCGTATTTGTATGCATTTAACCAGAATCACTAGTGTATCCTTTTTATATCATGGGAAACAAAAAAAGGTGTTAGGCTTTTTAATACCTTTTGCTCCTTGAAAGAAATTTTTTTAGTAACTATTAGTGTCTGAGACCCACTGAAACATGATTTTAGAGGCGTTTCAGTGAAGACATGTAAAACATACTGTCATTACTTTTCTATAAAACTACAGTTTGTACTTTGGTCATTTCATCTTATTTTTTAATTTTTTCATTACTTGAAATTTTATTTTTGTAAACATTTGCATTTAGAGATTTTGATGTGTGCAAGTTTTTTGTTCAACAAGAATGATCTTCTGTAGGCAGCAGTAAAGAATATAGATTTGGAAAGACCCACATTACAAAACCATTCAATTCAGCATTAATGTTTGCAAGGAGAAGAATTATTTGCAGAGTTCACTTTGAAGTATGAACATACACATGACAGCACGATCTCACGTTCTTTTTTGGACTATCTGGAGAGCCACCCTAGTTCTTCTAGTTTGGTAACAGTTGCCCCTGTGTTATTTTTTTTTAAAAGCATGCCAGTGAGCAGCAAGTAAAGCGGCTGACTACTTGTCTTGTTTAGTCTGGAGCTCTTTCTTTCTGACTGATTCTCTCATAAGGAGTGCAAAATTGTGCTAGACTTGTTTTCTGTAAAACTGTATGAAATTTCGGAAGTTACCATGCTAAGAGTAAGGCTGGACCTGCTCTGTGAGGAAGCAATGGAGAGGTGAAGCTGACTTCAAATCTTATTTCCAGTTATCTCATGCAGAATATCTGAGTTTCCAAATTTCAAAATGATCTTCTAGCTTTTATTCCAGTAAAATGTAACAGTGGAAATCCATGGCCTTTCAGGTGTTTTTCCTATGACTTCTTTAACAAAATAGTGCATACAGATAGATCCTCCTCTGACCTCTGCATTTGGTGGATGTCTCCACTGGCACACTCATGATTGTCAAGTATCATGAAGCGATAGAACATTAATGCTATCAGGAATGTCAAAGATTGCTGTAAATATCACTTATATGGCTTCACGGTGGGAAGAATAAGAAAAAACATTTTTAACAAGGCATGTTTAAGTTAGACAACAGAAACAAAAAGTTCTAATGGTGAGAGAGTGAAACACAGGAACAGATTGTCTCAGATTTTTGTCAAAAGTTAGTGGAGATCTTCAAGGAACAGTTGGGCAACCAAAAGTCAGGAATGACATAGGTTAAGTTGGTCCTGTTATGGGGGAACAAGACAGCTTAAAGTCTAGAATGTACCCCACAGTTCTGTAGACTAGACAAGGACCCGAATGTATTTTCGACCATCCTACAGAATAATAACAGTAGGCAATTACAGCCAGTTAGCAAAAATTCAGATGTTCACTTTCAAGGCAGTCAGTAAAAACTTAAACTTTCTGTTCCAAAAGCTTCAGCTAAAATGCAAAAGAACATGGGGTGAGCCGAGATAGAAGTCAGAGCAGAGCTGGTCCCTCTGCCTTGAGACTCTGCACTGGAACACACAGATCATTTCCCCCACAGAGCCCATCTCACTGCTAATGAACACGGTCACTTGAAAACAGGAATACATTATTTATGTTAAATAATTACTCTCTCATAAAAGCCAGGCATTTCATCTAAACAGCTGCAGGCTGCAGAAGGTGTGCCTATGAGAAATGACTTCTAGATTAGTGACTTCACCATAAAAAGCTTTTCTTTTATCGTCAACAAGGAGTAACATTCTCTTTTCAGGTTGTTGCTGTTTGGCATTACACAGGATTAGCATGTCAGATCCTTCCCTCTTCCCACCCTCCAAGCAGCTATTACAGTGTTTCCCTGCAAAAATACTCCAGTTTAATACAAAAGCTTGAAGAAAGCAACGAAGGTGATACTGCAGATACTACCACCTTTATTTGTCCTGTCGCCTTCCCTGATGAGTAGATTTACTCCCTGTGAGTATCATGACAGTGGACAGAAGAAAAGCAAAATAAGGTGCTACTTCTGGTGTTAAACTTGTCCTTTGATGCTGGTCTCCCTCCTGCCTATTTTAGTTTTGATACTGCTAAAAACAATTACTCTGCAACATTTAATTAAAAAATTCAAAACTGAAGCCATTGCAGAATGTTTTATTGTATTTCTCATTTCATCAATCTCTATCATTTGTTTACTGGGTATGAATTGTAAGAAGCACTGTGCCACATTTGCTTTCTTCAGGAAAACAGTTTGCATGTGCAGGCAGCATATGGCAAATGTATAAATGGTTATGAATAAGTCATGAATCATCACAATTATTAATAACTGATAAAATCCTGAAAAAGCCTTTAGCTGAGCAATCTGAGGGAAGAAGAGAGTGCAAAATGCCTTGGAGAAATGTGACTTCACTTAAGAAGTGAGCACTCCCACAGCCTTGAACGGTGGATTTAGCAGGAGACTGTGTGGAGCCAGCTATCAAAATGGTTTTAGCAGCAATGACTTTACCAGAGCGTATGTTCTCCTGGAATCTAATGATAGAGGAGGTGGTGAGAAGAAGACATGGGTATAGATTGCTCAGGGGATTTGTAATGGGAACATCAAGATAACACTTGCCAATTTAATTGCGCTTTTCATCATATGATCTCAGAGTGCTTTTCTCACAGATTCATCGCTTTTATGGCCAGAAGGGGCCATTAGATCATCCAGTCTGACCTCCTGTTTAATGCAAAATTTCATCCAGTTATCCCTGCACAGAATCCAATATCTTGAATGCTTTGGAAACTCTATGAGTTTAATTCTGTATCTCTCACCTATATTGAGAAGAACTTGCTAAGGAGAGAAGTCCTAATTGAAATGGGGTTAGTTTTGTGCATAAATATTGCAATCTGAAAAGAGCTACAAAACTAAATACACAAAGATTTAGGATGTAAATGAATATTTAGGACATAACCCTGGGCAAAGGTGTTACTATTCAAAGGTCTGCCGACATTCATCTTTTTCTTTTCCTCTGATAATCATCATATCCACATACTTCCAACTTTTACAGTAGGATTTACATATATACTGGAATATGTATATACACCTTAAAGAAATGAGGCTTCTATTCTGCACTTGATGGGGCAAACCGTTCTACTTTCGCATTCGTTTACTGTGCTGTGGCAGCCTGGAGAACCTCCTCAGTTAGGAGCAAGATTAAGTACTGAACTGACTGCCTAGGAGGAAAGAGCCTGAATGTGGGTCTGGTTTAAAGACACTTGATTTCCTCTCCCCTCCCTTCTTCTCCAGTTATGACAAATGAGCTCCAGCCAATAAGCCAATCAATCACATTACCGTTGCTGCCTAAGTTGCTACAACCTGCACCACAACCAGTATTTCCTTGCTTCTGCTGCTGATTCACAGATATTACTGATTTGGAAGCAGAGTCAAGCTAACACAGCTTTACGTGTTTTGAAGGAGCTAGTCCATTTGTAGTGTGATCAAAGCAGATCTGTCCACCTGCTCACAGAAATAGGCATTTAGTTTCTTTCATCTCTGCATTTCTTCTTGAGGTGCACACCCTAGCCAACTGGGACTAGAAAATATGTCCATCTAATGAGATGCATGAGGTGGCTTAGTCCAGATGTTGTATGACTGAGGCAAAAACAGTCATTTGATGTTGCTGGAATGTTGAAAGCAGATGGTAAAATTTGTCTTCTGGTGGCTCATATATCTTGGTAAAAGTGTATATACAAATTTCTTTCCTCTCTTTTGCTCTAACCAGAAGTTACAATCCATCACTAAGAATCAATACCTACATTATTTGATTTTCTTTTTATACTACAACATCTCAGCTCACAGAAAATTCTCTAAGATAGTATCAAAAACTTTTGTTGACCCAGACAACTGTGCATTTTTGAGTGTTATTCCAATCCCACATTGATAGGATCCCTACAACATCAAAAAGAGGGGAAAATAACCATCCTCTCAGCTGGCTTAATATGGCAATTCTAGTCCATCCTCCTTTTAGATCGTTAGAAAGTCCATATTTCACAGAGCATATTGTAAATATACGATCACAGCCATGGCATGCTAAACTGGTAATAATCACAGACAATTTGTTTATTTGTGATTACAACATAGTGAAAACAGTTAATATGATTTTTGATTGCAACAGATGGAAAAAATGGCAAAGACTTTGGGGCCTATTCTAATAAATTATGGAATAAATATATTATCTTTTTTTAATTATAAATTAATCATATTTTTCTGGAAAACTGAGAACAGTGTTTCTTGATGGCATTCCATTGGCTTTCTTTTCTTGTCAGCTCAGACATAATGTTGTACACAAGGGTTTCTATGCAGAATTTGGGAACTTGCATGTCAAAATCTCCAGAGATGCAAAGGCATAGTACTTGGATCCATTATCACATATAAGTTGTTATTTGAACTATATTAACTATAAGCTTCATGTTTTTTGTACAAACCAGGAGTCAGTGGTTGCAGGAATGAGGTCTTTCTAGCAGCATTTCTGAGGTGTCAATACTGAGACAGGTACTTTTTGATATAACTAATAGTAATCAGGATGGCAGGATGGAATCACCCTCAGGAAGTACAAGGGTGATGACAGTTTTTGGGGGGAGTGGTTGGTAGGGGAAAGGTAGGGCATCTCAAAAGGTTGGATAAATGTGTTGGCAGAAATCTCATGAAGTTCTACGCGGACAAACAGAGACTCCTGCACTTGGGAGGGAATAATTCCATGCACCAGTAGAGGTGGGGCACTAGTAAGCAGCTCTGGAAAAGGACTTGGAGTTGGTCACAGTGAACGAGAAGTAAGCAGTGCACCCCTACAGTGGTCAGTCCTATGCTAAACTGTATTAAACAGCAGATTGAAGGAAGCAATTATTTTTGCTGTCTGGCACTTATGAGTCTATTTTGAAGACAACTATACCTCATTTTGTTCTCCTCACTGCAGGAAAGGTGCTTTTATACTGGAGACAGTGCAGTGAAGGGCCACGAAAGTGATTAAGAGCATGGAACATATGATATATGAGGAGAATACAACAACCAAGCTGGGTGGTGCAGTAGGTACACTTGAGGGAAGGGATGCCATCTAAAGGGAACTTGACAGGCATGAGAAGTGGGCCCATGTCAATATCTTGAAGTTCAACAAGGCCAAACATAAGATCTTACACCTGTGTCAGGGCTCTCACTGTTATCAGTACAGACTAGAGGATGAATGAATTGAGAGCAGCCCTGAGGAGATGGACTTCAAGGTAATGGTGGATGAGAAATTATGTATGAGCTGACAATGTCTGCTCACAGCCCAGAAAGCCAGTCGTACCCTGGGCTGCATCAAAAGAAGTGTGACCAGCAAGTCAAATTAGGTGATTCTCCCCCTCTAAGCTTCTCTTGTGAGAACCCACCCAGCTCTGGGACTCCGAGCACGAGAAAGACATAGACCTGTCAGAGAGGGTCCAGAGGAGGGCCATGAAAATTATCATAAAGATGGAACATGTCTTCTGTGAAGAAATGCTGAGAGAGTTGGGGCTGTTCCACCTGCAGAAGAGAAGGCCTGGGGGAGACTTTATTGTGGCGAGTCATATATAAAAGGCATCTTACAAGAAAGAAGCAGAGAGACTTTTGACAAGGTCTGTAATGGCAGGAGCAAGGGCACCAGTTTTAAGCTGAAAGAGGGTGTGTTTAAAATGGACATAAGGAAGAAATTTTTTACAATGAGAGTGGTGAGGCACTGGAACAGGTTGCCCAGAGAAGCTGTGGATGCCCCACCATGGGAATTGTTCAAGGTCAGGTTGGACAGGGCTTTGAGCAATCTGACCATGGGAATAGCCTGGAGAGTCTACTAGGGGCTTATGGGGTCCATCTGACAGAGAAAGGGAAGAGCATCTTTGGTCATAGGCTTGCCAAGCTGGTGGAGAGGGCCTTAAACTAAAGATGCCAGGGAAGAGGAACCTCAATCCATCCTACTGCCACCAGTTTGATGACAGTCCCAGCAGTAGCTGCCCAGAGCCTGCAGAAGGATCACAGGTCCTCAAGAGAGTACCTGAAAGGCAGCACAAAGGAACTCCAGGCAGAAAATCAGCTTCTGTAGGGGCCCACTTTAAATGCCCCTGTACAAACGCATGCAGCATGAGGAATAAACAAGAGGAGTTAGAGATGTGTGCATGCCTGCAGGCCTGTGATCTCATTGCATCATGGAGATATGGTGAAATGGCTTCTATGACTGGAGTGTTGGAATGGAAGGATATAGGCTTTTTAGAAAGGACAGACAGGGAAGACAAGCAGGATGTGTCACCCTCTATGTCAATGACCAGCTGGAGCACATGGAGCTCTGCCTGGGGATGTATGAGGAGCTGACAGAGAGCTTATGGATGGGGATTAAAGGCAGGGCACGTACTAGTGGCATTATATTGGGGGTCTGATACAGGCCACTCAAGCAGGAAAACCAAGTGGATGAGGCCCTCTATAGGCACATAGGAGCAGCCCCACATTCACAAGCCCTGGTCCTCACAGGTGACTTCAACCACGCTGGTGTCTGTTGGTGGGACAACACAGCAGGGCATAAGCAATACAGGAGGTTGCTGGAGTGCGTTGATGATAACTTCCTTCTCCAGGTTTATATAGGAGCCCATGATGAAAGGTGGTATGCTGGACCTTGTTCTCACTAACAAGGAGGAGCTAGTGGGGAATGTGAAGCTCAAGGGCAGCCTTGGCTGAAGTGACCATGACATGTTGGAGTTCAAGATCCTTAAGGCAGTGAGGAAGGGGCACAGCAAACTCACTACCCTGGACTTCAGGAGAGCAGACTTTAGCTTCTTGAGGGACCTGCTTGGTAGAGTACCATTGGACAAAGCCTTGGAGGGAAGAGGGGCCCAACGAAGTTGGTTAAAATTCAAGGATCACCTCCTCCAAGCTCAGGAGCGATGCATTCCAATTAAAAGGAAGTCAGGCAATAACGCCAGGTGGCCTGTGTGGATGAACAAGTTGCACCTGGACAAAGTCAAGCAGAAAAAGGAAGATATAGAAGGTGGAAGCAAGGACAGACAGCCTGGGAGGGATACAGAGAAATTATCCAAGCAGCCAGGGGTCAAGTTAGGAAAGCTAAAGCCTTCATAGAATTAAATCTGGCCAGGATGTCAAGGCAACAATAAAAACTTCTATAAGTACGTCTGTGGTAAAAAGAAGACAAGCGAAAATGTGGGCCCTCTCTGGAAGGAAATGGGAGCCCCGATTATCTGGGATAAATTGCCTGCTCTAGGTGACCCTGCTTCAGCAGGGCGGTTGGACTAGATGACCCACAGAGGTCCCTTCCAACCCCTAACATTCTGTGATTCAGTGATATGGAGAAGGCTGATCTACTCAACAAATTTTTTGCCTCAGTCTTCACTGACAAGTGCTCCAGCCACACAACCCAAGCCACAGAAAGCAAAGGCAGGGACTGGGAATATGGAGAACCACCCACTGTAGGAGAAAATCAGGTTCAAGACCATTTAAGGAACCCGAAGGTGCACAAGTCCATGGGACCTGATAAGATGCATCTGTGGGTCCTGAAGGAACTGGCAGATGAATTTTCTAATATAGTATTCATCATATTAGAAAAGCCATGGCAGTCTGGTGAAGCTGCTGCTGACTGGAAAAGGGGAAACATAACTCCCATTTTTAAAAAGGGAAAAGAAAAAGACCTGGAGAACTACAAGCCAGTCAGTCTCCCCTCTGTGCC
>Ga0065711_1004885_pt1:2500-23260 | contig 23260 bp, 18 predicted proteins | sample Hoacrofraction12_FD_59098 | JGI IMG/M metagenome (GOLD analysis project Ga0065711, IMG submission 59098) | Hoatzin crop microbial communities from Cojedes, Venezuela - Epithelial fraction 12 v2 (version 2) | ecosystem: Host-associated > Birds > Digestive system > Esophagus > Crop...
ACCAATTTATAAAGAAGAATTCATTGGTTAAGATCTGAAAAAATAGTTTCTCAGGCCCTACTGACCCAGTTTTCAACAAAAAAAGAATCAAGTGATGCAAATTAAGTTTTGAGACATTGTTATGCAGTCTAAGAAATTTGTAAAACTGTGTTTTGCAGTGATTTCTTAATAGAAGATTCAATGACTACTTAATTCTCCCCTACGCAAAAAATCTGATTTCTTTATATTCTGCAGGTTTATCTTTCACCGGTAGTGATAAAATACACACTTCATAATGATGAAAAGTTCCAACAGAAACATGGCAATAAAATTAATTTTAAAGTACTAAAGACTACATAGATTTGGTTCTGGTAAAATGCAATACTCTTTTCCTTTCATCTGATTAAGAAGTTGTAAAAATGTGCATACTCTACATGCTAGCACGTATGACACCAAGAGCCTTTCTAGATATACTAGTAACAGACTAAAGGAGACAATCAGATATTAATACAAAAGATCTGGCTTTCTTCAGTAAAAACGAATGTGCTTCCAGCTACTGTTACTGTACATATTTTGCTTTCATTTTTATATACTTTGATATAAAGGCATCAGGTACGAAAATAAACATTTTAAATAAATTGTAGTTTCAGTTAAAAATAATTTTAAATTAGAGGCCAGAAGGAGAACAACACTGCAGTGTTATCTTTTGCCTCTGAAGACAAGAAAAACTTCTCGTAACAATACATCTAATGGACCAGAACGCTTGGAATTAAAGTTTTCAGGGCACTCCAAACACACCAATTTTCACATGCCTTGTTTTGAATCCTCTTCAATCTCTATCTGTTCAACCTCACTCAGAAGACTCTGGGCTCCATTTTTTCCAAAGTTTTCCAGACAGCCCTGGAAGGCTTCAGGCAGAATTTAAACAATTTCAGGATCTTTTCTTTCCAATCGCTCTATGGCATTGCAAAGCAAAAGTGACGCTTTCTTTATTAAAGAGGAGTGTTCTCCCCCTCCCCCCTCAAATCACCCAATGTGTAGGATTTTTAAAAGTGAAAGTTAGAAAAGCAACCATCTTCATCCTGACATATTTTCAATCCTCTTAAAATAATCTTAACAACTATATACAGTATGAAATTAGCTCTCGCCTGTTACCCTTGTTCATACATAGAATTTTCTAATGTGTCTCACCAGTAATAAATTGTAAACGAGGCTATGACTCTAAGAGTAGACAGTGTGTTTCATGGGTATTTAAACAACAGCATTAAGTACTATAGGAATCTGTGGAATGTGGAGTGCAGATTTATGTGTCTTAACAATTTCTTTACTGGTTTGTAATAAGCCAGGAAACTAACGCTTTGTTTTTATATTAATTTGGCCTCAGAACTAGAGTATACTGGAGCATGACAAGAACAACAAAAATAAACTGGCGTATACTTAATAACTGTAACAGTGAATTGCCTCCAATAGTAAAATATTTATCGAAACTGGGGGGAAAAAAAACTAAAAAGAATTACCCTCAACAGCCTGCTACCAGCTCTTTAACAGTGGGCAATGTAATGCCTTAAGGTACCTCAAACTGTCTTTCATTTTCTAGACTTAATGGCTGATTGCAGAAATCAATGTTGCCATTAGTAACAGAGTATTTGTTATGGCATGATTTCCTCTGTTGTTAGGCTTGCAGAATGATTACAGTATTAGTGAGGTGCTTTCCTTATAAAGGGCTGAAGATATAACTTTCAATTTACTGTCCATTAGTAACTGACTTTGGAAATTTAGGTGAGGCCAGAAATCTTACCTGTTAGTACTTGGAGATTTTATTTCAGCAGTCATAGGCTAGTAACTTTAAAAATTGTACCAGGAAGCTCAATATTTTATAGACATCTCCAATGAAATATTATCTGCTTTGCTATTTTATACACAGCAAGTTAACATGACATACAATGCAATTAAAATGTTTCAGTCCAATTTCTATTTTTCTTGTACTTTCAAATAGATGTGAATTAAGCAGAAGGTTTCATACGTGTTAAAATGTGCACATAAGTTAAAAGACTGTCAAAAAGTTAGTAATTTGTATTTTTGACTCTCCTTTTAATCAGTCCAGCGGCCAGGTACAAGTACATATCTCAGCTAAATAACTGATATGGTTGTGGGAATAAGGGAAATCAGAGAGGTTAGCCAATGCATTGTTTATTAATCCTATTTCTTTGAACAATAGCTCAAAGAAGGCATCATTCCTCACACTTTTAAATGGAGAACATAGAAAGATCTGCAAGAGAGACACCATGAATAGCAGAGGAGGAAAACAAACCGCTTTCCAAAGCCTGGAGGGAGAGGCCCTGGAAGCGACATTGCCACTAGTGACTGTACAGACCCTGCACACTGCTGCTGCCGGTGGGGTGGCGGAGGTGACAGCTGAAAGGCTAGGAAACCTGCCCTTGGAGGGGAGAAAAGGGTGAGCCGAGAATTAACCTCGAAGGCATTGCAGGAACCCAAACACAGATGTTCTGGCATATAACACCACGTCCCTGTGGACTGCTAGGAAACGACCTAACAAGAGAATGCATAAACTATTTTGCTGCTGTGATTTCAAATAAAGCTACAAAGCTTTGAGTGCAGAGAGGGAAGAAGAAGTTATCATACCTGAAGAGGAGGGTGAGGAAGGATGTGGGCTGTCCTCCTGAGCACTCCCCGTCTGCGAGAGACCCCCACCTACTCCGCTTTCTTCAGTAATGTTAGAGGACCCCGGTGTTGTCGACCTGCTGACAGACTGAGACTCTTGATCACTTCCAGACCCACGTCGCTCATCAAGACTACCTTGAATTATTTCATCTTCTCCTTTCCTGTCTCTTTTGTGGACCCTGGAGTGAACAACCACTTGGTGGTATGTTCTAAAAACCCTTCCACAGTCCGGGCATTCAGTTGGCTTTTCTTTTACATTTCCATGACTTTGTAAGTTGTAATCGAGTCCCTGGTTCATACCATGTGACAAAAAATCTCTACTGCCTTCTAAAGGGTCTAGTTTGTTTGGCAAGTCTCTCTGATTGCCCATTTTAGTGCTGTGAACCAAATCAGCAGGCATTTTCTGCTTAGAGCCATCTGCTCCTACTAACACATACTCCCGCTTCTCCTTATCAAACATAACTCCAGCATTTGCCAAAGTGTCTTCATGGCTGCGCTGTATCTGTTGCTCTTTAGACAAAAAGCCATGTTCCATGGCCATTCCCCTTGCCATAAGCTGCCAGGCCTGATAGCTGTTTACTGGATCCATCTCTGCCGCTTTGGCGGCAGCTTGTAACCTTTCTATACAGCTGGATTTCAGAGGAGGCACCAGATTGAGACAGCCCAATAAAGAATGTTTATCCCCTTCAGCAATACTGTGGCCAATGCCAGAAATGGGCGAAAGGAGCTTCCCCAAGACTTCTTTCTCTTTCATGGGCATATCTCCTTTGTTATAGATTTGATTTTGTTCACTTAAACTCGCTTTGTCAGGAGGAAGAAACCCACTCTGCAAACATGACAGATACCTTGAATATAAGTTTGCATGAGCTTCCTGGGACATGCTGCTGATGGAGCCAGGTACTTCGGGATCATTAGGAGACTTGTTCTTTACAGATAACTTGTTCAGGTGAACTTTCATGTGATTTTTAAGAAACCAAGGCTCTTTGAATCGCCTCCCGCAGATCTGACAGCAGTGTTCAAAGGAATCCTTGTGCTTTCTCATGTGGCCTTTTAAGAACCAGGCCTGGCTAAACACCTGGCCACACACCTCGCAACGAAACTCATTGGTGGATTGCTCCCCATTGCCATTGGAGCCCTGGCCCTGTGCCGACTCTGCGGTGATGTGAGCCTTCTCCACGTGGCTAATCAGCTCCTCCTCCTGCGAGGCGGCAAAGTCACACAGGGTGCACTTGTAAGGCTTGTGCAGGATCCTTATGTGTCTGTCCAGCTCTTCTCGCTTCTTAAACTTGCCTTTGCAAAATGTGCATCTGAACCCAGCTGTCTGAGCGACAACTTCTTCCTGGACACTGACTGGCTTTGGAGAGGGAACAGGGTTTGAAATATCAGGTGTGCTATGATTAGCTGGCACAGACAAGTTACAGTTAGCAAGAGGCATTGGCTGGGCGTGCTGCTGTGCTTTCACATCAGGCCGTGGCTGCAGAAGGCTGCTCTTCATCTGTTTGTCCCGAAGAATTGCTCTCTCCTCCAGCTCATGTAAAAGTCTGTTTTCTTCTCGGACTCTTCCACGACCTTTGCCAAGGTTTCCAAGCTTATGAGTACGCAGGTGTATCTTCAGGTTGCCTTTCTGAGCTGCTCTGTGGTCACAGTATGGACACTTAAATGGTTTTTCTCCAGTATGAGTTCGCATGTGTAGCGACAGTATGCTGTTAAATCGAAAGCGCTTCCCACAGAGGGGACATGGGTACTTTCTGTTTTTCCTGGCATCATCCTCTATATCGCTCATCTGAGACATAATCCCTAGGTTTTGCCCATTTAAGAACTGCTGCAGATCCACGCGCCCATTCAAACTGGTGTCAACCTCTCTATTGAGCTGGTTTGCCAACAGTGCCATCTGACTGCTGATGGGCTGATTTGCGATGGACATGTGGCTTTTGTCTTCTAGCGGTGCCGACACCTTCTCCTCCGGATTTTGCCTGTTCTGGAGCTCTGGGAAGGCATGGCTGAGCTGGGAGGTGATCTGGTGCAGCTTCTGGCTCATTGAATACTGCCCATTGAGAATCGTGCTGTTGAGATGGGCATCAGCTTCTGGCACAGCTGAAGAAACACCAAGGCACAAACTAGCTTCCTCCATTTCTGAAAATCAGAAGATATTTTAGATTCAGACTGTGAAAGTGTTACAAGCATTGAATCACTGACGTACAATTTGCATTTTATGTTTTACCTACTCATAATAATGCAAAGGAATTAGTGTAAAAACAATAAAAAGTGTATTAAATGCCAACTGTGCTACACAATTTGATCACGTGTGCTTTCATCATTCTGCATGTTTACCAATAACCATTAATTACTATTTTAAAATATGCTACAATTTCAAAATCTAATTATTACAGAAGGGGCAAAGGCTTTTACCACTTCCCTTGTCTGTCTTCTTGTGAAATTGCACCTGTTTACATTTCTAAATCTATAGAAACAGAAATGTTATGCATCTCTCCCATTTCCATTAGAAAAGCTAGCGAAAAAAACCCCAAAATAGAAATCCATTTGTAACTTTCAGTTCCATTAACCATATTCAATATATTACACATTCTACAATAAGAAAGATAGTTTTATGATTTGACAAAAAAATGATGGTATGATATTTACTGGTGTACAATAAAACAAGATAATGTTTTGGGAAAAAATAAAGGACAAGCTTTAGAACAATAAAAGGGATTTTGCTTTAGTCAACAAAAAGTGCAGTAATATCTCATTAAGCTGATTAGTATGCTGCTTAGAAACAGTACTAGGTGCTGTAACACATGATTATAATCATAAAAATCCTTCAGTGTTTGCAAGTAAGCATTAACGAGGTATATTAAATTTTAAGGAGACTGCGACTAGCAGCTTTGTAAACCTCTGAGATTAAGATTTAACCCTTCTGTTACAAAACATTGTTATTTTGTCATTTTGAAACTGAGCCCATCAAAAGGCACATAAATTATCTTCCGCCAAGTCTTTTAATTCATCATTGTGAACCTTCAGATTTCAGTTCTTCCAGAAACTTGCCAGATTATAGAAGGAATATCTCTGTCCTTGGATGAGTAAGACATGTGATTTAAGGCACTTTGATTTGTTTTAAAGAGCTCTCTTATGGAACTAGATAAAACCAATTAAAATCTGGGGAAGGTGTTGTGGAAAGCCTCAACAAGTCTAAGAATTTTAATAACTTTCCTAATACACAGTAATGACTACAAATTGTACCTACACTATGTATATTGCAGAAAATTAGAATTCAAAGCTGTTTGTTAAACATGAGTGCTCTGTTCTGGTCTGCATAACTGTCCACAATAATCTTCTATCCTTGCCACTTCTCTACTCTATACAGAAATAATGTATCTATAAAATTCTATTTAAAATATAAAGTTTTACATTAATAACTCTCGAACTATATAACACTATAAGATTATATTAGAACATAATGAAGATCTGTGTTGTTCAGTAGAGTGATTTGACACTTTGTTCACTAATAAAATTTCTGAATTCTGTATGTTCTTCAATAATTAATATGGTCAGCTTTCTGTTTGGCGTTAGCCAAACGCATTTACTCGCTATATCTTCTACAAGGGCTGCAGGCACGCTCCAGGTGGACACCATTCCTCACACAGCTTCATAGTGGCCACCAGCTAGATACTTTGAGGCCCAAATCTGGCACATACTTAAAATGCATGTAATTGTGCTCATGGGAGCAGCCCAGTAGACTTCAAAGGGTGACCCTTGAAAGCAAAGTTCCACACATGCTTAAGTATTTGCAGGATCAGGGCCTAAAAAAAATCATGGGTGGTCTCCAAGAGGAGACCGATTTGGTCCTCGACAGGATGATTGAGGTTGCGATACAATGCAGATCTCATAAGAAGGAAAGGGGTAAGTGTATATTCACATGCATTAAAGATGGACACGAGCTACAAAATTTTGCTTGTATGTAAAGCAGATTTTTTTCAAAATTTAACAGTTCTCAGATTCAGGTTTCATTTTGGGGACCCAATATTTACATGCTGTCAATGTTGTTATTGACAAAAATACTAATGAGATCAAGTATATTAAAGGAAAAGGCTTATGCCTATAAGCAACAGGATTGCACTGAAGTTTAGCTTGCAGTATCTGGTTTCCAAAAGTAGGGGAACAGAGTCAAACCAGGTGTTCACCCAAGGCCACACAGCAAACAAAATTCTCGATTTCCATTAGAGATTTCTGTGTAGCAGATCACAATCACTCAAAATGCGGGTACATACAAACACCTTTTTTAACATTTTTGAAAGTTTGCTAAACTTTTGAAACAATCCAAATTTCATGTTCAAAAGCATTAGCTTAACATCTGAGGGTTGTATTGCTTAGGCCTGCCATTGCCTGAAGTTAACTGAGACTTTGAATATCTGCCTGCCTACCAACTTCCTAAAAATAAATTAAAAACAAAAAAACAAAAAAAAAACATAAAACCCCACAAAAGAAAACAAAAGCGAGAATCCACTTTCTGTCTGGATTCCACATACCACAGGTGTTATTTCTCCTCATCATACTTAAACAAGGCATGTTGACAAACAAGAACATAAAAATTCAAGAAATGCATTGCATGTACAGACACATACGTATATGGAAGAGGGTCTAGAAAAGTCTTTGTGAATTGTCATTATTCTAGAACAGCTTAATTTCACTTATTCAGTTGACCTTAATGGGAACTGGTGCCTTTACATGCTCAGGAAGGTTTGGGTAGTTAATTTTAGCATTTTATGCTCTATCGAAGTTTAGAAATGCTGACAGATCCCAGTGGAGTTTATTAATTCTGATGTTTAACCCTAAGCATCAGTTCAAACGTATGGTTATTCGGATTTAGAAGGGGAGAGAGAGTTGTGGTTGAGATTTTAAGATATTCTGTGGCTCTTTTTCAAATATAACTTTAACAAAGTAACAACAGCAGTTGTACTTGGAACATGATCATTTTTTCTAAAAATTTTTTTTTGCTACTTTCTGTCTCCCACAAACACACGGACACATATAATGTAGAACATAGGATGAGTTGAAAAAAAGATTAAGAGGAAGAACAAACCCATAATTTTTCATTTAAAAACTAATAATTTTAGATTAAATCTTGCGAGCCTGACCCACACACATTGATCTTTTGGCACTGGAAATTTTATGTATTTTTGATGAAATATGCAGAAAGGTCAGCAAAGCCTCTTCTTGGTGAGAAATAACCACCTGTAAATACCACGTCTTCTGATCAGCTCTTCAGTTTCTAGGATTCTGCTACCACAATCTCAAGATGCTACAGTTCTTCACTTAAACGCTACTCCCACTCTCACCTGCCCCGGCTTCTTGGAGTCCTGTCTCCTGCCTCTGGCTCCAAATTGTCTCTTCTTTTGTTCACTCCTACCTGGTTTCATTGCAAAGTATAATCATGTGATTCAAAGTACTGCCACGTGAAATTACCCCTCCTGCAATTCCTGGTTAGTGCATTTAGGAACACAGGGACCATGCTCTCACGTAAATCAGACTGTTGGTGTTTTTCAGCCCATTCACGGCAAAACCTACCAAAATCCCATCTTGTATCCACGTGCAAGACAGAAATAAAACTCCTCCTCATCCATCATTCCACTATGAATTAGATAACCCAATCTAATTTACCTAATTTCTCTAAAAAAAATTAGCAATTTCATTCTCTCCCTCTTTATCCATCATCCCTGTCTAGATCTATGACCAGATAGGGTTACGCCAGGTGGGGTAAGGGGCTTTCACTCCCCAGTGAGCCTCTTGCTTCAGGCCTTGCAGGTCAAGGTCCCCAGCCTGGAGTCACAGTGGTCATTGCTCAGCCTCCTCCCGCGGGCTCGGACCTCGCCCAGGGCCCGGCTGCTCTCCACAACACCCACGAGGTGCAGTGATGCTTCCGCACCACGGCACGCTCATCCTGCCTCCATGTGCATCTACTGACAGACACAGCCGTCTTCCCCAGACTGGCCTGATGCGCAATGCTACTGTATCCATTCTGCCCCAACCACCAAATGCTAAAAACACTAAAAAAAAAAAAAAATATCATGCAAAGGGACCTCACTGGAATTTACCTTTTAACAGATAATCAGTTTGTAATTTCAAGTATTTTGACAAATGTTTTTCTCAACATCTTTCTTCATTATGTCCCACCCTTCTTGCCTCCCCAAACCAAAACACTAGGTATGCAAAAAAAACAAACCTGGAAATGCCAATTTATAAGTGCTGATGTGATGCTTCATGGGAGGGAAAATTTCTTGCTTTCAATTTTTAAATATATAGTCTGTTACATTATTTTCATGAGTCTGATCTCTCTTACAAGGAAAACACAGAACGTTTTGCCACCGCTCACACTGGGAACAGAAGCACAATGTTCTCTGCAGTTAACATATGTTTACAAAATCAACTGCAAATCAAATTTGAGATTGTCAAGAAATTCAAAATATGTTTGTTGAAATTTATGTACTAAATTTCTGACCTTTAACTATCTCAAATGTTTTGTAAAGACAGTGGCCCTCAAGACGCGGCACCGCACGGAGCCTGTTGGTATCAGGAGTTGTTCGCAGGCTGCCCTTCCTACCCTAAACAAATCCTCAGCCCACGCACAGGCGAGCCGCGCCAGCCAGAAAGCCCAGTCCTCACCCTGCTACAGCTGTCCAGGCTGCAAACCAGCTTGGCTTCTTCTGCACGGGGCAGGGCAGGAGCGGCCCCTCAGCCAGAAGCAAACAAACCATCGGAGGACAGCCCTTTACTGTGTCCGGTGTGCAGTTTCCTGTTTCCGTGCAGAGGGTACTCAGCTTATGAAATTCACAACTGGATACATATATTACAAATATACCCTCTCATCTCCCACATGAAGGTACAGTGAGACATTCAAGTCCCTTTGATGATACTAATAGTTATTTTGATTTCACTCACACTTTTGCCCTCAAGACTATTTCCTGTGATATCAATAACGAAAGTTCTGACTTTAGCCATTTCAACTGAACACACAGATTTTATTTAAGTATTTGAAATGGATTACTGGAATTTAAAACCAATTATGACACCAGAAATGCCTGTCATCACAACTACATTAATGTAATACGAGAAGCTCAGCTTCCTTTTGCTGGAAACAGAGAGGAAAAAAAAAAAGATAGCAACTAGAATAAAAAGAGTTTGAATATAAATATATGACTACACACACACAAACATATGCAGTCACACACATATCTGTATACATACACATACGTGCACACACACACACACCTGTTATCTTTGTAAACAGATGGACCAAATTCATCTCTCATTTACACCTGTTCGTTCCTACTGGACACACACACTAAAGCATTTCCCTCTTCACTGCTGTAGAGAAAACAGTCATTTTAAAAACACTGTTGTGCTGTTATTATAGCTTAGATTAGGTTAGTTAAGAGATTTACAGTTCAGTAAGCAAAGTAATGCTTTACAAGCTCACGTGTTTAAACGACAAGCTCTCTCTGGCCCTGATCCTCTGAGCAGTTAGAGTTACAAACACTGTTATGCTTTCAGAATATAGACCTGGTATTTATCTTTCCAGCTAGAAAAATTCACATTTACCTACATTATCTTGTGGTCCACTGACAAATTCTAAATACTCTAATACAGACTGCTTCAGTTCTTAGCGACTCATAAACAGGTATCGCTGAGAAACTTCAGAATATATATATTGAATTTTTATTAAATATTGTTCTTCTTGTTGTAGCTGAAACAGTTTAACTAAGGCTGTTATAAGCATAATACACTCCTGTTAAGAAATACAGAACACCAGACTACTGAACCCTTTCAGGGTCATTAAACAGCTGTAAACATTATTACAAAAATAAACCAGAGATTTCATGCTTACATTTTAGCCCAGAGCTTGGTGTGCTGAGCAAGTACATTTTTTTCATCTCTTACAATCAACGCTGGTGACATTTGGGCATCCAAACAAATTACATCACAAATATTACTGAGGTGGGTAGGATACCGAGCGGTTTATTTGCCAGATGATTAATATGTAAACAGTAGGGCAGGACAGATGACCTGCTCTTCTTTGACTGATTTGTAGGCGATACTAAGAGACATAGATGTAAATAGTTAAATTTTAACAAAAACATGTGTGCACAGAAGGGGAAGGGAGAGATCAGCTCTATTTAATGCCACCAGGACAGCATTATCCAATCTGATCAAATGAAAAAACATTAGACCAGATTTTATTCTCATTTTACTTATGTAAAATAGAGAAATGGAGTAACTGCCTCAAGTTCTTTGGTGGTTTTGGGGGGTTTTTTTGTGATTTTTTTTCTGTTGGTTAAATAGGTGCCCTGCTCCTTGGGGTGTAATATAATTATATTAGGGAAATACATGGTTTCTGGAGTGTAACATGATGTCTTTAAAAATAAAAAGGAGTTGACTTACAGGTAACCTGTCTTATCTGTTTATTTGTATTTAAATATTATTAAGGCCAGCTTGGTAATTTGTTATTACTATTAGTCACTTTACCACATTTAAGTTTCGTAATCACTGCAAAGCATATGTAGCTTCTAAGAACTAAGAACTGGGGCAAAGCAGCACTCGAGCACAGCGTGTACAAAGCACTGGGTGATCCTGGGCTGAGCAGCTCCCGCGGCCCCGGCCAGGAGCCCAGGGCCAGGGCTGGAGCCTGACGCGAGCACCCATCGTCCAGCACCCAGCCGCCGCAGGGAGCAGGGAAGGCATCTAACAAAACTGTAGCTGCTTTGTGGTGCTGATATTTAAACAAGCTGCTTATTGATTCCAAAACAAAGTAGTCCTTTAGTAACAACAGAGCCAACTCATTCCACAACAGTTTTTATGTTTTAAAGAAGGGTTAGCAGAGGGATTTTGAAGTTTCAGAAGTCATTAGCAGACAGAAAATTGTTTGCTGAGGCTGTACTGCTTTTGCTCAGGACCGAGAAGACAGTTGCTTTCCAAAATACCTGTTACATCTGTAGGGTACTTTCTAGCTAGCACAGCATTTTGGACTGATAACTGATCAGAAGATAAATCACCAGAACAGTCTTTGGCTGGTAGCACCCATGGAGTGAAGGACTGTGAACTGTTTGTGATCACAATCTAGGAAGATGAGCAGAAAGGAGAGGAGAGGTCATTTATAAATCTCACTCACAGATTAGAATAGAAAGATTAGAAGGATGCAGACAAGCTGTTTGATTTATTGCTACTTTGCATGTGACTTAGCAAAATCTGTTTTCCTTCTTATTTATTCTATTTCACTTGCATATACTTAACAAGTCAGATCCAAAGAAGAGAAAGATAAATAATTGGTACTGAAAGTTCAGTAGATTAAAACAAAAAAAAAAAACAACCAAAACCCTACTTTTTTTCCAGGCACCGGCTGCATCTGGGATCATTATTTTTTAGCATATAAGCATTGATTCTCATTTTACTTCTTTCTTTTCCTAGTGTTCTCCTGATGACAAAAGTAAAGATAAGAGTAATATCAAAATTCAATAGGAGCCTCATTTGTGGAATGCTTCATTAAACTAAAGCTTCTGCTACTTTAGAAACAGCATTTTTAAAAGTAAATTTGCTATTTTCATGTAATTTGGAATGTATACAACTGATTAAACTCTCTCCAATTTGATCAATCTCCTTTAGCTCCTATCTGATCATTCGCTTTAATTAATCTAACTGGCATCCATGTCAGATTGAAGAAACCTTAAAATTAAGCTTTTAACAGTCCAAATAATAAAATGCCTGGAAGATTTTGAAAAGCATACTTATGATTTCATTTTTTGTCATTTTTACAGCATGAAATGGGCTCTGAATCTTCTACTCTCACCTGAGGACACTGTACCATGCTGGAAATCTGTAATACTCTAGCTCATTATGTAATATTAAAATATACATACTGTTGACTCTATTAATCCTGCATTCCTCACACAGGCAAGTTCCAAACAAAAGGCAGTGCATTTCAGCTGGGTGAGGACAGGAGGATCAGGCCCTCTATACCAGTTACAAAGACATCAAGCAAGAAGAGTTAAGACCACAGAACTCAAATCATAGTTTGAAACAATTTAAATCCAAAACTCAAATCACAGTTTGAAACAATTTAAATCCAAAACTGTAATGCTGGGTTGACGATGTTATTTTCATTTCACAAAGGCTTAGTCTTAGATTTTGCGCACAACTAAATATAGTGTCAACTGCACATATGTCCCAAAGATCAAAGTATGATTGATTGTGAAATATTCATATGTGATAGCCCAGCAAGGTTTTGTTCACCAGGGCACCTGTCAGAAGCATAAGCTTGGATACAAATCATCAAATAAGTATGTAAAATCATTACTAAAATCCAGGCATGCAATCAGATAGTCAGTTGTCTGAAACTGTTGAACTGTAGCCAGCACAGTGGCTCAACAGATGAATGCTTTTGTCTTTGCAGATCCTCAGGACCCTAGTTCAGTTCCTCCTGCTACTGGTCGGGTCAACTGTCTGTACCTAGCATTGACTTTCCTGGCACTTAATGCTAGGAGTAAAGAAAAAAATCCGAGTCCATAAGTTCCCTTTGACCCGAGCCACAGAAACATCTGCTGGTTGAGTCACGAACTGCTTGTTGGCCAAGTTGAACAGTAACCAATCCTGTTGCGGATCAGCTCTCTCAGCAGTAGGTGTCACTGCAATAAATAAATGGATTTCAAAGGACAAAGACATACATTCCCAATGAAAATGCATAAACAGAACATCCTTGAGTAAAGAGAGCTTCAAAACAAAGTATATGGTCCAATTAGACTTTAAGTTTATGCAAAATGCTGGAAATCTGGTTTGGGGAGAAATGAAATTGCAGAAGTGGGATTGCCAACACCACCATCAAAGTAGCTCTGTCCTTTAGCCCTATGTCAGAGATCCTTTAATTCACATTAATCACTTCCCTGTGATCCCAGGTCTATTAGGTAAAGACTGCTACAGTTAAACCTTTTAAAAAAGCTCTCTAATAAATGAAGTAAATTTTCTCTAGTGGAACAAAAGTCCTAGTTATACGGAAATACACTGCACACTCAACTGGAGTTTCAGGACTTAACAAAGACCACAAGGTTAGCCTATTTTCTGCCAAATTAGGGAGTCCATACCCAAACCTATCTCCAAATAGAAGAAGAAAAAAAGAGAATACTTATAACAGCTGTAGAGGGGGGAAAGATGTCTCAAGTATAGATTTAATTAACAGAGTGCATATTTTGAAAGAGCAGTAACCAATTTATATTTGAAACAGAAATATGTGGTATGCCAAATAATATCACAGAGACGTCAGCCAAGCCTACACCATATTTGGTTTCATTATCACAAAATGGTTTGTAGGATAACTAAGGATGCTCCAAATTGCGTACTATTGAGTTAGATGGTAGACACAACAACGCACCACTAAACATACAGGCTACCTGTGATGACATCAACACAGAAACTACATCAACACAGAAACTCCCTGCCTAAGTAAATGTTTTAATGTTGGTCAACAGGAAAAAGAAAGATTAATACACTAAACCTTGCATAACCTGTTGCACATGAAAGAGAGCACATGCGACAGTACATACTCTTGAGGTACATATATAATAAAACTGCATTTATTTCATTTCTAGTGACACCAAACTGAAACAAAGGAGAGGAAAGAATATAGACAAAATGAAAAGATAAATTACTCCATTCTTCAAGGTCAGTATATTTAAGAGAAATCAACATTAAAACTTTCCCGACGCACGCAGAAAGCATAAAGGGCCACACCATGTATCTGGGAGGAGTTGAGCTCCTCCTTTTCCCCCAGCACACTGCTGAAATGTCCCCGGCAGTAATTCCCAGCAGCTCACACCCCAGTATTCTGTAAAGCTCCCGAGCATCGTGGGTCATCGAAGCATATTGTGATCAACACAGTGAGAGAGGAAGGGAAGACACTTTCTGCATGTTTCTTTGTTGGGCACAGAAATAGCCAACATCTTAATATAAATGCAAACAGTTACAAATTCAGAAGTAACTTGCCCAATTTCAGTGCACCCAAACAGCTTCCAAGCCCAGAAAGCAACCAAATTTTTCAGAATTTCAGCACTGTAGAATATTCCTAACTGATCATTTCCACATCTCATTTAGGAAAGAGCTCATCATGTACCTTGACTTAAATAGATGGCTCATCCTCTGTAAAGAAGTCAGGGACAGAGTTCAGAACTCTTTACTCCCATTGCTTAGTCCAGTATGCCGGATAGCTTTCTTTTATCAAACATAATTGACTGCTGAAAAGACTGTGTTTTTTAACTCATGACAGACCTGTCAGCATAAAATTTTTTGTTAAAATACTGTGGAGAGTTATTTTGGTTTTTAACAACTGAAATTCTTGGCTGTTAATCCCTTCTTCCTCCAGTTTCTGTCTTCTCGCCTTTCTTCCCTCAACCCAGCTGATTTATTTTTCCTCTCCCTATAACATGTGGACTTGGTGGCAAAAAGAAAAGACATAATTCAGAGGGTTCATAGTCATACTTAGATACAAGTGGCTTCAATGAGTTATTTTTAATACTAATTTCCAGGACAAGGATAATGTTGAGAAAGCCTCAATTTCAATGGAACTGGATGGAGTACAAGGTGCAGCTGAAACAGGCAGCGATGCTGGGAGGCAGGTGGATGCAGGAAAAATAAAGCAAACATTGCTCAGAATGCTCCTTGTGTTTGTGGTCTCCCAAAGAGTAGAAACAGCAAACTCCTTGCAGAAATAAGTGGGAAAGGACAGATGAGAAAACATACCACAAACTTAGACCAAGGACAGAAAAAATATACTTCATTATCACTCACGAAAAATGAAGCACTAAAACCCACAAATCTTCTTTATCCCTTGGTGTTCTGGTCTGTGCACACTTTTACTGATATGATATACTACTGCTGTTGTCATTTAACTTTATTAATTGATCACGGTCACGAACACAAGAGCAGAGCCGGTAACTCTAGAAGCCACCTTGTACCTCCTATGATGCTTTCACACTGAGATAAGTGGTCTAGACTTAAAAGGGTGTGGTTCACAGTCACTGCGCACAGCTAAGACACCGACAGCTTGATTTTGCAACTGCTATAATCGGATCTACCCCAAGGTCAGAAGATATTCATAAAACAAGCTCTTCTTCAGAATGTCATTTTAGAGAAGCAAAAAAATACATCTATCTGCAGGACTGCCAATCACACTCTTTCGGATGGCTTCTTAAGCAGGAAGACAGCCCCAAACAGGAATATCTATACTAAAAGTAACTGACTTGGGAGTATTTCCCTGTATTTCTCCATCTCCTTTTCAAATTACCTCTACCTGTCAGAGTGAGATCGTTCAGCCTCACAATAACCCTGCCTTTTCCCCTGAACAATGGCACAGAACAGTTGTAACAGTTCTGCGATGAAGGAACAACAATGATGCCACACAAGCGACCATAAAAAAGGGTCACATCTTGGCAGTGCTCTTGAATGCAGTGAGGTGCAACCCGCGAGGTGAACAGAGCATCTCCTCCCACCACTGCGCGGCAAGCTCAAGTACAGGAACGGGAATGGCTACTAGAGCATATATCGAAGGAAGCACAGACGCAAGCACTGATTATGGTAAAACAGTACATATGCTTAAATACAACAGCAGCATGACCTTCAGGATCCCAACAACCTGAGCACCGATTGCTGTTTGGGCACTCCCCTTTTATCTGGGCACAATGGCTTTGAACATTAATAAAAGGGCACTAAAAACTTGGAAGACATAGCATACAGACGAATACAGGGCAGGAGGAATGCTATAAACATACAATAACATATTTCAAAGTTATCTGCAGGATAAGAATCCTTTAAATAATTTTGATGTTAATTGCAATATTCTGGGCCCTTGGCTGAAAAGACAACCTATCGTGGTTGATAGGTGAGTGGCAACAAAGCTGACAAAGAAAGTCTGATAAATGCAATCACAGGATGACAGACCCTGGCAAGTTCAATTACTGTTGCAAAGTCAGTTGGGAGATGGACTCTGCTAACTGTAACATATCCTTAACAGCCAGCTCTGGCCACATACAGCTCTGACCAAACTCCTTCGAGTGACTGACAGGATCCCTGGAGGCTTCAGTCTGGTAGCAGGTTGAGAGCAGCTGAGAGTTATCAGAAGGACCAGTGATGAACAGGGAGTGCTTAACTGCAAGGGTTTTGGATATAGCATGCAAATAAACAGAACTAACTCTCAGTGAAACTATTTCAAGTCTCTTGAATAGTCGGTGCAAATGAGCAGTTTGTGTTCACTTTCGCCAGCTTATGTAAAACTTTACATTGCTGAAACCTGTGTGAATCTAGGTAGTTTCAGCAAAATACAAACCCAGACGAAAGGAGGGAGAAAGCCTTGGTGGTTTAGTCTCAAGGACCCGGCCACAGGAGGTGGTGAGTGGGCTCCCACTACTTGCAACAGAACATCAGAGAGCTTCTCGTGGTACAGGACCAAACATCAAAGCCCCAAAGCTGAGATCATTCAGAAGTTCCCCCCCAAAACCTCTGTATCGCTTTGGCTGCCCAGGCAGAAACTCATTTTTGTGTTGTACTGATTTCCAGTGCCTTGCACCTACACTCTTAAAGATTCCTCTATCTCTCCTTCTAATTAGAAGGATTTTTATCTCCTTCACTTTCTACTTCTGAATAGACCAGCTATTGTTATTTGATGCAAGAAAGCAAGAATGGGATGTATATAGCAAATTGCGGCTTCTCATACTTCAGTGCAAAGTTATCTAAGAATTTAAGTCATAGTTAATCAAAGTATCAGGCTTCCTTTTAGTTTCTGGGGTTTTTATGTCACAAAAAGAAGTCCTCTCTCAATTTTTGGTTGTTGACTTCTATTTTCCTAGTGACTTTTCTTACAAAAATACCTCCCAAAATCCACTGTGTTTCTAAAGGACTTCTTTGTTCTCTTTCTGGATTTTCCAAAAATATTGTAAAATGATGATGGTATAAAAATTATACTGTAAAAAAATGTAAGTACTGTGAATGAGCAGAGTTATTCGTTTATATCTCTAGCTTATGAAATGCCCGTATCATGTATCCTTTATCCAACAGCAGATTCTTTTAGCTTCAATCACAAGAGCTAACAATATGTTATTGATATGATTTCAGGAAACTGTCAGCAGGCAGCTTAACTTTCAGCTCCTCGGCTATGGTGAGCGTATGCACAAAACATACCTGTGCCTCTCCTGCATGAAAGCTGGCAGCGATGCACACGTTCCTGTCAGCTGTCACAGCAGAATAAAGAGAAATGTAAACAGGTCTTCCTCCCTAAACGCAGCCTTATACTCCTTACACAGCAAAAACCCTGCTACTGCCTTCACTGGGAATTTTAACTGGCATCCAAAATGCATGTCAGAGCACTGAGGTACAGCTGGTTGCTCTCTGCAAGAAGCTGGAGCAAGGAGCAGCTGGGTAGGTAACCCAGGGCTGTGGGCCCTCATCCTTCTTGCCCCGTGCCCACCTCTGCCTCAGCAGTAAGCCCTTCTCCAGCAGCCGGCCTTTCGCACTGCTGTGAACCAATTTCAGGCGTCCGCCTATGCCCTCCAGTTACATTCAACACAACATCAACAGGAAGACTACTGAAAAGCTGGGCTAACTGGGCCCCCACCCTGGCGAGGAACAGGTGAGGTTAAATGACACCTAAGGTTCGGCACACGTGGAGCCCCGTCTCCAGGAGCGGTTAGGAGCCTGACTCCTACCAGCTGGGGTGAGAACCAGGACTTCCAATGCATTTCTGCATCCAGCCCTTTGTGCTCGCTTAGGGGAATGGGTGCAATCAAAACAAGAGTGCGACGAGGCTCCTCTGTAGAGATTCAAAACTGCTTCATTTTCAACCACTTCTGCTTGAACGAAAAATAAAGTTAGCACATAACTAAGTCCAGTATTTTCAAGTTCTGTATTTACCTGCTATTACATTTTCAAGAGCTGAAGAATAATCCCAAATGTCAGAAGCCAGAACAGGTAAGCTAAAAGCACATCTCTCCCCACCCTGGGAAACCACGGGGTAGTTTTCATATTGGTTTACAAGCTTTAATAATAAGAGTATGTTGTACCATTAGATGTTGGTCATTTTTTTCTTGTCTGACAAAGAGAAATAACAGACTGCTGCAGGAGTTAGCACAGTTTTGGTGGGGTTTTTTTCCTTCAGATGATCAGAGAAAGTACCGTACTTTAAGGATGTGCCTCACTTGCTCTTAAAAGGGTAAAACAAAATATTCTTCTAGCTATGCTAAGCCTGCCATATAAGTATTATGCTGTTACAGATTTCAAAAGGTTAGCTTCAATGAACCTGACATCAGTATAACCCAAAATAACCCATTCAAGAGAAAAGTAAGAAATAATTGCTGTTTTCTCTTTTTTTTTCCTCAGCTATATTGCTATAATGATTTTGCATAACAGATTGAACAAAGTGCTGTTGTGACAGGTGGTAGAATTCAGCTAGTAAGCACAGAGACAGGGTTCAATTTAGTTTGTGAATCCTTTAATTGTTGTGCAGCTAATTAAAGAAGGTTCTTTACACTTGCAAGTGTTTACCGTTGCTAGTATGCATACATGAAAAATTAAATTGTGCCTTCAAGGGCTGAGAACTATAGAAAAATCATAGCTGATTCTGCAACATGCTTACCAGCTCAAAATAGCTGCTCTTCACAATTGGAATTTGTAAAACTTTTTGCTAAGCAAATATAGAGCTAATTAGAAGTGTTCGTTGGACCAATTAACATTTAAATAAATAAGCCATATTGCACATTTCACAGTCTTTATTTAATGATGCTTCTTAACTCTTTGGAAAGATTCCTTTAAGTACAAATAAGTTGTCATAAAAATGAAAGACAAAAATAACACCATAACAGTATATTCTATGCTTTTTTCTTTTTGCCTTGAAGTCTTTTCTAAAACTGTATACCTGTTACTTAGGAAGGAGGGATACACAAATCTGGTTCCTTCTTTCATCTTGTCAAGTTACCTTTCCACCCTTCTGAATGCAAACAGGAAAACATATTTGATTACTATTTAAAGTGTTATGATAGTTCTGTTTGTTTTGCCCCATGGAACAGAATCTGTTTTAGGAAAAAAAATCTTGCTTTTATCTCATAAAATGGCCATTCCAGTCAAAAAGAAGGGTGCTCTCAGAAGAGTTTGCTCTTCAGCATAGCAAAAGTAGCAGTTTGAAAGCTGCATCTACAAACAGTGAAGTGAAAGAAAAAAAACCAAACCTGTTTTTCAGGTCTACTGTTCGCATTTCCACACCAAACCCAGTGTTGTTGTTATACCTAACCCCAGGGCTGCAATTGCCTGTCTCTTCAGGGTCAAGTGATATTTTGCTTTCAAAACAACTGTCTTTTAATTTAACAGTCCCTTTCAATCAATAAGGCCCTTCAGTCTGCGTTGAACATACATTTTCTCTCTCTCTTCCAACCTCCAAACCTCTACCTAGCACAAAGGTTACATTAAAAACAGGGGGAAGGCTTCTTGCTACTTTTTTCCAAGACGCATTGCACTACCTTGTAATCACACTAAGAGCTAACGTGGAAGGACTCATTGTTGACCTCAGCCGTCAGCACAGAAAACCAAATTAACAAGGACCAATTAACATTTAAATAAATAAGGAAGATTAACAAAGAATACTCTGCATACCAAGAGGGTAAAATAAACTAAAGGAAAGAGTACAGTATCTCTCTCAGTCAGCATGAATGAAATTCTCCGGGAAGGACGCAAGCCCCTTGGTGCATGGAAGCACCGACTGCTCCCTCTCACGCTGGCAAGGCCTGCCGAGCACCCAAGGGGATGCAGCCGCGCAGCACAGCAAGCAGCGCACTCACCCTGGCAAAGCCCTGGGCAAACATGCAGAGAGCCCCCTGTCCTGAGTGATGGGCTACACAAGGAAGGGTGCTGCTCGTCCCTGGCCTCCGCAATGCCCCTTCCACGTGCGGCTGCTGGTTTTTGTGACGGCCAATATCCGATCGCTGCACACAGAATGTTTGGGGTTGGAAGAGACCTCTGTGGGTCATCTAGTCCAACCCCCCTGCCGAAGTAGGGTCACCCAGAGCAGGCTGCACAGGACCT